>Ga0187857_10000225_pt1 | contig 71447 bp, 50 predicted proteins | sample June2016WEW_8_10_FD_132984 | JGI IMG/M metagenome (GOLD analysis project Ga0187857, IMG submission 132984) | Peatland microbial communities from SPRUCE experiment site at the Marcell Experimental Forest, Minnesota, USA - June2016WEW_8_100 | ecosystem: Environmental > Terrestrial > Soil >... | reverse complement strand
CAGCGAGGGCCCTCGTTCAACGCGTCCAGCAGGGGAATACCCCCGCGTTACCACTCGATCGACAGGGCGCCTTCGCCTTTTCACGCACATAGCGAGGTGGGGTAGTATGGACCACGATTGTAGTGCTCCCGCCACGCGCCAAGGATGCGTCGCAGGTGGTCCTCGCTGAGCGGGATCAGGAAGTCCAGGCACTCCCGGTGGAGACTGCCGAGTCGTCGCTCACAATACGCGTTTGCCTGAGGCGCCTGAACCGGCGTGCGGAGGACCCGAACACCCATGGCGGCGACGGCCGCATCGAGCCCGGGCGAGTAGATCCTGTCCCGAGCGTGGAGGACGAACCGGTAGGCGTGCGGCGCGGCGAGGATTTCCCGGAACGGCGGCAAGGTCCAGGCGGCCGTCGGGTGGCTCGGGACGTTGACGGGCACGCGCCGTCGGCGCCCCATCGCGAGGGCCACGCAGACGGACAGAAGCCGGAACGTGGCGGTCACCGCCACGCAGCAGTCGCCGGCCAGCAGGGCGTGAGCGTGGTTCCGGACGAAGGTGGCCCAGCGTTGCCCGGCGGCCCCAGGCCCTCCTCCGCCCCTCCCGCGGGCCATGTACCGACGCACGGTGCGCGGCGAGACGCGGAGACCGAGCTTGAGGAGAGCAGTTCGGCCGCGATGCGCTCCTCGCCCCACGTCGGGGTGCTGCGGGCCATCGCGGCGATCAGGCGCTGGAGATCCGCCGGGAGTCGCGGCCGGCCCGAAGGTGATGACCGCCAGCGCCAGAGGAGCCGGAAGGCCTGGCGGTGCCAGCGCGTAAGCGTCGCGAGCTGGACAAGTGTAAGCGCCTCGCGCCAGGCGAAGCAGCGCGCGAGCAGAACCAGCGCGAGGCGCATCGCATCTGAAGCCCGTCGGGGCTTCACCGGCCGCTCCCGGTACAACACCACCTGCTTCCGGAGGAAGCGGTTCTCGGCCGCCAACGCCACCTGGGAGCGGAGCGCCGTCCCCAAGAACATCAGCACGTCCCCGCCGAGTCCGAGCACCACCCGCCCCAGATGCCGGCACCCCTCGATCGTCCGCAGAGGATAGAACGCTCCCCTCCTCCAGTCGCTGGATCGGCTGCAATGCCGATTCACGCAAGGCGTTGAGGGCGGGAGATTACCACTGCTCAGCGAGAGCGGACGCGGTTTTTGCGGAGGACAGGATGCGGTCCCCGAAATGTAGTGAAAACCGGGCGGGGTTCACGCACGCAACCCCGCGCCGACTCAGCAGTATGCTTCCGAAACTGCGCAATTTGGGCTAGCCGAACTTAGCCGATTCGAGGATGGGCGCTCCTCTAACTAGTTGAAGATGCAGAGAGGTGCTAGCAAAGGTCTTCACTACGTCTGCGATCGCCACCGATTAGGTGACGAGCGCCTGCGGAACGGTCAGCCGGGGTGGGGGTTGTACGGGCAACGTGAGCCGTAACTGGTGGAGCAGCAGCGCCACCTCCGGCTCCGGCTGCCTGTACCGCGAGAGGATGACCTCCCGACCGTCCGTGGTCGGGAGGTGCACGTCGACCATCTGGATCCTCTGGAATGTCTCCAGCACCGCGCGGCTCGTCAGTCCGGGGGCGAGATCCCGGAGCCGACGGCGGAGCGTGGCATGCAGGGCATACGCGAGGAAGGCGACGAAGATGTGGGCCTCGATCCGGGGGAGCAGTTGGTGATGGATCGGCCGCACGGCCAGGTCTCCCTTGAGGACCTTGAACGCGTCCTCCACTTGGACCAAGCGCATGTAGAGTTCCCACAAGGTCGCCGGCTCGCGGTCGGCCAGGTTCGTGCGGAGCAGGTAGCGTCCCTCACGCCGGCGCACTTGGCGCAGCTTCGCCCGATCCAACGCGAAGATCAGGCGCCCATCCGTCGCGGCGGTCACCTGGACGACGCGCCAAGCCGCCGGCCAACGCTGCCGGGCCGCCCCCAGCTTCAAGAGGAGCCGATCCCGGGTCAGCCGCATGCCCTGGAGTTGGTGCAGCCGCCGCCACAGGCGCTTGAGTTGTTTCCGCCGCATCGCGCGCTCCTTCGCCACCCGGCGCTCGCTGCGGGCCAGCACATATACGTCCTCGGTCTGTGGCAGCAGCTTCACCTCGATCCCGTCCCGGACCTGCTGCCAGGGCTGGCCCAGCAGGGTCGCCTCCAACTGTGACAGCCGGCCCTTCGGCGTCCCCACCAGGTACCGCACGGGCGGGTCGCTCGCGCGCATCTGTTCCAAGGTCGCTTCCGTGGGAATGCCCCGGTCCATCAGCCAGATCCGCTCCGCTTTCCCGTACTGCCGCTCGATCTGCCGCAGGAAGAGCCGCAAGGTTCGGTTGTCGGTCACGTTCCCGGAGAGCACCTCGTAGGCCAGCGGGAAGCCCTCGGGGGTGATCACCAGCGCCACGAGGACCTGCACGCAGTCGCTCCGTTTGTCCCGGCTGTAGCCGAAGCGCCGCTTGTCGTGGGGGTCGTCGGGCGGGTCGCTCTCGAAGTAGGTGCTGGTGAGATCGTAGAGGAGGATGTCGTAGCGGGCGTTGAAAAGATCCTGCCAGCGGGTCTGCAGGTGGGCAAAGAGGGCGCGCTTGTGCGGGAGCAGGCGGTCCAGGCACCGGTAGAGTTTATGGATCTCGGCCAGCTCGAACCCCGCCCCGAGCAGGTCGGGCATCGCACTCGCGGCGAACCACTGCCGATGGAGCCGCCACTCGGTGCCGGGATCGATCAGCCGGTAGGCCGTGAGAGCTTGCAGGATCAGGTCCCAGCGGGTGCCTTTGCGGCTCGCGGCCAGTCGGGCAGCCCAGAAGGCATCCAGCCCCAGTTGCTCGTACAGCTGGCACGCCAACCAGCAGGCGCCCCACTGCCGGGGACGCCGGACCGTGAGGTCGCGGAGGCGGATCTGGACCACCGCCTCATCGGGGACCTCGGGCCCCCGGTCTTCCGGAAACAGGGCCAGGGTGCGCGCCTGCGCGGCGCCGTCCTCGAAGACCTCGATGGTCTTGCGCCAAGCGTCGCGTTGGCTGTCATTGATCTCCCCCAGGTAGAGCACCGGGCGCTGCACCACCCGCCCGCCGTGCACCCGGCGAGTTTCGACGAGGCTCCAATACCGGTGGGTCTTGCCGTCTTTGTGGCGAGGGTAACAGCGCAAGAACATCGTGCCGCCACCCTACCACTGGTGGTCTCCCAGGAGAAGAGGGTAGGTCTTCACTACAGGCGGTTTGAGGTTCCATGGCACTGTAACCCTGCGAGAATCAGCGGGTCAGTTTTGGAAAAAACCTGAAACCTACTTCGAATCGGCTAGGTTGGGCTAGTCCGGGAAGCGGATCTCGCACTTAAGTCCGGCGGGCAACCGATAGCCGGGATTCGGAAGCTGCAGACGCACCCCGAACGTGCCGCTGGCCGCGTCCACCACGCGGTCCACTACGGTCACCCGGGCAGGATGCGTGCCGCTCACGGGCGCCTCCGGCCGCACCGGGACCGTCATCCCTACGGCGATTTTCCCAAGAAGGGCGATGGGTGCGAAGACCTCCACCCGCAGCGGATCCAGCTGGGCCAGCTTGACGATGGGGGTTTGCTTCGTCTGCTCCATCGGCGACAAGAGCCGCTCCATCACCACGCCATCGATCGGGCTCCGGATGGTCCGGACCTCGAGTTCCGCCTCAGCCCGCTTCATATCCAACTCTGCCAGGCGCTTGTTGTCCTCCGCCTCGACCAGAGCGATCTGGCTCAGGTCCCGCTGGGCTCGGGAGTCATCCACTTCCCGCTCGGAAATGCCCTTCTCCGCGAGGAGCTTCTCGTTGCTTGCAACCTTGCGGACTGCGTAGTCCAGCCGGACCTGGCTCGTCTGGATGGGGGTGTCCATCGCCGCGCGAGCCTTGGCGATTGTCAGCACGGCCCGCTGGACGCTCGACTCCAACAGGGCCAACACCTGCCCGTGCCTCACCAGGTCCCCTCGTTCCACTTCCACCCGCTCCAGCAAGCCATCCACCGGCGACGAGACGTTCACGATCCTGAAGGGCTCGATCAGACAATCCAGTTCGGCGCCGTGGGCGCGAGGGACGGGAAGGATCAGGGCCGCAAGCGCTACGTCAACTGCCAACAACAGGATCCACTTCGGTTGCACGCGATGACCCTCCTACTCATTCCCTGCGTCCTGAAAAGGCCAGGGCACTTTCCAGATGTTCGTCCAGCTTGAGCAACTCTTGTCGCGCCCTGGAATAGGCGCGCTCCGCCCCCCGCTGGGCCTGCCGGAACGCCAGGGCGGCGATGCGGCCCAACGCCGGATGGCCCGGGCGCGCCGTGAGGCGGCTTGCCCACCGCCAGAAACGGCCCGCATACACCATCACCAGTTCATCCTCAAGGGAGACGATCGCCTCGTGAGTTCCGGGGTCGCCCTGCCGCCCGCAGCGGCCGAACAGTTGCCGATCGATGCGCCGCGCGTCATGCCGCTCGGTCGCAACCACGTGTAGCCCCCCCAGCTCCGGGACCCCGGGGGCCAGCCGAATGTCGGTCCCACGCCCAGCCATGTTGGTGGCGACCGTGATGCGGCCCGGCTCGCCGGCCTGCGCGATGACCTCGGCTTCACTCTTGTCCTGGCGCGCGTTCAGCACCGTGTGGGGGAGGCCCCGGGCGCTGAGGAGCCGACTCAGATGCTCCGACGCCGCGACCGAGCGCGTCCCGACGAGCGTCGGCCGCCCCGCGCGGTTCAGCTCGGCGATCCGCGACACGACCGCCTCCCACTTCTCCGCGGCCGTGGGATACACCCGGTCCCCCAGAGAACCGCGATGGAGCGGGCGGTTGGTCGGGACGGGCACGACAGCCAGCCCATACACGGCAGCCAACTCCCCCGCCACTTCGTGCGCCGTGCCCGTCATGCCCGCCAGCCTGAGGTACCGGCGGAAGAACCGCTGGTAGCTGATCCGGGCCAGGGGGACGTTCTCCTGCGTCACCGGCATGCCTTCCTTGACCTCGATGAGCTGGTGCAGGCCGCGTTCCCACGAGCGGTCCGCCATGATCCGCCCGGTGTACTCGTCGATGATCCGCACCTTCCCGTCCTGAACCAGGTAGTCCTTGTCGCGCTCGAATAGGTGCGTCGCGGTGAGGGCTTGCCGCACGACTTCCTCCCGGCGGATGCGACCGCTCCACACCTCTCCCAATCCGCGGACGAGTTCACCGAGATGCGCCTGTCCGACCTCGGTGAGCCGGACCGCCCGGTCTTGCACCTCGATCTGATAGTCTCGGCCCGTCTCCAGTCGATTCCCGAGCGCCAGCGCGGTCTCGTAGACCGCGCGCTCGGCCGCGGCCGAGGGATGGGTCCCCCCGGAGATGATCAAGGGAGTCCGCGCTTCGTCCACGAGGACGCTGTCGGCCTCGTCCACGATGCCGTAATGGAGCCCCCGCAGGACCAGCCGGTCGACCCGGGCGGCCTCCCCCACCAGCCGATCGAGGGTCAGCTGGATGCGGCCGCTGCGCCGCCCCAACGCCAGGCGATCCCTGAGGTAGTCGAAGACGATCTCCTTGTTCGTGCAGTAGGTCACGTCGCTGGCGTAGGCGGCACGCCGGGCGGCCGGATCCATGCCGTGGACGATGGTCCCTACCCGGAGCCCCAGGCCGCGATAAATGGGCCCCATCCATTCCGCGTCCCGTGCCGCCAGGTAGTCGTTCACTGTGATGATGTGCACGGGGATGCCAGCCAGCGCGGCCGTCGCGGCCGCCAGAGTTGCTGTGAGGGTCTTCCCCTCACCCGTCTCCATCTCGGCCACCTGCCCCTGGAGGAGGATCCACCCGCCGACGAGTTGGACGTCGTAATGGCGCAGGCCGAGGGTGCGGCTCGCCACCTCCCGGATCAGTGCGAACGCCCGCGCCACCAGATCCTCGTGAACCCCCTCCTTCCGGAGACGCAAGCCGAGATCTTCTCCCATGGCCCGGAGGGCCGCATCGTCCAGGGTGGCCGTCGACCGGCCGTGGAGCGCCACGGCCCTCACCAGCTTCTCCCAATGCCCCCGGCGCCCGACCCAGCGGCGGAGGACCAGAGCGCGGGCACGGGCCGCCAGCCGGTCGAGGAGGCCTCCGCTCGGTCTCAGCCACTCGGGGTAGGGCCCGACCGGTACATGCCGAAGGCGGAAGGCATTAGGCATTGAGGCGTGCCAGGAAGAGCTGCCGCAACGCACGGGCCCACTGGGCCCCCAGGGGTTCCCACCCGTGATCGAAGCGGACGTACACGTGGCTGCCGACGTTGAGGAGCGGGAGCCGGGCGGGCAGCTCAAGATCAATCTGGAAGACCTTGTCCATCGCCGTGACGCCATGCGCATCGCGCGGATCGACGGCCACCCGGCCACCCCCCGTGTACCCCAGCGCGGGGCTGGGCAGCCGCTCGCTGGCCCCCGGGACCTCGCGCAGGATGACGGCCGGCAGCGTCTCCCCGAGCCGCTCCGACAGACGCACCGCGACCGCCTTGGTCCGCTGCTGCACCAGATCGATGGCGGCCTGGGATACCACGGCGCGCACCGTGATCCGGTCCAACGTGATAGCGTATCCCAGCAGCTCACCCCGCCGCACGAAGCGCCCCGGCAGGTCGTCGGCCGCCGACAGAATGAAGGTGCCTTCTGCGTGGCTCCGGATGGTCAATTCGGCGAGCTGCTGGCGGGCGCGGGCCAGCTCTTGCTCAACGTATCGGATATCGTCCTGCACCTGAGCGGCCTTGACCCGATCCGTGGGGCGCTGCTCGTCGTACCGAGCGCGGAGCTCCGTGAGTCGCGCCGCCAGCATCTGGGCGTGGGCATCCAGTTCCGGGTCCCGGCACTCGATGAGGACGTCGCCGCGGCGCACGCGAGACCCCGGCCGCGCCACCACCCGTTCGACGAACCCGTCCACCCCCGCACGCACCAGAGCCTCGTCGGGAACCCAGATCACCCCTTCCGCAGTCGTCCGAAACGGGACGGGCACGTAGAGGACCCCGGCCGCGATCAGCCCGGTGAGAGCCAGGCAGACCGCGATGGCGCGGATCCGGACGCGCCTCAAGCTCGGGCTGGTGAACAGGAACCGCAGGGCGCTCCAGAGCGGCATGCCCACCCAGCCCACCACGAGGGCGGCAATCCCAACGACCCCCACGTAGAAGAACTTGCGGAGCAGGATGAAGGAGATGGCCACGATAACCAGGATCCGATAGGCAAAGGCGCTCGTGGCGTAGCTGATGAACCACGCCCGCTCCGACCGGGACGCGAGGGGCTCCTCGGCGTCCCGATTCCCGAACAGGTAACGCTGGCACAGGTAGCCGAGGTAGGTGCGCGACCGCGTGTACAGATTGGGAATCTCCAAGAGGTCGCTCAGAATGTAGTACCCATCATACCGGAGCAGCGGGTTGGCGTTGAACAGCACCGTGGAAATGCCGGCGATAAGCATGATGTTGTACGCCGCGGTCCGCACAATCCCCGGCTCCACGGCCAGCCAGACGAAGAGGGCCAGGGCGGCCAGGAACAGCTCCACCATCATGCCCGCCGCCCCGACGACGATCCGGTGCCACTTGCTGGGAAAGGCCGATGCGGAGGAGGCATCCACGTAGGGCAAGGGCGAGAACACGAGGAGCATGACCCCCATATTGTGGACTTCGCCGCCGAAGGCCTTGGTGGCCACGCCGTGTCCGATCTCGTGGAGGGCTTTGAGGATCGGGAAGAGCAGCCACAGGATGACCAGACTGCGCAGCATGAGCAACCGATCCAGGAAGTCGGTGGAGAGCTCCGCCCAGTGCGTCGCGGCCAGGACGATGGCGATCCCCACCACCCCGGCCCAGACCACCGCCCCCGTGACGCACTGGGGCCGGACCCAGGGGAGCAGGCGGGAGAGCAGCCACTCCGGATCCACCAGCGGAATGCGCCACCAGAGCGGGCTCGCCAGCTGGGCGAGCAGCTTGCTCCGCTCTGTGCGCTCGCGGCGCTGGAAGAGCTCGGCGATTTCGGTGGGAACGTCGCACTGCAGGACATCTGCACCATGGAGCTGGCTCAGGAGTTGGATCATCTCGTCCTGGGTGGGGGCGTCGTCCCCCAACCGCGCCAGGGCCGTGTCCCAGACCTCCTGAACGGTCCGCCGCCCGTCCATCAGGCCGATGACCAGGTAGCTGCTCGACGAAAAGCGGTGAACGCGGGCCGAGGCCATGTCCTGCAGGGCGTACCACGTCTCCCCGCGGTAGCGGTGACGGTAGATGTGGGCGTGGGTCCGGATGCGCGGCTTCAGATCTGCCACCCGGTACCACGATGTGCTGAAAAGGTATCCCGTCATATGGCACACCAGGGAAAGCGTTCGGCGGTTCGACGGTTCGGCCAAGCAAGCGTTTTGCGGTCCGCCCAAATGTCGGGCGCGCTACGGGTCAGCGAGTCTCTGTATGGGCACGGCGTCTCTCACTTAAGATCCCCGTCCCTTGGAACAGCCGAATGGTCGAACCATCGAGCGTCACTTCATCCACGCTCAGGGCAGCCAGCTCCAGAGCGTCAGGCGAACCCAATCCAGCACCTCATGCGTCCAAATCCAGGCCAGCCGGCGATGGTCGATGGCGATCTTGCCCACCCCTTCCATTCCCGGCCGCAGCCGGTCTGGCGTGCGCGCCAGCGTCGCCTCCACCCGGAAGTAGTTGCGCCCCTCCTTGGCGGTCGAGACTGGCGTGATCTTCGCGACCTGGAACGGCAGCTCCTCGCTCAGCGCCCCGGAGAGGACCAGGCGACCGGCCTGGCCCACCCGGACGTCGGCAATGCTGCGCTCGTCCACCTGGAGGACGACCCGAAACGCGTCCAGCGGGGCGACCTCGAACAGCACCTGTCCACGCTCCACCGGTGCGCGCAGGGACTGACTAAGATCGCCGGTGACCACGATCCCATCGATGGCCGATCGCACACGGCTCCGGGCCAGCTGATCGTCCAGGAGCGCCATCTCCGCCCGCGCCTGGTCCATCTGGGCGGCCAGAATCATGATCTGGGCGGCGTTCCTCTGGGCCTGCGCCTGCTGATGCTGCTTGGTCGTCTGCTCGAGCTGACTTGCCCATTTCATCCGCTGCAGTTGGAGGTCGTTGTCGTCCAGGGTGGCGAGGACCTGGTCCCGGCGCACCAGATCTCCAGCGCGCACCGGAGCCTCGGCGATGTAGCCGGCGAAGGGGGCCACCACGGCGCGCCGCACCACGGGCTCCAGCCCCGCCGTGGCTGTCACGCGGTACTCGCCCGTGGCGAATGTCAGGAAGAGGACGAGGCCGGCGGCGGCGGCCAGGCAGAGCTTCAGCACCATATCGCGGGGGCCGACGATCTTCCCGACCAGGTCGCGGAGCGAGACCCCGACCTTAGTGATGAGCCAGCGATCCTCTCGCCGTTGGATCTCCAGGATGGGACCGGCCAGCGCCCCCAGGGCCTCGCACAGTTCCACCGCCGCGCCGTCGAACGGGCGCTCGGCGGAACGCTCCAGCGTCAGAGCCCCTATCCGCTCGGTGCCAGCGCTGAGCGTCACGGAGCAGATCGCCCCGGCGCCATGCTGCTGCACCAGCTCCGCATGCCTGCGGGTCACCTGCGGCTGGCCGTCCGGCGGCGCGGGGTAGACCACGGCGCCCTGCTGGTCGATGGCCTCCTCCATGGCGGCGGCGATGGCGCGGATGAGATTGGTCTGGTCGGCGAACTCGGCGCTGTGGGACATCGCGCGGACGCGAATCCAGTCCCCCCGAAGGAAGCCGACACTGACCCGTTCGCACCCTAGGACCGTCGCCGCGGCGGTCACAAATGCGGTTGCCGCCTCGAAGAAGCCCTCGTGCGAGAGCGCCGTCGCGGCCAGATCCAGGACGGTTCGCAGCCGCTCCTTGACGGTCTGCAGCCGCTCCTTGATCGTCGCGTCCCGTGTCGCCTCCTCCCGAAGCCAGAGGACCTCGATCCAAGCGCTTCCCCACTGCAGTTGGCGCAGGACAGCCTGGAGGTCCCGGTCGGGGCGCGCGCGGATCTCGAAGGCCACCACGCCGTGCAGGCGGCCCGCCACATGTATGGGATAGGCAACCCCAAGGTGGTCGGGGGCCACACCCTCTCCGTTCGGTCGAACCTCTGCCGGGACGACGAGGCCGCGGCCCTCTTGGATCGCCCGCTCCGCCACGCTCGCGAGGTGGGGAGGAATCGCGCGCCCCTCTGGCCAGGAGGCCGCCGGGGTGAACGGGCCCGTCTCGGGAGGACCCAACACTACGACCCCGCCCAGGACGCCGCGGAGGAGGCGTGCCTGGAGGGCGAGCCAGGCCTTGTAGAAGGCGTCCGGCGTGGAGGCTTCCAGGAGCTGCCGCCAGAGGGCCCGATCCAGATCAGGAGACGAGGACGCCCCGGCGGGGATCGCCGACTCGGACTGCGGTGGATTGCTCGGGAGGCCGAGATCTGTCCGGTCCATTGGGATGGCGGGCCTCGTCGGAAGCCCGAGGAGGCCCACGGGATTCCGAGGTTATGGCCGCGAATCCGACAGCGCGCCGAACCGCGCCTCATAATCTCTGAGGACGTTATCGAGGAGGATCGCCATTCGCTTGGCCACGTGAGGACTCATAATGATACGAGTCGTGAGCTGGATGGGGATCTCCTGCTGGCCCGCCTGCCAGGCCTGGTTCACCCCGAAGAGGAGGACGACCTCCTCCCGGGTGCTGGCCACGTTGCAGACGTTCGCATAGGCGCTCTGCATGTGGGTGTCGTCCCAGCGGATCTTGGGTCCTCCGGAGACCGTCTCTCCCGCGCTGGCTGCCGCGGCACTCCTGGGGTTTTCGGTTGCCATCAGTCTCTCCTTTCCGGGTGACCGGTGCCGATCACCGTCCATGGTGTTGTTGGCGTCCAGCATACCTCAGAACAGCGGTCCAGTCGATCACGAGATCGTCACGTCCCTTCCCCGCAAGCGCCGAACTCCTCCCTCCACTGCCGGCAGTACACCCGGTAGAGCCCGATGGCGGCCTGCGCCAGTTGAGGCCGGCCGTGGCCCAGCCAGACCTGCGCCAGCGCCAGCGCCTGGGCCATACGCACCGGAAGGTAGGTGCGATCGTAATCGCTCGGCGGCGGCCGCATGGACGTGTATCCCTCGAAAAATCCGCGAAGCAGCGGCGGCGGGCAGTAGGAGTCCAGATAGGCATGGACGATGGCCAGGTCGATGGCGGAATTGCCCGCCCAGGCCGATTCCCAGTCCACCACGGCGGCGATCCGCCCGTCGTGGACGATGCACTGCACGGCATGGAAGTCGCTGTGGCACAGCGCCTCACCCTCCATGGACGGCATCGGAAGCGATGCGAACAGTTCGGCCTCGCCCCGGTCGAGCAATCCTTGCCCTGCCAACCAGCCCGCCAGCCGATGCAGGCGGCCCAGGTACTCCTGGCGATTGCGCGGCACGATGCTGCCGTCGTGTCGGATATCCCCCGAGGCGGGGAAGGCGATCCCATGGATACGGGCCAGGAGGGAGCCCATCTCGACGAACAGCCCCCCGGCTACCTCGCCGGGCCGACCGACCCAGTCGGCCACCGTCTGATCGCCGGCGCTCGCCGCGATGAAGAACGGCCGCCCGACCAGCCTGGCGTCCGCGTCGGCGTGCTCAACGACCGGCGCGGGGATGCCGTGTTGGTGGAGGAGCTCGAAGAGCATCAACTCCTTCCGGATGGATGCCTGCTCGGGTCCCTTGGCCAGCTTGAGGATCTTGCTCCCCTGGGGAACGCGCAGGCGGAACACCGCGTTGTTCAATTGGCTGAGCGGCTCGATCCGCGGTTCCGCCCCGTAGCACCTCGTCGCGATGATCCTGGCGAGGGACACGTCATCGGCCGGGTTCACGGTCCCCCCTTCGCGCCTTCCTGCTGAACGTTCGATATAATGCACCCCTCTTTCTCAACGAGGAGCTCCCCATGGGCCGACTCGGCCTCTTCATCGCGAATCGCGTCATCCTCGTCCTGGACTTCATCCCCCCGAGCCTATGCTGTCCTGAACTCCACCCGCTCAATAACTCCACGGACTCAATAACTCAATCAACTCCATTTCCCCCGAGTCCGTGGCCTCCGGGTCAGCGGTTCAAGAGCCGCGTGCTCGGCACGCGCGTCGGCGTGCTGGGATGTCCCTTGTAGACCTCGAAGTCCTTCGTGTCCTTTAGGATCAACGCGCCGGCGCCGATGATGTTTCGCTTGCCGATCGAGACACTGGGGGCGATCGTCGCGCTGAGACCGACGAACGAAAAGTCCCCGACGGTGACCGACTCACCGAAGATCGCGCAAACGATCCAGCAATGATCGCCGATCCGCGTGTGAAAGCCGATCCGCGTCGTGCTCCAGATGATCGTGTCGCGCCCGATCTCGACGAATGGCTGGATCCCGGCGCATTCCATGATCATCGTGTTCGGACGCACAACGAGATCGGGCGCCACGTCCGCCTTGGAGCTGACGAAGCTGGCCAGCCGATACCCCTTCGCTTCCGCCTCGGCCACCTTCGTCGCCCGGAGTGTGTTCACCCCCCGGATCCCGACGGCCACGAACATGTCGTAGTCGGCGGGCGGAAATTGCCGTTCCACCTCCTCGAAGGGCACGACGGGCAACCCCTTGAAGGTCGCCTCCTTGATGTAGGGCGCGTCCACCGTGAAGGCCGAGACAGCGTACTCGCTATCGTGGGTGAAGTAATGGTGGGAAATCTCGGCGAATCCCTTGACCCCAAAAATAACGATGCGTTTCATGGTGCCTGAGCGGCCCCTCCTCAGGTGGATTCAGAACGAGATGCACGGAGCTTCCGGACCGATTTCCGACACGTACGCGCCGAGAGGGACGGCAGGATTCGGTAGACCATCCACGTCAGGCGAGCCCGACCCGGAAAGACAATGATCCTCGTGTTGCGCGCAACACCCCGCAGAATAATCCGCGCGGCCTGTCCCGCATCCAGTGCATCGGCCGGCACGCGTGGCCCGCTTCGATGGGGTCCCGCCACGTGAAGGGAATCGTAGAATTGCGTTCGGACCGGGCCGGGGCACACAACACTTACCTTGACCCCCAGGTCGGCGGCTTCTGCCCGCAGGCTCGTGGAAAAACCGACGACAGCATGCTTGGCAGTGGCATAGGGAATGATGGTCGGGACGGACACCACGCCTGCCAGCGAGGCCGTGTTGACGATATGCCCAAAACCTTGCTTGACCATGACGGCATAGGCCGTTATCGAGCCGTGGATGACCCCCCACAGATTGACATCCAGCACGCGACGCCAATCCTCCGGGGTCATGTCGCGCACATCCCCCCAGATGCCGATGCCTGCATTGTTGAACATGAAGTCCAGGCGTCCATGCTCCGCGAGTGTGGCATCTATGAGTCTCTGCACCTGACCGATTTCCGTGATATCCACACATCCCGGACTCGCCCGGCCGCCAGTGGCAATGATGCGGGAAGCGACCTGCTCCGCACCCTGGCCATCGAGATCCGCGACGATAACCGCAGCGTCACGCCGACCCAACTCTGCGCACAGTCCCCGACCGATCCCGGAGGCTCCGCCGGTCACGATCGCAACCTTATCCTTGAAGCTGGTCATCCCGATGCAGCTTCCATGTCCCCCCTAGAGCCGCTACCGGGACGAAGTCGCCCAGCCCATTTTTCTACTCGGGATAGCACCATTGCCATCGGCATCCCGCCATGTTCGGATTCTCGCGCCCGCGTCCCCGTGCAGACTACGCGGACCCGGCCCCGCGCCCTATGCAGAGGGAACCCCGACCAGCCTGCGCATGACCTCTTCGGGACTCAGACAACCGGCGCAGTTCTTGGTGCCGGGCAGAAAGATCCCCTCCTCCTGCCGCGCCGCCAGCGGTGCGAGCCGCTCAGGCGCAAGCGGCTCCGCCAGCTCGAGCAATTCGATCTGACAGCCGGCATAGAAGTGGCGCATTGCCTCTGCAAAAAAAGGTCGGAGAGCATCCGTCAGGTGACCTCGATCGAAGAAGAAGAGCGGCAGTCGATTCACCGCCCGTCCGATGATCGACGCAGAGAACACATTCCAGTAAAAGACGTACTCTGCGTCATGCAAGAGCAACATGAAAAGCGTGTAGCTGCAGGCAGACAGAGCCACCAAGTCCCCGATACCCTTCATCCTGGCTTCGATTGCGGCCACACAGGGTTGCGGGGCCAGGAGGACCGGCTGCCGGCCATACCGGACGGCGTCTTGCAGTCTCCTCGACAGCAATTCCAGGAATCGCTCTGCCCCATACTTCGTGAGCTGGGCTGCGTAATCCTCCGTCGAGAGAATGCAGAGCCATCGCCGCTTGGCTTCGTCGATCCGCGACCACTCGAAAAGCTTCCGTCTCGACTGCTCCCGCTGGGACGGCTGCAGAATGATATGCCGGCTGAAGAACGAGACCTGATTCCCCGTCTGCATTCCGGGCGCACCGTGATAAATGTGGACGTAGTCTTGGAGCAGGCGGGATATCTGCGAAAAATGGCTCATCAACCAGCGATACATCGGATGACGCTCATTGAAGGTGCTGTTGCCGACCGCCGACATCAAACCCAGGAAGGGATCGCTGGTGGCCACATTCAGGTTCTGATCGCGCCAGCTACGCAGCAGCCTTTCCAGGCTCTCCAGTTCTAGATTTCCGTTGATGACATACAGATAACCTGAAAACAGCAGCACCCTACTCGGCCGTGTCTGTGCGATCACCTCTCGGATATCGCTTTCAGAGCTGTAAGGGGACGCAGGATACGGAAAGTCGGCACGATTCACCGAGAACAGCCGGGGTGGCATGGCGAACGTTGCCTCCAGACCCGTCCCCTGCACGAAGCACATCGCATCGAACAGCTCCCCATAGTCATTGGAGAGGAGAAAAAGCAGCTTCGTCTTGTCGGGATCCGGCTGGATCATCGCTCCGTCTCACCCAACTCGCTATCTTCCTTCTGGCTGATCGCGGTGTGCTCGAACGACTTCCTCTCGGATGATGGAACACGCCCGCTCGAGATTGCTCATCTCGATCGTGGCGGCGGGGAGGATGCGGATTTGCGAGCCCGCATGACTCACGAGCACGCCTCCCTCGCTTATGCGGGCAACGATCGCGTCGGTATTGAACCTCGGCGGCAGCTCGATGAGCCACATCGCGCCCTTTCCCCTCAGCGCCACTCCAATCTCCTGGAGGGGGCCGAGACTTCCCACTATCGTCTTCTCGATCCTGGACACCAGGCGGGGGAGGTCCATGGACCGCATTTGTCGCAGGGTCGCCACGACCGCCGCTGCCGCCAGCGGATTCCCGGAATACGTGCTGCCGGGGAACATCGCTCTCTGAATGGGATACCGTTTGCTCACCACGACACCGGAAACAGGAAACCCATTCCCCATCGCCTTGCCGACCAGGACAATATCGGGCACAAAGCCGAGATCGGAGAAGAAGAACGCGGTTCCGGTCTTGTAGAAACCGGTCAGGATCTCATCGAACACCAGGAGGGCACCATGCTCTCGGCACAGGCGAAATACCTCTAGATAGAACCGATCGGACGCCATGTACCCGCCGCCGATTCCCTGCAGAGGCTCGATGAAGACGGCGGAGATCGGATGACGGGTCAGGACCTCCCCGAGGCGGCACAGGATCTCATCCTCCCCGCAGCTCTGCACAAACGGGAGCCGGAAGAAGCCGCGTAACTCAACATGGTCTTTGTTGTCCCACCCGAGATATGCCGTGGCCAGTGACTTGCCATGCATGCTCTTTTCGAATCCGATGGCGCCGACCTTTCCCGTGGCCACTCTGGCGACGCGGAGAGCGAACTCCGCAGCCTCCATCCCGGTGGAGTACACACACATCACCCCATGCGAGGGGGGAAAGAACGTCTCCAGCATTGCCTGGGCTTCGACGGCCACGGCCGTTTCGAGGCCGCCGGTGATCCACACGCGTTCCAATTGTTCAATGATGCCCGTGGCAATCTGCTTGTTGGTATGACCCAGCCAGACGGTCCCATGACCGGCGAACAGGTCGATGTACCGCCCCCCGTCTTCGGCCACGAGAATGTCGTTCTCCGCCCTGGCGATGCGAAGATTCTTCATGAGGGTGACCTTCGGATCCCGAGCGTTCGCGGAAATGACGGATGGTCAATGATCAAGAGCGAAAGCAAAGCAGGCAGCGCAAGGCACCCGCACCGGCGTTGGGCTTTGGTCATTGGGATTTTGTCATTCCTCCACTTCCGACCCGCTCCCAGTGCGCCGCGATGAGGTCCGCAGCCGCCTCGACACCCCGCTCCTGCTCGACGACTCCCTGCCATCGGCGGGCGCTCTCCCGGCACTGCTCGTCGCTCACGGCCTTGTGGATGGCAGCCGCCAGCCGGTCCGGCTGCAGGCCGCGAGTGTCAAAAACGCCCGCCGTGAGGTGCTCCCGCGTGAGCATTCGGGCGAAGTGCTCCTGGGCCGTGATCTGCGGGAAGAGAATCGAGGGCCTGCCGGCCCGCAGGACCGCCGCCAGCGTGCCGACCCCGCCATGATGGATGACACAGGCGGCTTTTGGAAACAGCCAGTCGTACGGGATCTCCCGCACACAACACATGGCCGCCTCCGAGGCCGCCACCCGCGGAATGCTGGACCAGCCGCCCACGATGATCCCGCGCTGGCCCGAGAGGCGGACCGCATCGAGAAACGTGCGAGCCCATGCCTCGACGTCGAACATGACCATGGAGCCCATGGTGACCACGACGGGCGGCGGCCCGGCGTCGAGGAATCGCTCGAGGTCCAGGGGCGGCGTCCAATCGGTTGGAGGCTCATCCGTCCAGAAGCCGGTAAACTGGTACGCTGCTCCCCAGCGATCCTCGGGGTCAACCAGGGGCTTGCTCATGGCGACGAGATCCACGACCAGCCCGTGGTGGTTCTGGGTGCCGTACTTCGCCAGGTCCTCGAGGGCTCCCGGCGGGTCGTAGGTGACGGCGGCCCCCGGGATGATTTTGCCGTCCCGCTGCAGCATCATCTTCAGATTGCTGATGAAGTAATCCGCTCCGGCCCCCAGGCTGGTGATCTGAGACATGGCCATGGAAAGCTGCGGCTGCAGCCAGCGTGTGTAGAATCGATACGTCCGCTTGGCGGGGTCAGGCTCGGAGGCGAGGGATTGGAGGATCGACACCACCTCATCGAGGCTGCCGTTGCCGATTGGTGCCCAGTCAATTTGGGCCTGGCGGACATTCCCCGAGAAGAACGGTGAGCTCCCCAGAATCACCTGGTGGCCTCGTCGCCGCAACGCGCGACCGAGAGTCAGGAACAGCTGGAAGTCCCCGCGCGTTCCCAGGGTTAGGATGAAGACGCGCATACGGCCAGGGTCCTCAGCGTGGTCGAGGGGTGTGCGTTTGCACGTGGAGGATGGATCTTTTTAGTATATACACGGAGGGGGTCGCGCGCAAGCCGGGAAAGCTGCCCAACTCGGCGCATCTCCTCTCATGGGAGAGGGAAAGGAAGGATGAGAGACTCCCCGACCCTACGGAGGGGACGGAGGCCCGAGAGCCCCTCAGGCCATCCCGCCTGCCAGCGGGCCGAAGCGGGCCTCGTACTCGTTGAGCACGTTGGTGAGGATAGTGGCCAAGCGCCTGGCCACGTGGGGGCTGATGATGATCCGGTTGCTCAGTTGGATGGGGATCTCCTGCTGGCCAGCGTACCAGGCCTGGTTGATCCCGAAGAGCAGGACCACCTCCTCCCGGGTGCTGGCCACGTTGCAGACGTTCGCGTAGGCGCTCTGCATGCGGCTGTCGTCCCAGCGGATGCTGGGGGCTGTGGAGCTGGCTGCATTTGGTTTCGTCGCTACGTCGCCGTTCCGTCCGTCCGCCATGGCTCTTTCCTCCGAGACATCATGTGGGTTTATATCGCCTGCCTCGGGGTCCGTGTCCCCCCAAGAGCCGATCCCGTCCCCTCGTCCCGCTACACATGTGGGAAGAAGAAGAACGGGTCGCCGTCGTCGTGCCCTTCATCGAAATCCACCTCGATCGGGTTCACCCACTTGGTCGGGAAATGCGCCCCCTGCGCCGAGCCGAAGGCGTCGAAGCTCCCGGACCAGTTGATGAGGAGTTTTTGCGTGCTGGGGCTCTCGAAGAGGGCATCACCCGAGCCACGGAGGATCACCGACTTGTCCTTGGAGCCGCTCAGGAGGAAGACATCCGTGGAGCATTCGCCGGTATCCTGCTCGGCGGTGGCCGTCATATCCTCGGCCACATCGGTGGTCTGTCCTTGCACCGCGTACAAGTCTCGCGACGACAATCCGGGACCGGCCTGGAGGAACAAGGCACCCACGGTCACGCTGTTGCCGACGAGCACATCGGTGCCGCCGCCGGTCGCGAGCGTGTCGTTGCCGGCGACCAGGCTATCCAGGGGCTCCCCATCGTCCTTGCACCCGTGCCAATCGCTCTCCCACGGCTGGCGCTCGTACCATCCGCGCCCCCACCAATCCTCGTCGTGCGGCCCAAAGCCGGTCGGCGGGGTCACGATGATCGTGGGGGCCACCTGCACCCAGTTATCGCCTACGATCAGGTCGTGGCCGGTGCCGCCCACCAAGGAGTCATTGCCGATGAGGAGCTTGTCCTCATGGACCTGCAGGACGGTCTCCGAATGATGCCCTTGGGACACCTGCACGAGCACGGCCCGGAGGTCATGCGCCGCCTCTGACAATTCGACGCTGGCATCCGTGAACTCGTCCTGGACCACATTGAGTCCGTCGAGGGCATGATCGAGGCCCGTCAGTTGCACCGCGGGCACCGTAATCGTCGGGGCAATGATCGTCATATCGTCGCCGACCAGGATGTTGTTCCCCGCACCGCCGGCTTTCAGGACGTCGTTGCCGATGCTATAGGTCTGGTCCACGACCACCGTCACGTCGCAATCCCACTGGCCATCCCACTGGCCTGTGCCCAGCTTGTTCGCCAGCGAGGCCAGCACGGTGTCGTGGATCCGATCAATGAAGCAGGCCAAGCTCGCCCCCACGTCCACGAAGTCATGCGTCAGGGTGAGGAGGGCCGTCGTCGAGGCCAGGGTCAGGGTGAGGCTCGGGGACACGTTGGTGAAGTCGTCCCCCACGAGGACGTCGTTCCCGGTCCCGCCCTGCAGCGTATCGTTCCCGGCGAGCAGGCCCACGTGATGGGGCACATCCGTCACCACCTCGGCGAAGACCTGGATGCTCGTCCCATCCGTCCCGTGGAGCGTGTTACTGCCCGGGATCAAGGCGGGGCCGCCGGTCTGGTTGATGAGAACCCCCACCAAGGGGTTGAAGTCATCGCCCGGGGTCACGACGCCCAGGGGCACGATGTCCGTCCCCTGCCCGGTGAGGGCGACGCCGGTGGGTGTCGGCCCGGCGATCAACTGGTAGCCGTTCAAGACGTTCGGCCCGGCTCCATCGCTCCAGATTGTGGCATTGTCGCCCACCAGGAGATCGGTGCCGCTGCCCGTCTTGGTGATCGTGTCGTTGCCCAGACCGCCGACGAGGGTGTCGTTGCCGCTGCCAGCCATCAGGGTATCGTTGCCGCGCCCGCCGAAGAGGGCGCTGTTGCCGGTGCCGGCCACGAGGAGATCCGGGCCGTCCGGGATCAGCGTGGCCTGGAGGATCCGCGTGTCCCAGGTCCCGTCGGGGTTCAAGTGCCGGGAGCCATCGGCGTTGTACGCCCCCACCACCAGGGTGAGGTCGCTCGTATCGAGGCTCTGCACGATCGCGGCTGCGCTCGCCACGGGGGCGTCCAGGCTCAGGCTGTTGGTCACGATGGCGGCATCCAGCAGGAGCACGTCCCGCTCCCACCACCCAGCCGAGGTCAATTTACGCGAGCCGTCGGGGTTGTAGGCGGGCGTCACCGCTGCGTTGTTGCCGATGAGGAGGTCGTTCCCGCCGTTGCCGTAGATGGTGTTGCCGCCGGCGCCGCCGATCAGGATGTCGTCGCCCGCGCCGCCGCCGATCGTATTATTCCCGCCGTCCAGCGGGTCCGTGGTCGCGATCTGGACCGGCACCGTCTGCCCGCCCACCACCCCGTACTGGACGTAGCCGTTGTTGCCGACGACGATATTGCTGCCCAGGGTTCCACCATACAGGACGTCGTTGCCGGTGCCGCCGAGGATGGTGTCGTTGCCCGTCCCGCCGTTCACCGTATCGTTGCCGCCGCACTCCGGGTCGGTCGTGGTCACCAGGCTCAGTTGGCCGTTGGTCAGCGTGACTTGGCCATTGTCGCCGATGATGACGTTGTTGCCGCCACCGTTTTCGTTGATGAGGTCGTTGCCGAAGCCACCGATGAGGGTGTCGTTGCCGCCATTGCTCGTGATGGTGTCGTTCCCACCCAAGCAGGGGTCCAATGTTTGGATTAAAGCCACAACCCCGCTCGGCGTCAGGCTCACCATCCCATCGTCGCCGATGATGATATTGTGGCCGCCCTGGTCAGTGATGCTGTCGGCCCCCAGGCCGCCCAGGATGGTGTCGTGGCCGGCGGTCGCACCAGTGACGGAAATGGTGTCGTTCCCGCCGCCGAAGCTCGGGTCGGTTGTGGTGATATTCGTTACCACTCCGGCGGTCAGCGTCACCGTCCCGTCGTCGCCGATGATGATGTTGCTGCCGCCGCCCTCGCTGATGGCGTCGTTGCCCAGCCCACCCAGGACCGTGTCGTGGCTGCCGGTGACGGTGATATTGTCGTTCCCGCCGCCGAAGCTCGCGTCGGGCGCCCCAATAGGCGTCACCGCGAACGTGTTGAGCCCCAGGTTTAGATTCACGCTCCTGGCGGTCACAACCACGGTCGGGACACCATTCGTCAGGCTCACGCTCCCCAGGTCGCCGATAATGATGTTGAAGCTTCCGGCGTCGCTGATGCTGTCGCTGCCCAGCCCTCCCAGGACCGTGTCATGACCTGCGGTCGCGCCCGTCACAGCGACGGAGTCGTTTCCGCCGCCAAGGCTCGGGTTGGCGGTGGCGATGAAGATGGCCGCGGCGGGGGTTCCGTTCGTCTCCACCACCAGCCCGTCGTCCCCGCTGATGATGTTATTGCCCCCCACGGCCGTGATGGCATCGCTCCCCGGCTGGTCGGGATCGATCACGTTCTTCACCATCCCGAGGACAATTTGCTGGCCATTCAGTCCGGTGACCCCCGTCAGCACCAAGCCGTTATCCCCGAAGATCACGTCGCCTCCGGAGCCGCCCTTGATCGTATCGTTCCCGGCCCCGCCCATGATCGTCACAGGGGTGGTGGTGACCGAGGCGTCGATGAGGTCATTCCCACCCTGGCCGTTGATCACCAGATAGGCTGGCGCGACCTCGTTAACCTGGACGGTGTCGGCACCCTGGCCGGAGTTGACGGTCGTCACCTCCAGCACGCCGGGCGTCTGATGCGTGCTCTGGACGGTGAACGTGTTCCCGCCCGAGCCGCCGTCGATGGTGATACCTCCGTGGAAGTTGCCGCCGGTCGCGGTATAGGTGATGGGGGCCGGCGAAAGTCCGGTGATCGAGTGGTCGGTGATGGTGGGTGTATCCGGCACCGCCGATCCCGAGTCGCTGACGAAGAGCGTGTTGGCGCCCGAGCCCCCGTCGATGTTGAGCGGACCGTTGATCGCATCCAGTGTGCCGGTATCGGTCGGGGCGTTATCGGAGACGTTGAACGTATCGTTCCCGGGGTCTCCGTACACATTGGTCAGGATGGAGGTGCCCAGCACGTTGAAGGTGTCGTTGCCCTGCCCGAGAAGCACGTTGAGTGTGCCCTGGGTGACGAAGTAGTCGATCTCCGCCGGCATCCCCAGGCCGGTCAGCGTGTGCGCCGTGAGGAACCCTGTCTGGCCCGTGGGGTCGCCGAGATCGCTGACATTGATTGTATCTGTACTATCCTGGAGGCCTGTGATCGTTAGGATCGCTTTGACATCCGTGCTCAACACACCATGGTTCACTGGCGCGTCAGAGGACACGTTGATCGTGTCACTGCCGCCGCTGTCGTCCACGAAGGTCGGCGACGTGACGATCTGGAGGTTGATGGTGTCGTCGTCGGCGTTGCCCAGGATGTCGACGCGCGAAGCGAAGATCGGCCCGTTGATCTGGATCGTGCTGCCGAAGCCGGGATCGGCGTTGCCGTAGTCCCCCTCGATCAAGACGTTCCCGGAGGCGACCACCGTGGCCGACCCGTCCAGGGTGAAGTTGTCTCCGGCCAGCAGCGTCACCGAGCCGCCCGTCGAGGTGATCTTCGCCCCGTTGGTGACCGTCAGGTCCTGGCCGGGGCCCGAGGTGTCGGTCGCCGTCAGCGTGATGTCGGCCCCCGCGGTGACGTCCTCCTCCACCGTGATCGGGCTCAAGGCCACCACCACGATCGGGCCGCTCGCGCTCAGGCCGTCCAGCCCGCTGATGCCGCCGATGGTGAGGCCGCCGGCGTTGGTGAGCCAGATCCCGCCGCCGGACGCGGCCGCCTCCAGCTTGCTCACCTGGGTCTCGAGGGCATTGTTGGCCGTCCCGATCCCGCCCCCCGCCACGAGCACCGCCGTGGTTCCCGACACGTCGATCCCGCTGGTATCCCCATCCAGGACCGAGCCGGCCGCCGTGAGCCACACGCCGCCGGCCGTCGAGGCGACGGCGCCCAGCGTCAAGTTTCCCACCACCTCGTAGAGGGCGATGGCCTGCTGAGCCGTCGCCGTGACACTGCCCGGCCCGGCCACCGCGGAGTTGATCCGGAGGGCGTCCGCCGGGCTCCCGATCCCGCCTGCAGCCGACAGCGTGAGGGTATTCCCGCTGACGTTGGTGCTTGCTCCGCCCCGGGCGTCCACGATCCCGCCGTTCACAGCAGTCAGGGTCACGTCGCCCGTGCTCGATGCGATGGTCCCTACGCGCATGTCACCCGACGTTTCGGTGAGGAAGATGTCGTCCTGGTCAGAGCCGTCGAGCTGCCCACCGGTAAGCCAAGTCCGGACGGGGTTCGGGGCCGTGCCGATGTTCGATATTGGCGCACTGAGGCTGATGTCGTGCGCGGTGATGACCTGCGTCGTCGTGTTTCCGCTCAGGATGCAGCCGGAGGCGACGCTGATGGAGGCCGTGTTGGTGGCGGTCAGGGCTCCCGTGAGGTCGATGTACGTCGTGGCGCCGGTTCCGACGCCGTTGATCGTTACGTCGCTGGTTGGGCCGGTCGCGCCGATATCTCGAATGACGTAGGCAGCGTCCACCGGGTCAATGACGGTGGATCCGCTTACGACGTGGGAGTAAAGGCCGCCCTCCAGCCGGATGTCGACATCCCCATGGCCCGAGCCGACCGTACCGCTCAAGTTGATATCCGCCCCGATGTAGGCCATCAGGGCCGAGCCGGCGGCGGGCGCGCTGCCCGAGGCCGATGTCACGTCCAGGTAGACGCCCCACTCGCCGTACGCCTGATCGATGCTGCTCACCAGGGCTCCACCGGAGCCCGCATTGCCGCCGGGTCAGGTGCAGCCCGAACTGCCGCCGCTGGCGGTCAGCCCGACATACAGGGGATTGGCAGCCGTCCCGACCGTTCCGCTGTCCGCCGTCAGCGAGACCACCCGGCTGGCGATGTAGGCCGCCGACCCGGTCGCGAGGATGTCCCCGCCACCCCCGCCGATGTTCTGGATGGTCGTGATCCCGCCGGGATTCAGGATGGAACCTGCCAGGGTGATGTCGGTGTCCGCGGGGCTGTCGTTCGTAATGTTGATGCCGCTCGTGGTGGCGTTGGTCGACAAGGAGTAGGTCCACTTGTTCAGGCTGTTACCCTGGGCGTCTTCTCCCGCCGAAGTGGTGATCGTGGGGGGATTGGTCGCGTTGAAGACCTCGATGCTGTTCACCACCAGGTTGTTCGTGGAGTCGTTCTGGATGGTCACCGAGCCCAGCGCGGTGTTGAAAGCGATGACCGAGGAGCCCGAGGTCGCTCCCTCGGGAGAGGTCAGCGAAATGCTCCCCTGCGCGCCGTTGTTCGCGATGGCGTTGAGGATGATCTTGCCCGAGGTCACCCGGTCCCCCAGATAGATGGGATTGACCCCGTCGGTGCCCGTGATGCCGGTGAGCCGCGTGATGGTTCCGGTGGAGTCTACGGTCAGGGCCGGGTTGCCGCCGCCTCCGACAATGGTCACGTTGGCGTTGAAGTTCACGCTGTTGGTGATGGTCTCGGACCCGTTGGATACCGGCTGCACCTGGGACCCGGTAATCACCTGGACGACCTTGGTCACGTCCTCGGTGATCGTGTTGCACACCGTGTCCGGATTGCAGATCAACCCCCACAGGCAGACCACTTGGCCCACGACCTCGCACACCGTGTGGGTCACCTGGCCCACCACCTCCGTCACGGCTTGCGCCACCGTCTGGGCATCCGCCGTCGGTGTGTTCTCATAGCGGTCCGCCTCGTCGTGCGGGGCCGCGGCGTTCACCACCAGGTCCACCGTGGTGATGTTGCTCCCCGGGTCCACGTCCACCTCGGCGTTGACCGTCTTGTAGTTGTCCGCCGTCGGGTAGAGGCTGCCGGTGAGCCCCGTGGTCGCGGTGTGGGCCAGGGAGTGGGTCTGGGCGCTGTCGACCGTGGCCTGGATCGTCACCGAGGTCGCCGCGCTGATAGTCACGCCGCCGGCGATGTGGGCCTGCGAGTCGGAGTTCACCTCCACGTCCGACGTGGCGGTGTTACTCCCCGCCAGGTCGAAGGGGACGCTCGCGTCGCTGGACGCCTGGGCGAATACCGATTTCAAGTCCGAGTCCAGCACGAACTCGTTCACCGTGATGCTGACGCCGGTCCCGATCTCCGCCACCACCTTGCCGTTCGTGATACGGGTGGTGGCGTCGGTCTCGTTGTTGGCGATCCCGGCCGTCACCGTCTGGCTCGATCCCGTCTCGAGCCAGTCCTGTTCCGCGGCGCTCACTTCCAGACGGGCGTGAGGGGCGAGGACGGTCGTGTAGTTGCCCAGGCGGGACTCGGTGAGGGGGCTCAGCAGGGGGCTCAGCAACTCCACCGTGGCCGAGGCGCTCCCCGCTCCCACGAGCCCCCCGGCGCCCCCCGAGGCGTTGGCCAGCCCCCAGTTGTCCGATTCGCTGTGGACCGTGATGCTGTTGCCGGCGCCGAGCCGGGTGGGGTCCGAAGCGGAGGAGTCGTCCGTCTGGGCCCACACCGTATTGTACATCTCCACGTCCGAACTGGCCGAGCCGTCCCCGAAGGCCCCGTAGGAGTTCCCCTCGACGAAGGACGCTCCCTGGTTGCAGGACAGGGCCAGGAGGCCCAGATCCGTCCCTGCGGACAGGTTCGCGCCCGCCCCGATGTGGGCGTCGACCGAGGCGTTCACGTCGGTCACCGACGAGGCCCCCTGGATCGATGCCACCCCGCCCCCCGTGGCGCTCGAGTCCGATTCCGCCTCGTTACCCGTCTGCTCGTTGCCGTATTGGTCGTAGTTGTTAAAGGCTTGAATGAGAAGGGTGCCGCCCGTGCTCAGGGGGGTGTCGGCCAGAACGGCAGCCTCCACGGTGGGACGCCATTTTGCCGTGGACTTCGAGGTACCCACACCCACCACGCCCCCGCTGGCGCCCCCGGCGTTGGCCCGCGCGTTGCCCAGGGCCACGGCCTCGATGTTCGCTCCCCCTCCGGCATGGCTCTGCTGGCTGGTGCCCGCATAGGCCCGGACGGTGGGCGCGGCGTCGGCGGTGGAGTTGGCCCCGTCCACGCCCACCACCCCGCCGGTCACCGCGTTGCTGTCGGCGCCAGCGTTGTTCGTCCCCAGGGCCAGCAGCGTGAGATTCCCTCCGGCCGTGACGGCATCGATGCCGTTGAGAAAGGCCTCGGTGGTGCCGTACGCATCCGCCGTGGCCTTCATCTCGCCCACGCCCACCAGACCGCCACCGACTCCCTTGGCGGAAGCGGAGGCATCGCTGTCGGAGAGGGAGACCAGGCTCACGTCCCCCGAAGTCGCGGTGATGGCGGCTCCCGTGTCGATGTACACCAGCGTCGTCGCGTCCGCCGTGGCCTGGGCGTTGCCGCCCACCCCGCCCACCAGGCCACCGGAGGACCCCTGGGCGGAGGCCGAGACGGCGCTGATGGGATTGTTGCTCCCGTCCACGAACGTGACCGGCGAGCCGCTCCTGTCGTAGTTCTGCAGGGCCTGCAGCGTGATGCTGCCCCCCTTAACCGCAGCGCCAGCACCGACGTAGGCGTCGACCGTCGGCGTGACGCTCGCCGAGGCCAGCGAGGCCCCCACCGCCAACCCGCCGGCTGCGACTCCTTGCACCGACGCATCCACGTTGTCGGTAGCGGCCCCGGTTACCGATACGTCGCCGGTAACAGTGATCTCCGCTCCGTTGCCGATCGAGGCGCTGACCAGCGGTGCCACATTAACAAAGGCAAAGTTGGCGGTGATCGCGCCGATGCCGGCCGAGACGGCAACCGTCTGGCTATTGGCGGTGATCGCCGAATTCGCAGAAACGCTCAGCGAATTGACAGTCCCGGATTGGCCGATCTGCGCATTGGCATTGACCGCGGCGCTCGCCCCGCCAGTGATGTCGAGCCGCGTGAACGATGCGCCCGCGCCGACCGCGCCGGCGCTGATCTGGCCGGTCAATTCTTGCAGGTTGCGGGTGTCGCTGGCGCTGAGCGTGACATCGCCCGCCTTCGTGACATTGCCGAGGCTCGCCTGCGCGAGGCCGGAATCGCTGATGGCTACGACCGCGGCGCCGATCCCGACGAAGCCCGCCGACCCGTCGAGCGCGGTCAGCGTGACCTGCTCGTTGAGGTTCGCGTTGACGCCGATGTTGCCGACGGCGCTCAACGTGCCGTCCGCAAAGGCCGCCACATTGTCCGCGACCGAAAGGATGGCCACCGAGGCGCCGATCCCGACCACGCCGCCGGCGAACTGGCCCGCAACGACCGTAATGGTGTCGGACTCGTTCGCCTTGACGCCGATGGCGCCGCCGGCATTGAGACTCGCGCCGGACTGGACGACCGCCGAGGTGCCCGGCGGTGTCGGGGCGCTGTTCTCGGTATTGGTGATGCTCGCCTCGGTCGGCGCGTCGTTGTTGATGCTCGTCGCGGCCGATGCGGTTGCCGATTGCACGCGGTTGGTGTTGGTGTTGCTGTTGCCGGTGCTGTCCGTGGTGAAGTTGCCGAGCCCGCCGCCGCCGCTGCCCGTCACCAGACCGGAGCCACCCTGCGCCTGGTTGCCGGCGTCTGCATCGGCGCTGCCGTTGCTGGTATCGACGCCGCTCGCCGTGGTACTGCCGTTCTGGTCCTTGGTGGTTTTCTGGATCTGCGTGCCGATCGACCACACGCTGACCGCGCCGCCTGCCCCGACGAATCCGCCGGCGCCGCTGGCGTCAAACCCCTGGAGGCTCTTCAGGCTGAGCGCATTGATTTCGATGTTGTCGCGCGCATTCAGCGTGGCCCCGGTCTGGACCTCCGCCTTGGTGTTGTTGTTGAGCGTTCCGACATCGACGGCGCCCGCCACGCCGACGAACCCTCCGGCCACGCCGATGATGAAGGTCTGCACGTTCGCATTGTTCGCGGCGTTGACGTAGATGCTCTGGTCGGCATTGGCGGAACCCTGGTGCAGGGTATCGATGAGGGCATTGCTCTCGATCACCGCATCGGTTTCGGCCTTGATCAGGGTCACGCCGACGGCGCCGGACACACCCACGAAGCCGGCACCGCCCGCGGCCACGATGTGCAGGATCTCTTCGCTCGACTGCGCCTGGACGATCACGCCGTGCGCCGTCGTCGTCTCGAAGCTCGTGCCGCCGGTGATGGTGCCGTCGAGGATGCCGGTGAGACCGCCGCCGTTGCCCAAGGCGTCCACATGGGCCAAATGGCCGATCGTCGCCTCGGTATCGGTGCTGATCAGCATCACGCCGACCGAGGCGCCGACGCCGACGAAGCCGCCGGCGAGGGCGCCGGACAGTTCGAGGACATGGGTGTCGTCGGTGGCGGAGACGAAGACGTTGCCGCCCGCGTAGACCGTGGCGGAATCGCCGATACTCGCGATCGTATGGTTGTCGATGCTGAGCACGTCCACTGCGCCGCCCACGCCGACGGCGCCGGCGGCGATGCCGAAGCCGATCATCACGATGTTTTCTTTGCCGCTCGCCTCCACCACGATATCGCCCAGCGCATTCACCGTCGCATCGTGGTCGATATACGCCTGGGTGGTGTTGCCGATGATGTTGACCCCGACCGCCGGCGCCACCCCCACCAGGCCGCCCGCAATCGTGCCGGCCACCGCCAGGTGGTAGAAATCGTCGCCCGCGCCCACGAGGACCGACTGCGCGGCGTTCGCCCCGGAGGTGTCGCCGTTCACCGTGGCGTGATTGCCGACATAGGCCTGGGTCGTGGCATTGACGACATCGACCCCCGCCGACACTGCGACGCCGACGATGCCGCCCGCCAGGCTGACGGTGAAGGTCCGGATCTCGTCGCGATTGCTCGCCGCGACCGCGACGCCGTGGAACCCGCTCTGGGTGTCGAGCGAGGCGGTGCGGCGGCCGCTCAACGAGGCGTCTTGGACGTCTTGACCGCTGCCGCTGTTATTCAGGTCCATCTGCCCTATTTGCGGTGTGTTGACCTGGCCGGCGCTTTGGAGGTTGGTGCGATCCCCGCTCTCGGCGTCGCTCAAGGTGCCGCTGCTGCTCGTCTCGATGCCAACGCCGCTCGGGTTGCCTGCGTTGAAAGTCGGGGCGGCGACACTCCCGATGCTGACCCCGCCGGTGTCGACCGTCAGGCCCGAGCCGTTGCCGTCGCCGGTGACCCTGGCGCCGACGCCGATGAAGGCCTCGGTGTCCTTCGTGATGACGTCGACCCCGGCGGCGGCGCCGACGCCCACCTCGCCCGCCGCCAGCACGCCGACGATCTCGTTCGCGTCCGTCTCATCGTTGGCGGAGAGGGCAATGCTGCCATGCGCGTGCACGTCGCCCGCACCGGCGTTCGACGGGTTGTTCGGGTCATCGCCGATGAAGGCGCGCGTCTCCAGGTTAAACACGTGCACGCTGGCATTGGCCGCGACGCCGACGGTCGCGACCCCGACTCCGGCGGAGACGGAAATCAGGCTCTCGCTCGACTCGGCCGTGACCAGGATATTGCCCGCGATGTCGGTGGTGACGCCCGAATCGATATAGGCATTGGTGTGCTTGGTGTAGACGCCGACATCGGCGCCGACGCCGACCGCCACGGTGCCCGCGGCCGCCAGCGAGCCGGCCACCGAGATGACCGAAGTGTCATCGCTGGCGCTGACGGTAAGGTCGCCGCTGGTCGTGTGAATGGTGGCGCTGGGGCCAACATAGGCGGTGGTCGTCTCGTTGAGCACGTTGACCGCCGCCGAGCCCGCGACGCCGACCGTGCCGCCCCCGCCGATGCCCGCCGCGATCGACAGGATGTCCTCGCTCGCCGTGGCGGTGATGGACACGGTGCCACCCGCCGTCACGTGTGCGCTGCCTCCGACGTAGGCTTGGACGGTGTCCGTGTGCACCAACGTCGTGTTCGAGACACCGATCCCCGCCGTGCCGGCCGCGCCGACCGAGCCGGCAATCATCGTCGTCTTGAACGTGCCGGTGGCCGACAACGTCACTCCGCCGCCGGCGTTGAGCACCGTCGACGCCCCAAGATAGGCATCGGTCTCGGTGGTGATGACGGACACCGACGCTGACCCGGCGATGCCGGCGCTATCGGCCACGCCGAGCGTGGCGACGACCGACAGCATGGTCTCGGTGGATGTCCCCGTCACGCTGACCGTGCCGCCCGCGCTGACCGTCGCGCCGCTATCGATATATGCCTTTGTCTGTTTCCCGATAATCTCGACATCGATGCTGCCGCCAACGCCGGCCGAGCCCGTGGTGAGGCCGAGGGCACCGGCAATGCTGGTGATCGTCGTCTCGTTGTCCGCGGTGATGGAGAGGGTCTGGCTGCTGCTTGGCGCATAGAGCCCGCCCTGGTTGATCTGGCTGCCGGCGCCGATATCGGCGGTTGCATTCAGGCTAAAGTCGTCGACGATGACGGCGCCTGCCACTCCCACATCGCCCGAGCTCGCCCCGCCGGCCACCGCGACCGTGGTCGCCGAGGGTTTCGCGGCGTCGGGCAGCTTCGGAATATCGATCTTCGAGGTGTCGACGTGATTTTCCGCGTCGATCGACAGGGCTCCGCCGGCATCGGCATTGCCGGCGATGTAGGCGTTCGTGTCGAGCGTCACGACGGCGACAGCGACCCCGGCGCCGACCGCGGTGCCCTCCGAAAATGCCCCGGCCGCGGCGAGAGTCTGCGGATTGACGTTGGCGATCGCCTGGACGCTCAGGGGACCACTCGACTCGAGATGCGACCCGCTGTGCGCCGAGGCCTCGGTGGTGACGTGGAGGACGTTGATGCCGACCGATCCGGCAACGCTGACATCCCCCTTGCCGCCGGCGGCGGCCGCGCCCCACGCGACGAAATCGTCGGTCGTGGACGCGGGGGTGATGGCCTCGATGGTGATGCCGTTCCCCTGAACGGTGGAGCCCGCATCGACGAACGCCGTATTGGTGACCGTCGCCACGTTCAAGCCGACGCCTGCGCCGATGTTGGCGTTGTTGTCCATCGCCACCGACGCGCCGATCCCCTTGGCGCTCGCATCGTCCTCCGACTGCGCCGCGACGGTCACCGCATTGTGCGCGGTGATATTCGCCCCATGCGTGATCTTCGCGGTGTTGTTGGACGTCACGACGTTGACCGACACCGCCGCAGCCACGCCGACGCCGCTGGAACCCTCGCCGGACTGGTCGCTGCTCTTGCCGCTCTCGGTGCTGGTGGTGTCCTTCGCGGACGTGAGTGATGTCTCGCTGCCCTTGTTGGTGGTGCTGTTGTCGTTGACCTGGTGATCGGCCTGTCCGTCGGCGCCGCTCTTGCCGCCGCTACTATTCGCCTCCGAATCGTTCTTGTCCTCGCCCTTGACCGTTGCCGTGGCTTCCGCGTCGCTCGACACGGTGGAGGTCGACGACACCATCACGGCGCCGCCCGTCGTGGTCAGGCTGCGCGCCAGCTCCGCGCTGATGTTCTCGATCACCACGGCCACGGAGACGGAGGCGCCGACGCCCACGCTCGTGCCGGCGGCTTCCGCATCGGTGGTCGTCTTGAATGCGCCCGTATGCGACGCCATGATCGTGGCGTCACCGCTCACCGACAGCGCGCTCCCGGTCCCGACATAGGCCGTTGTGGTGTCCTGAACGACCGCGACCGCCGCCCCCACGCCGACGGCGACGCTGCCCGAGGCGCCGTTCTCCCCATGCGTGAACGCCGAATCGCCGGAAGTCGCCGATACCGAGAACGTCCCGGCCGCGCCGGACCACGACGTGCCGTCGGTGATCGCGGCGCTGACCGTGTTGGTGAGCACATTAACGGCGACCGAGGCGCCGACCCCGACGTTGTCCCCGTCGGTGTCGCCGGAAGGCCGCGCGCGCGAGAGGTTCGCCTCGTCGCTGGCCGCGGAAACCGACACGTTTCCGCCGCCGGTGATCGTCACCGATGCGGTGCTGGGCCCCGTATTGCCCGGGGTAAGGCCGACCACGGCTTCGGTGTCGTTATTGACGACGTTGACCGCCACCGACCCGGCGACGCCGATCTTGCCGCCGCCGGCGCCGGAAGCCGCGTCGGCCCGGGAGGAATGGCTGCCGTCCACAACCTGCTGGCTCGTGTTGCCGTCGCTCGTGAGCGTGATGGCCTTGCCGTCATAGGCATCATCCCGCGAGGCGGCCAACTGATAATTTCCGCCGGTGAGATCGATGATGTAATAGGTCGTGCCGCTGGTCAGCCCGCCGATCGCGGCGCCACCCGCCGCGTCGTACGTGACCGGGTCGCCCGTGCGCAGCAGCGCGTCCTCCCCAAGGTTCAGCACGCGCACCGAGCCCGTCGGGTTGAATGTGACGCTGTCGAGCGGGTTGGGAACGCCCTGGAAGTACTTGTTGAACTTCTGCTCGGACCCCGAGCCGGTGGAGGTGAGGTCCACCAGCCCAGTGCTCTCGCCGGCCTCGGCATGGTCTTTGGTGTCGTAAAGCTTGACCGTGCCATCGTCCTGCACGTTCACGAAATAACTGCTGCCGCTGGTCAGCCCGCCGATCGCGGTATTCCCCTCCGAGTCATACTGAACCTGGTCGCCGCTCTTCAGGCCGGCATCGAGGCCCAGGAAGATCGTGTCCTTGCTGGTGTCGATGACGGGAATGGATATCACCGGGGCTTTGACGTTGCGGTCGGCCATCACAGCGCCGACCGTGAGCCCGCCGCCGCTGATGACGGTGTTGTTCCCGACGTACCCGAGATTGGTCACCGTGGAGACGTTGATTGCGACGGCTGCCCCCACGCCGGTGCCGCCGCTCCCGGTGCTGGCAGAACCGTCGGCGACCGCATGGCCGTCCACGTTCGCGGCAGACTGCACCGTCACCATCCCGCTCGCGGTGAAATGGCGGCCGTCGGGAATCGACGCCGTCGATGACGCGTTCTCGATATTGACCGCCACCGCGCCCGCGACGCTGACCGATCCGTCGGCGGTGGATGCCGAGGGCGCGCTCGCGCCCTCGGTGCCCTTCGCGCTGGGGTTCTTCTTCTTCGCCTCGCTATCGGCGAAGCTTTCCTGAGAGCCGGTTTTGTTGTCTACTTTTTGGGTGCCCGAGCCGTCGTCCTCCTCGCCACCCTTGACACTCGCCTTCGCGGTGCTTTCGCTGCCGGAGATGACGCTCGACATCAAGGCCACCGCTCCCCCTATGGTCAGCAGGTCGCGCCCGGTCGTCGCCAGCGAGCTGTCGTTGACGATCGACAGCGCGATCGAGATGCCCACCCCCGTGTTGGAGGATTCGGTATCGCCCTCGGCTGTGGTCTGGACGCCGTTCGTGAGCGTGGAGTTGGCGCTGAAATTCCCGCCGATCGTCAATAGACTGCCGGTGCCCAGCGTCGCATGCGTGTCGTCGTCGGCGACCGAGATCGCGACGACCGGCGTGACCGCAGTGCCGCCCTTGGCGCCGCTCTTCGCCTCGGTGTGCACCTGGTTCGTGGAGGCGGCGGCAAGGCTTAGGTTGTGCGCTCCGGTCACGACCGCATTATCACCCACGGATGCGGCGGTGGTGTTCTCACCGTAGGTGAACGCCACCGAGGCCCCGACGCCCACTTTCGCGGGATCGCCGCCGCCGTCGTTCGGCAGGGCCTTGGCGGTGCTCGACGTCGTGCTGTTCGCGGTCAGCGTCAGGTCTGCCCCGTTGACGTTTACGTTGGCGCCCGGCTGGATCAAGGCCTCGTTGTCCGTCAGGACGACGTTGAGGGCCAGCGCTCCGGCCACGCCCACGTTGGAGGGGGCACCCTGTCCGGCCGTGGCCTCGGTGTCGAAGGTTGCCGTGAGGGTCGCCGTCAGCTCGACGGCGGTGGGGTCGAGGTTCGCGGTCCCGCCGATGTAGGCGGTGTTCTGGATGGTGGTCACGTCGATGGCGACCGCCACCCCGACGCCCGTCGTGCTCCCCGAGGTATCCCCCGTCGGGCTGCCATCCGCCGTGGTCGCGGCCGTGTCGGTGGACGTGGAGGTGAGGCTGACGGCACCGGCCGAGGCGATGGGTCCGCTGGCGGTGATGAAGGCCTGGGTGTGACTCGTCAGGTCGGTGATGGCCACGGCCCCTGCAACATCGACCTTCCCGTCACTGGTCGAGGCGTCGTAGTTCGTGAGGTCATTCTGCGTTTGCGTATCGTTGCTCGTGGACCCGCCGGGCGAGGACTTGGCGGTCGTCGTCACGGTATCGTTCGAAGCCGCGTTGACCGCCACCGACGCTGCCGAGACCGACGCGCTGTCAGCCACCGAGGCCGTGGTGGTGGTGCTCACTACCGACAGCGCCACTCCGACACCGGCACTCCCACTCGACGCGTCGGCGGTCGTCGTCACCGAGAGCGTATTGGTGGCGGACAGACCGAAGTCGCCGGTAACGGACAGGGCCGACGAGCCGAAGACGCTGGCGACGGCGGTACTGTTCACGATCGAGGTCGCGACCGCCGCGTCGGCGGTGCTGCCGACCGACTGCGCGGTCGGGCTCGCCGTGGTGTTCACGGTGGAGCTGGCACTGATCGACAGGTTGCCGGTCGCCGTGAGGTGACTTGCGCCGCCAACGGAAACCTGGGCAGTTGAGGAGAGGTCGATCGTCGAGGTGCCAAGAAGCCCCTGCATGTCAGTGGCATCGACAGTCGAGGTGGCCAAGATTTCGATGTTGCCCGCGCTGAGGTCGGCGTCGGTGAGGGTCACCTGGGCGGTGGGCGATCCGGTGGTGAGGCCGGTGACGGGGTTGCTGGACATCAGCGATTGTGAGGAACTGACGGTGAGACCCCCGCCCTGGGTGTCCAGCGTCGATCCGCCCGAGCTCATCACCGTGAGCGAGTTGTTCCCCTCGATCGTCAGATTGTTGAACGGCAGGCTCACATTGCCCGCGATGGTCACCGTGTCGTCCCCGCCGAGCGTGTTGATGGTAAGGTTAGGTGTACTGACCGACGCCGATTCGAACGCGCTGCCGTCGAGGGTTCCTGCAATCTGGATCTCGCTGGGATTCACGGCCGTGGAGAGATTCAGTGCGTCATTCCCGCTTGAGCCGGTGAAGGTAAAGGACCCGAGACTGCCAAAATCGGTGGGCGTGACCCCGGTGAACGAGACGGTGCTCCCGCCGGCGACGATGGTGCCGGCCGTGGGGTCCGTGGTACTTGGTGCGTACGAAGCCGCGGTAGTCCCGTCCCCGATGACTCTGATGCTGTCCTGGCCGCCGTTGCCCGCATAGGTGATCGGCAGCGGACCGAAGGCCCCACCGCTCAGATCGAGCGTCAGCGTGTCCGTCTGATTGGATCCGGCCAGGGTGACCCCGCTCGTGTCGGCCAGCGGCTGCTGCGCCAACACGGTGGGTGCGGAGGGTTTGGTCGTGTCGAGCAGCTCGATGGTCGGCGTGAGTCCCGGGACAAGTTTTAAGGTCAGATTGGCGGCCGAGGCGGCCGTGTACGAGAGCGGGCTGGCCGAGAGAAGCAGGCGTGGCTCGAGACGTTCAAAGAGAAGCTTGCGTCGCCGCCGGGGAAGGAGGCGCTTGCCGCGAAGGTTCCTGGACGGAGCGCACTGGGCTTGCTTAGAGTAGAAGAGCTGGGCGATACTCATTGTGGTTCTCCGGTGGTTGAGACGACCCTACGGACGATTGTCCTTGGGCGAGGGCGACGAGACCCCGAACGGCCCGGACCCGTCGTGTGGGTCCTGTCCGCGGCCGGGCCGCAGATCGTCCTGCTCAGCATCAGTGCGTCTTCAGCCTTCAGCCTGCCCACCAAAAGAAATGGCCGAGCGCCAGGGCACCACTCGATGGTTTCCCCAGGGCTCGGCCAAGTTGGACACAAGAGAAATGGAAAGACTGTCAGTCGCTAACGCACTCCGCGGCCTGTGTCCTATAACCAGGTGCGCACCAGCGGTCATCACTAGACACTGGACTGCGTTCAGAGCAAAGAAGACGCTGAAGGCCTGACTGCCGATCACAAGACACTGGATTGCGTTCAGAGGAAAGAAGACGCTGAAGGGCTGACTGCCGATCACAAGATCGGCGTGCGGTGCAACAGTGAAGTTCTCGGCCCCGAACGGCCAGAGATCGAGGTCATCATCGAGCGCCTCGAGCACGATGTAGGCAACAAGTACAGTGCACAGGCAGGCGGCAAAGACCGTGAGAAATCTGGCGGTCAGGAACCTGCAGCCTTGCTTCTTTGGGACGTTGCCGAGGCTGGGTGGATGCAGCACAGCCGCGGTGGGAGGATTCACGCGAGCCGATCCACGGGCTTCTTGCAGACCCCAGGTTCCCCTCCGAGGCATCGCGGTACTCCGAAAGACAGCCAGGTCGGCTTACACCAAAATTCAGTTCTCTTGGTTTGCCCGTGGCCGAACGACCCTCATACTTAACATCTCTCGGCGGATTTCAAATGTCAATAGTATTTTCTCAAGAATTTGCCTGGATGCTTACCTATGCAAGTTTTGCATGACAGGAGGCGCGGCTCGAGCGGTTCAAAGACGACTTTGCGTCGCCGCCGAGGAAGGAGGCGCTTGCCGCGAAGGTTCCTGGACGGACCGCACTGGGCTTGCTTAGAGTAGAAGAGCTGGGCGATACTTGACCTTGCCCCCGGAAATTGGTTCAGTGGTAAAGTGGCAACGGACCCATTTTCAGGAGGAGGCAGGGCATGCCCAAGAAGCGGTTTCAACCAGAAGAGATCATCGGGAAGCTCCGCCACGCCGACGTGCTGCTCGGCCGAGGGATGTCTTGTGCCTGTGGTCGCGCACCATTCCCCGGATCTCCACCTTCCAAAGGCCATCGAATCCCGCTGGGGACACCAAGTAATCCGGAGACTTGAAACATCCCCACCTGCTTTCGACGCCGTTTGCTGTCCATTTTGCTGTCTATCGAGGGGCTTCTACCCCGTTTTGGGCCACGAAACTGGGACGGGCGCAGGAGGGCAGAGGAGAACCGGGGGAACGGGGAATGAAGAAGCGGAAACAGGGCGAATTTCGGCCTTGCAATTGTGCATTCTAAGTGCATAATTGCATATCCGGAGGTCGAAGCATGCCCTTCCATTACATCTCCCGCGCCCTGGAGCCAGCGTTGCGCCGAGGGGCGCGGGAGTTCCCGGCCGTGGTGCTGACCGGGCCACGCCAGTCTGGCAAGACGACCCTGCTCACCCACCTCTTCGGCCGAAGCCACCAATACGTCTCACTGGAGCCCCCGGACGTCCGGGCCGCGGCTGCGGCCGATCCCCGGGGGTTCCTGGACCTTTACCCTTCCCCGCTCATCCTCGACGAGGTTCAATACGCCCCGGCCCTGCTGCCGTACATCAAAGAGCGGATCGACGCCCGTCGGTCCCGGGCCGGACAATACCTCCTCACGGGCTCGCAGAACCTCTCGCTCATGGCGAACGTGACCGAATCCCTGGCCGGGCGGGCGGCCATCCTCCGGCTCCTGCCCCTTTCACAGCGGGAGCTTGTGGGGCAACCGAACCGGCCGCTCCCCTGGGAAGGGAGGGCGCGTTCTGCGAGGCGACGGACACGACCTCTTCGGGACCTCTGGGGGAGCCTCCTCCGCGGCGGATACCCGGAGCTGGCCGTCGACCCGCACCGGGACCTCACCCTCTGGCACGGGAGCTACGTTCAGACGTACCTCGAGCGGGACGTGCGCACCCTTCGGCAGGTTGGCGATCTCACGCTCTTCCAGGCCTTCCTGCGGGCGCTCGCGGCCCGGAGCGGCCAGCTGCTCAACCTCACTGACCTGGCCCGCGACCTCGGCGTAGCGGTCAACACCGGCAAGGCCTGGCTCTCCGTGCTGGAAGCAACCTTCCAGGTGCGCATCCTGCGCCCCTACTTCGCCAATGTCGGCAAGCGCCTCGTCAAGACGCCGAAGGTCTACTTCACGGACGTGGGGACGCTCTGCTACCTGGCAGGCCTCCGGGATCCGGCGCACGCCGCAAGCGGGCCAATGGGTGGTGTCATCTTCGAGACCGCGGTTCTCGCAGAGATCGTGAAGGCGCTCGCCAACCGTGGGGAGGAACCCCAGGTGTACTTTTGGCGGACGGCCGCGGGCGCGGAGGTGGACTTCGTGATGGAGACCGGGACACGTCTCGTCCCTGTCGAAGTCAAACTCTCCGCCACCCCGCGTCCGCCGATGGCGGCAGGGATCGCGACCTTCCGCTCCGCGCTCGGGGCAAAAGCGGCGCCGGGGTATGTGATCCATCCCGGTGACATCCGACTTCCGCTGGCACCACAGGTGATGGCACTGCCCTTCGGCGAATTGTAGGCCGTGATCTTGAGAAACAGTAATTCAGGGGGACGTTCGTTCCGAAAACAACTTACCTAATCGCAACCCATCCTCGCGTTGGCCCAGGAAGCCGCGCGTCGAGTGGGTGCCCACCGTTCCCTGTCGAACGCAAAACGCCGATCCTCACCCGAGAACCGGCGTTCGCATCCACAGGGCTCCCTCCAGTGAGAACGGGGGCTATGGATCGGGGTCCGGAGAACGGGCACTGCTGGGCGCGTCCGATCTTCAGGCCTCTCCGCTATCCGAGGGTAACCGTCAGTTGTGGGTGATGTATATCAAAGGGCAGAGATGGGAGCAAGTAAAGGGAACCGCCTGCGCGTTCGCTGTTCGGTGTCTCGGATCCAGAGGGGAACAGAGGAGGGGATGGCCGGAGGCCCGCTTCCGCTGTGCAATCCATACAGTCGCTTGTCAAGGTGGTTTGTAACTAGCCTATACTATTGCCTTTCCTGTTTATAAGTACACTATTGACATCTGTACATCATTGATGTACATATACGAATTATGTACAAAAGAAAAACGATCGCGGAAGCCGAACTGCTCCAAGCGGGGCTTGATGTTCTCAGAACGCATGGCATCCGTGCCAATGTCGATAAGCGTCGGTTTGGGAGACGGGATGCGGGTGAGGACGCCGTTGTGCGCCTGGCTTTCGGGCGTCGAATGGTCCCCTACCGTGTTCTCATCAAGCGATGGCTCACTCCGGCCACCCTTGGGCAAGCGGCCGACCAGCTCGGCAATCTTCCGCAACCCGCCCTGCTGGTCACCGACTATGCGACGCCTCAAGTGGCCGAGCGGCTCCGGGATCTAGGGATTGCTTTCGTTGACGCTGCCGGGAACGCGCACCTCGATCGCCCGCCATTCTTGATCTGGGTCGTCGGCCGGAAGCCGCACATCGCCACTCGGCGACCACGCGGCGCGCGCGCGTTCCAACCTGGTGGGCTGAAATGCCTTTTCGCGCTCCTCTGCCAGCCAGACCTCGTTGGCCGACCGACGCGGACGATTGCGGCGCATGCGGGTGTAGCGAACGGGACTGTCGGCGGGGTGCTGCCAGAACTGCGGCAGGAAGGCTACTTGGTAGATCTCCAGCGGCGCGGAGGCGGTCGCAGGCTCCGAAACCTAAAAGGCCTCCTGGAGCAATGGGCTGGCGCATATGCTCGCACGCTCCGACCCAAACTCCTCATCGGACGTTACCGGGCCCCGGAGCCCGACTGGTGGAGGACCGTGAATCCGCGGCAGTATGACGGCGTCTTTGGCGGGGAGACTGCCGAGGCGCTTTTGACAGGCACGCTCCGTCCCGGCATCACTACTATATACCTCGCCGAGCCCCCGGGCCGGTTCATCCTCGACAACCGCTTGCTTGCGATGGCAGACGGAACAGTAGAGGTGCGACAGAAATTCTGGCCGTTCGACTACCCCTGGGACAAACCGGCCCTGGCACCCCCTGTTCTCATATACGCCGACCTCCTGGCCACCGGGGATGCGCGTTGCCTTGAGGCAGCGCAGCGAGTCTATGAAGACTACCTCTCTCGACTTGTCGCTGCGGAATGACCTTCACTAGCTCAGTTCGTTGGTATCCGTAGTGCGTCTCGCCGCAGCAGGCATTCCCTTTTTTCTTGCCGGCGCCGTGGCCCGCGACCTTCTGCTCTGGTACGGCTACGGGATCACAACCGGGAGGGCGACTGAGGACGTAGACATAGCCTTCTTCGTCGCGGGGTGGGATGACTTCTTCTCCCTCAAGTCCCAGCTTACCATGTCCGGGGTCTTCCTCGAAGTGCCAGGGACCGTGCAGCGGGTCCGGTTTAAGGGGACTCTTGATGTGGATCTGCTGCCGTTCGGTGGGGTAGAGGACAGTAACAGATCAATTACCTGGCGGCCCCAAGGCGATTCTGTGTTGAACGTGTTCGCATTCAAGGAAGTTCTAGCCGACGCGGTAGAGGTCAAGCTGCCAGCCGGTGAACTCGTGCATGTTCCGCCGCTCGCAGGCCTCGGACTCCTCAAGCTGGTCGCCTGGGCCGATCGTCGCCTTCGGGCACCGGGAAAGGATGCGGGAGATTTCGCCCTCATCCTCCGGCACTATCTGCCCGCAGGAAACGAGGAGCGCCTCTACGCGGAGGGGGCACATCTGCTGGCCGAAGAACAGTTTGACTACGAGGTCGCTGGTGCCTGGCTCCTCGGGCATGATATGGCACGGCTCCTTGGACGCGACGGACAGATGTGGCTTCTTGCGCTCCTCAACAAAGAGGCCGACAGCGAAGGTTCGCTCCGCTTGGTAGGCGACATGCGGGTGGAGCCCCGGATCAGCCTGCCTCTGGTTCAGGCAATGGCTCGCGCCGTCCGCGAGGTGGTCGAAGGACCTGAGAGCTAGTTGTAGTCGCCCCTGCACCGGTGCTTCTAAGTTAGCGAGCGTTGCACACACAAAGCCTTCGATGCTGCTTGACGCTGGCGGTTCCGGTCCCTACAATGCCGCCGTGCGCGCCTCGCACGAACCGGCCAAGCTTTCGCACTCCGTATTCGGGCTCCGAGGATCGCGTCTCTTCGGGCTGGCCCTCCTTTTCTCTTGCCTCCTCTCCGCGGCCGCCGCGCAGGCATCCGAGGTCTACTTCTCCCCGAACGGCGGCGCGCGGCAGCGCTTGGTGCGTGCCATCCAAGAGTCCCGGAAAACAATAGACATCGCCGTCTACAACTTCACCGCGTTCGAGCTGGCCGAGGCGCTGTACGCGGCGAAAGCCCGCGGGGTGCACGTCCGGGTGCTGGTGGACCGGGAGATGGCAGAGACGGGCGGCTCCGGTGTTCGCGGCCTGCGCCTGAACGGCATTCCCGTCCGGTCGCTCGGCGTTCCGGAGCAGAGCCTGATGCACCACAAGTTCGCCATGTTCGACGAGCGTCTCGTGGCAACCGGCTCGTACAACTGGACCAACAGCGCCGAACACGCCAACTACGAGAACCTGGTGGTCCTGGAGGAGCCGGCCCTGGTGTCCCGCTACCAGCAGGAATTCCGCCGGCTCTGGCGCGAGGCGAAAGAATGAAGCGATTTCCCCGCCTCCTCGTGGTTCTGCTCTGGGTCGTCGTTCTCCTCGGGCTCGCCGGCCCGGCCCTGGCGCGGGACCGCATCGGGGACATCCTGGCCCGCCCGGATGCCTTCGATGGTCGGGAGGTGGTGCTTGCGGGCAAGGCCAGCGCCGTGGATCCCCGGACCTCACGGCGCGGCAACGACTATTTCACGTTTCGCCTGTCGGACGAGACGGGGGCGTCTCTGAAGGTGTTCTCGTGGGGGAAGCCGGCGATCACTCCAGGCGACCGGGTCGAGGTCCGCGGACGGTTCCAGCGGGAGCGCCGAGTGGGCCGCTACACCTTCACCGACGAGGTGGAGGCCTCCCGCATTCGAAAGCTGCCATGAGACGCCGTCCCCGCGCGAGCGAAAAGTCCTTGCCCCCCGGGACGCGGTCTGCTAGATACCATTCAGAGAAACTCGACGGAGGTCGAATGCGGGCAGTCGGTTGTCGCGCGCTCCTGACAACCATCCTGATGGTTTCTGCGCTCCTTGTCCTCACTGCGCCGGCCTTCGCCGACGAGGACGAGGCCCCGAACCCTCATTTCCCCCGGCCGCCCGCCCTGTTCGCCAACATTGACTTCTGGAAGCGGATCTACACCGAGTTCGGTGTGGGGGACTTCGTCCTTCACGACCGCGAAAACCTGGCCGTGATCTACGACGTAGTGCGCGTCCCTGGCACCACGAACGAACAGCACGCCGCCGAGGCGGCCGCGCCCGAGATCCAGCGGGTGCGGGCCATGTATCAGGGAATTCTCACCAGCCTGGCCCAGGGCGCCTCCGCCGACGACCTGGGGTTCGAGGGACGCTGGGTGGCCCAGGCCTGGGGCTGCCCCTGTTCGCCGATTGTCCTGCTGCGCGCCGCCTCGAACATCCGGGTCCAGCAGGGACTGCGGGAGCGGGTGGAGGAGGGGTTACGGCGCGCCCGGACCCTGATGCCGCAGATCCTTTCCGTCCTGAGCCGACACAACATCCCTCACGAGCTGGCAGCCTTGCCCCTGGTGGAATCGTCCTTCAACCCCCATGCCCGGTCCAAGGCCGGGGCGGTTGGCCTCTGGCAGTTCATCCCCTCGACGGGAAAGCGCTACCTCAACATCACGCGTCACCGCGACGATCGGCGCGACCCCATCCGCGCCACCGATGCTGCAGCGCGCCTCCTCAAACAGAACTACGAGGCCCTGGGATCCTGGCCGCTCGCCCTTCTCGCCTACAACCACGGGAGGGAAGGGATCCTGCTGGCCAAGGCAACCCTGGGGAGTAGCGCCGTCGACGAAATCATCGGGTCCTACAGCGGCCCGAGGTTTGGCTTCGCCTCCAGGAACTTCTACCCCGAGTTTCTGGCCGCCCTGGATATCGTCCACCCGGTGATCCACGCCTCCACCACCCCCCAACCCCGGAGCCCCAAGCGACACGCCCGGGTCGCCCGCAAGGGATAGTCTCGCCAGGATCCGCCCCTTCCGAGGAGCGGCCTGTGGCCCGCGGGATCCTGATGATGGGGCTTGCGCAAAGCTTCGGCCTCCTCCCGTCGCCCCGAATTTCTCCCTTGACAGGGAGTCGCATCTAACGGAGTATGCCACCCCGACCAGGCCCCGACCGCGTCGCCGGCGATCCCCCACGGTTTCTCCGCGACACGCCCGCGAGACTCCCAGCCCAGGACGGACGGTCCCTCGGGCGGCTGGACGCGGACCCCCCCTTCGACACGGCGGGTCTGACGAGGTATGATCCCGGACGCGCGGGCAAACCCTGGGTGAGGGGCGTCCCTTGAAGGAGTGCGGGCAATGCTGAGCGGCACCGTAACATCGGTCTTCGGCAACGACATCAACACGGACGACATCATCCCAGCCCTCTATCTGACCAAGAGCGACGATCCCGAATATTTCGCGACATATGCGTTCGCGAAATTCGATCCCGACTTCCGCACTCGCTGCTTGACAAGCCAGGCCAACATCATCGTGGCGGGAAAGAACTTCGCCTGCGGCAGTAGCCGGGAGCAGGCGGTGTACGCGCTCCAGTTCAACCGGGTCGTCTGCGTGATCGCCCAGTCCTTTCCCGACATCTTCTACCGGAACTCCCTTGCCAACGGCCTTCCGCTGATCACCGTCCAGGACACGAGCGGCCTGAGCCTCAGCGACCAGATCGCGATCGATCTGGACGCCGGCGTCATCCACAACCGGACCCGCGACACCAGGATCCCGTTTCAGATGAAGGCCGAGGACCGCCGGACGCTTAAGGCAGGAGGAATGACCGCCCGCGTGCGGGCCCACCTTGAGGAGATCCTCGCCGGGCGGCGGTGAGCCACCGCCCGCGTCACGCCAACGGAGATCGCCATGGGACAGACGCTCGTCGAGAAGATCGTGTCACGCCAGGCGGGTCGGCCAGTCCACGCCGGCGACAAGATAGAACGGCTCCCCGTCACCAAGCTCTTCTTCAACGATGTGATCGGGCCGCCCGCCATCAAGGGTCTCGGCAATCTGTTCGGCGAGACATTCAAGAAGTACGGCAAGCCCGTCCGGGTCTTCGACGCCCGCCGGGTGTTCTTCATCCCGGACCATTCCGTGCCCGCCCTCTCGGTGGAGGTGGCCGAGGGCGTCGACCTGATGGAATTCTTCGGGCGCGAGCAGGGGGCGAAGGTCTACCGCGAGGGGGACGGGATCGAGCACGTGGTCCTGATCGAGGACGGGCACATCGTCCCGTGGGACATCGTCCTGGGGACCGACTCCCACACTTGCACCAACGGGGCCATGGGCGCCCTGGCCTTCGGTGTGGGGACGACCGAGGGGGCCTATGCGATGGCCACCGGCCACCTGTATGATTTCGAGGTCCCGGAGACAGTCCGGTTCGAGCTGACCGGGACCTTCGGGAAGGGCGTGTACGCCAAGGACCTCATCCTGCACATCATCGGCAAGATGGGTGCAGGCGGCTGCTCGCGGCGCGTCGCAGAGTTCAGCGGGGACGGCGTCCGGCGGATGGCCATGGACGCCCGCACCACGATCTGCAACATGGCCGTCGAGATGAGCGCCCGCACCGGGATCATGCCCTCCGACGAGACCCTGGGCGCCTACCTCGCGGGCCGGGCGCAGTGGCCGGTGGCCCCCATCGAAAGCGACCCCGACGCGCAATACGCCGACCGGATGACCGTGGACCTGTCGACGCTGGAGCCCATGATCTCATTCCCGCACAAGCCGGCGAATGCCACGCCGGTGTCGCGGGTGCAGGAGATGATCGCGCGCAGCCAGGCGCACCCGACCCCGGACTTTCCGCCCGTGACGAGCGATCGGATCACCGACGCCTTCCTGGGCGCGTGCACGAACGGCCGCTACGAGGACCTGGTGGAGGCCGCGAAGGTCCTGCGGAGCCACACGGTGCACCCGGACGTCTCCTTCGTGGTGATCCCCGCCAGCCGGCGGGTGTACGAGCGCGCCATGGACGAGGGCATCCTGCAGGTCTTCATCAAGGCCGGGGCCAACGTGGAGTCGTCGAACTGCGGGCCCTGTTTCGGCAGCCACATGGGCGTGCTCTCCAGAAACGCCCAGATGGTGAGCAGCAGCAATCGGAACTACCAGGGCCGCATGGGCTCGCGGGATGCGCGGATCTTCCTGGCCAGCCCCGCCACGGTGACGGCCAGCGCCATCGAGGGTCGGCTTGCCGACCCGCGCAAGTATCTCTGACCGGCTGCGGAAAGGAGGGATCTATTCGAAGGGATCAGGAGGGAATCGGCAGTTCCTGAACGACTTGCCTGTTCGTGTTCGGCGTGATATGCCCCCAGCTACACCGCCTCTCGGCCTGACGCACACTCCTCCAGTGCCCGGTCCAGCGTGAGCATCAGCTGGTCCTCCCCCACCGGTTTGTACAGGTAGTCAAAGGCACCGAGTTGCATCGCTTCGACCGCGAGCTGACTGTCCTCAACCCCGGTGATGACGATCACCGCGGTCTCGGGATGATGCTCCCGGACGCCCCTCAGTACCTCCCGACCATGAACCCCCGGCATAGCCATGTCCAGCAGGACGGCGTCGAACTTTCCGGCGCCTACCGTTTCCAGGGCCCTGCTGCTGTCGCTCAACACCGTAATCTCGTATCGCTGGCTCTGGGTCAGGAGAACCATGAAATGGCGCAGGACAGCCACCTCGTCATCAATCACGAGCACGCGCTTCATCCCGCACCCCTCTTCACCGGGAAATGGTACGTGAACGTCGCGCCCTCACCCACGGCGCCGGCAACCTCGACCCATCCGCCGTGCTCGTTGACGATGCCATACGCAACAGAAAGGCCCAGGCCGGTCCCTCCGGTTGGCTGCTTGGTGGTGAAGAAGGGGTCAAAGACCCTGCTCTTGATGTGCTCGGGCATTCCGGGCCCGTTGTCGCCGACCGACAGGCGAATGCTCTTTCCCCCATCCTCGGCCCTCGTACTCAGCCTGATCATGCCGCCAGGACGCTCGCCCAGCGCCTCGGCGGCGTTGATCAGGTTCGCCACCACCACCTGTTCTACCTTGTTCGTGCAGCCTGTGATCGTGGGCAGCTCGAGATCGAGGTCTGCGATCACCTGATACCGCTTGATCTTGTTCTGGACTAGCCGCAGGCCGGCCCGCACCACCTCATTCACGTCCACCGTTTCATCCATCTTTCCTTCGTCGAGGCGGGCGAACTTCTTGAGGTCCCTGACGGTGTCGGCGATGCGAATGGCGCCGGTGTACATGTCGTCGAGGAGCGTCTTGATGTGCTCCCTGAAGAACGGGTACTTCAGCCGGGCCACGGTGAGATCCGGATTCCCCCGGGCGTGCTGGTCGAGAAGCGGGAGGATGGTATCCATCGACTCATTGAGGATCCGCATATTTCCCTGGATGAACTGGATCGGGTTATTGATCTCGTGGGCCACACCGGCCGAGAGTTGACCCAGGGAAGCCAACTTCTCGGACTGAACGAGCTGCGCTTGCTTCTCTCTCAGCTCCCTGTTCGCCTCCTCCAGGTCATGGGATTTCTTTTGCAGCATCCTCCGGGTCAGCTGCAATTCCATCTCCCTGATGCGAAGGCCGTGAGCGATGGAGGAACTCATATAGATGGTGCCAAAGAGAGTAATCAGCAAGGCAATACCCACCCCCAGGAGGAAGAAGAGATTCTGGTACCGGGGAGAGGCGTACAACGGGGTCAACCAATAGTGCGGGAGGATCCCGGAATACTCCAGGAAGAGGACCGACAGGAACTGGGCGTAGGCCAGGCTGCCATGAGTCCAGACCTCAATCTTGCTGAGGAGGATGCTGCCGATGATGGCGTGGAAGAGATAGAAGAAGATGAACGGATTCTCCGCCCCGCCGGAGAGGTGGATCATCGCCGTCAGCGCCAGAATATCCGTGCCGATCTGGAGGTTGGCTTCGATCCTGGTGGCGTGGATGTCGGGGGGGCGCTGGCGGGTGTAAAAGGAATGGTAGAGGTAGAACCCGGTGTTGTAGGCGAAGATGATGCCGCCCACCGCCAGGATCTGCGGATACGGCAGGGCGATCCCCAGGAGCTGGCTCGTCACCGCAATCATCAGGGTCAGCCCGATCAGGAACACCCACCGGAGCCGGATGAACCAGTCGAGCCGGGCAAGCAGCTCTTCTTCCCTGAGCATCCGATCAAGATCCTGCATGGGCTCCGCTTCCTGCTGAGGCCCCGGCCGCCCACGCCCTCACGGCCGTGGCAATCCCATGGCGGCGAGCCGCCGATGGACATACCCATCCAGACTCACACAGGGGTACACGTCTGCCGTCGTTGCGGTCGAGTTCAGCCTGATTGCCCGGAGGTGGAGCGACCAGGACGGATCTCGGCGCGTCGGCCAGGTCTCCCCCCGATCGCGGGCCTTTTCCAGCCGATCCGCTGGCAGGCCGAGATGTCCGGCCAGCTCTGCCCGGACCTGTGCCGGGTCGGTGGAGCGGACGGGATGGCCCAGCGCTCCCGAGAGCCGGGCGAGCACCTCGGCGGTGCTGAGTCCGGCGATAGGCCGACTGGCCTGGGTGAGCTTCCGCACCCTTCGGTCGAAGCTGACCAGTGTGCCCTCGGACTCGACCAGGGTCGCCGCAGGCAAGACCACCTGCGCTGCCCTGGCGGTCTCGGTCAAGAAATGATCGATGACGACGAGGGAGCGCAGCTGCTCCAGTTGGCGGCGCGAGTCAGGATCCCCCAGCGGATTCTCCAACATCACCAGGGCCCCCCGGATCCCCCCCGGCGCGAGCGGTTCTGCGATTCCGGCCAGCCTGGCTCCCTCGCTGTTGCAGTCGGACCGCAGCAGAAGCAGGCCCTCCCCTTGGTGGTCCAGATGGCCGGTGAGCAAGAGGAGCTGAGCCAGGGCGATCAGGTCGTCGGTGGACCGTTCGAGGGTGTCATCCAGGTCATAGATTGCCACGATCCTCCGGTGGCCGGCGCAACGCTCCGCCAGGGCCTCGATCTTGGACACCTCGACCCCGGAGATGGCCGCGACCTCATCCATGGCGGCGTCCGCAACTGCGCGATACAGCGTCTCCAGGCCGTCCCGACTGCCCGCGAGAATGCGTCGGTCGACCTGGCCGTGCTGGAAAATCCGGCGGACCGCCCCCGCCAGGATGATCCCTGCCGTGCCTCGGCGCGCGTCGAGCCAGAGGCCGCCCGAGCGGATCAGGTCGATCTTGCTCGAGTTGATGGCCGCAATCTCCGCGCCCCGCTTCGCCGCTCGCCGGACGGCCATGGCGAGGACCGGATGCGTGGCGCTTGGATCGGCCCCCACCAAGAGCACCATGTCCGCGGTATCGATGTCCTCTCGAACAGAGGTGGATGCCGTCTCGCCCAGGATGCCATCCAGGTCGCGGCGCGGCCCTCCCCGGCGATGCTGTCCGAAGCTGCCGACCTGAGGGGCCGCCAACGCCGTCTTGGCCAGATGCCGGGAGAGGAAGCATTCCTCCAGCGTCATTCGATGGCCGGCCAGGACGGCGAGCCCTACTGTGCCCTCCTGGTTCCGGCACTCGAGCAGGACGTCGGCCGCCTGGCGAATCGCCTCGTCCCAGTCCGTCTCGATCAGTTTCCCGTTTCTTCTCACGAGTGGCCGGCGCAGCCGGTCCGCCCCGTGGATCAGGCCCGTGCCGAAGCGCCCTTTCAAGCAGAGGTCGCCGTCCGCCGTCGGACCCTCGGGCGATGTGGCCCACAGCAATCCGTCCGACACCACGTGGACATCCAGCCGGCAGCCGACGGAACAGAACCCGCAGATCGAGGGATGGGGGCTGGCCTTCCAGGGGCCCTGTCGGCCGTACGGCAACCGGCTCTCCAGGGCGCCCGTGGGGCAGGTCTCGATGCAGGCTCCGCACGCGATGCAGGTGGTCTCGGCCAGGGGTCTCCCCAGGGCGGGTCCCACCACGGTGCTAAAGCCCCGGCCGACGAAACCCAATACGGACAGGCCGACCAGGTCCGCGCAGGCCCGGACGCACCGGCCGCAGAGGATGCACTTGTTGGGGTCGAGCGTGATGAGGGGGTGGCTCGCATCCACGCGGTGCCTCCGGACCGCCCCCGCGAGCCGCGACAGGTCGACCTGGTACTCGGTGGCGTACCGTTTGAGGTCGCAACCGAAGACCGCCTTGCAGCCACATTCCATGCACCGGATGGCCTCATCCTTCATCTGCGGCTCGGACAGGCCGAGCTCCACCTGCCCGAAATCCTGCGTCCGCTCCCGGGGGTCCCGCTCCGGCATCCGGTAACGGGCGCTGTGCGGCACGCCCTCGAACAGCCAATCCGGCAACGGGCCGAACGCCTCCCGGCGGCTGACGAATGGCGGGCGAGGCCCTGCCACCCTGCCCGTGCGCAAGTAATGATCGATGGCCTCCGCGGCCAGGCGGCCGTGAGCGATGGCGTCGATCACGACGGACGGGCCGGACACCACGTCGCCCCCGGCGAACACGCCGGCGCGCTTCGTGGCCAGGGTGGATGGATCCGCCTCCAGGGTCGCGTGACGGGTGACCGCCAGTCGGGTCCCCTCCGGTTCGTTCCGGAACGGCGCCAGGTCGGCGTCCTGGCCGATAGCGGAAAAAAGGACATCGCAAGGATACTCAAAGTCGGAGCCCGGGATGGGGATCGGCTTGCGCCTGCCACTCGCGTCGGGCTCGCCGAGCGTCATGCGGGTGCAGCGGACCCCCGTCAGACGCCCCTCTTCGGAGAGCACAGCCAGCGGGGCGACCAGTATCTCTAGCCGCACCCCTTCCTTCTCCGCCGCCTCCACCTCCTCGTGGTGCGCCGGCATCTCGGTGCGCGTCCGGCGATACAGGATGGTCACCTCTTCCGTACCGCAGCGGAGGGCAGTCCTGGCGGCGTCGATCGCCGAGTTCCCACCACCCACGACGGCGACCTTCCCGTAAAGCCTGGGGGGACCATGGAGCTCCACGTCGCGCAGGAAATCCAGGGCCAACTCTACCCCCGCAACGCCCTCCTCGCCTGGGATTCCCATCTTCTTACCCAGGGGAGCCCCCACGGCCAGGAAGACGACGCCGAACTTCTCTCTCTGGATGAGGTCGTCAAGGCTGAAGTCCCGGCCGAGCTTCTTTCCCGGCATGACCTCGACCCCAAGCTTGAGGATCCGGTCGATCTCCTCGTCCAGCTCGGCCCGGGGGAGGCGATATTCCGGAATGCCGTATCTGAGCATGCCGCCCAGTTTGGGCAAGGCCTCGAAAATGGTGACCGAATGCCCTTCCAGGGTCAGATAGTTGGCGCAGGTCAGGCCCGCAGGCCCCCCACCGACGATCGCCACCCGTTTGCCCGTGGGTTTCGGGGTGCCGGAACCGGCCTCTTTCCCATCCCCGTGCTGCGAGACGAAACGCTTGACGAAGTTGATGCCGACGGGTTCGTCCACAGCGTTTCGTCGGCACTGAAGCTCGCACTTGCGCACGCAGACCCGGCCACAGACCACCGGAAGAGGGTTGCGCTCCCGGATGAGGGCTAGCGCCTCGTGGTAGTACCCCAGTCTCGCCAGACTGAGATATCCCTGGATATCCACCCCCGCCGGGCACGCGAGCCGGCCGGGGCAGACGCAGTCGGCGTAATGATCGGAAAGCAGAAGCTCCAGTGCCGTCCTCCGCGCGTGGGTGATCCGCTCGCTCCGCGTCGTGACCTCCATCCCGTCCCGGACCCGGGTGACACAGGCGGGGACGAGCCGCGGGGACCCCTTGACCTCCACCACGCACAGGAAGCAGGACCCGTACGGCTCGAGCTTCGGATCGTGGCAGAGGGTCGGGATCTCGTCCAGCCCCTGTGCCCGCACCGTGTCGAGAATGGTCTGGCCCGGGCGCGCAGTCACCTTTCGCCCGTTGACCACCAATTCCACCGGGAGCATTGCCTGTTCAGCAGTCGGATGCGGAAGCACGGGACTACCTTTTCTCGATCGCGTCCTGGCGGCACACGGTCAGGCACCGGGCGCATTTCACGCATGCGCCGCCGTCGATGCGGTGCGGGAACTTCTTCTCGCCGCTGATCGCCCCCACATCGCAGGCCGTGACGCAGAGGCCGCAGCCGTTGCACTTCTCGGGGTCGATCCAGAACTCCACCAGCGCCAGGCAGACCTTGGCGGGGCATCGCTTGTCCGCGATGTGGACCTGGTACTCCTCCAGGAAGTACCGGAGCGTCGTGAGCACCGGGTTCGGCGCGGTTTGGCCCAGCCCGCAGAGCGAGCTGGCCTTGATCTGTTCCCCCAGTTCGGCCAGCAGATTGAGGTCCTCGATCCTCCCCTGGCCCGCGCAGACGCGCTCGAGGATCTCCAGCATGCGCTTGGTTCCGATCCGGCAGAACGTGCACTTCCCGCAGGACTCGTTCTGGGTGAAGCTGAGGAAGAAGCGCGCCACATCCACCATGCAGGTGGACTCATCCATCACCACCATGCCGCCGGAGCCCATGATGGCACCGGAGGCGGTCAATTGCTCGTAGTCGATGGGGGTGTCCCCCAGCCAGGCGGGAATGCATCCACCCGACGGGCCGCCCATCTGCACCGCCTTGAACGCCCGACCCGACACCGTGCCGCCGCCGATCTCGTTGATGACTTCGTTGATGGAGATCCCCATGGGGACCTCCACCAGTCCCCCGCGCCGCACCTTTCCCGCCAGCGCGAAGACCTTGGTCCCCTTGGAGCCTGACGTGCCGCACGCCTTGAACGCGTCGGCGCCGTGTAGGATGATCCATGGGACGTTGGCCAACGTTTCCACGTTATTGATGCAGGTAGGGTGGCCCCACAGCCCCGACTCGACCGGGAACGGTGGCCTCACCCGCGGCATACCGCGCTTTCCCTCGATGGAGGCGATGAGGGCGGTCTCCTCCCCGCACACGAAGGCGCCGGCCCCTTCCTTCAGGGCGACCTCGAAGTGAAACCCCGTGCCCAGGATGTTGGCGCCCAGGCACCCGTGGCCGGTCGCCTGGGCGATCGCCTGCCGCAGACGCCGCACGGCTTCCGGGTATTCCGCCCGGACGTACACGTACCCGTGGCTGGCCCCGATGGCATACGCGGCGATGGCCATCCCTTCCAGGACGGAATGTGGGTCCCCCTCGAGCACGCTCCGGTCCATGAACGCGCCCGGGTCCCCCTCGTCGGCATTGCAGACGACGTACTTGTGCGGGTCCTTGGTCGCCTGGGCCAGGCGCCACTTGGTGCCGGTCGGGAAGCCAGCGCCGCCGCGGCCTCGTAGGCCCGCGTCGGAAATGAGCTCGATGACCTGCGCGGGCGTCATCTGGGTGAGGACCTTCGCCAGCGCTCGATACCCGTCCCGCGCGCGGTACTCGTCGAGGTTGGCGGGATCGATCACGCCGCAGTTTCGGAGGACGATGCGCTGCTGCCTGGCGAAGATCTCGCTTGTCTCTACGACCCACTCGGCGATGACCTTACCTTGGTGCAGGTGCTCCGCGACGATCCGGTCCACCCGCTCGGGTGAGACCTCGCCGTACAGGGTTCGTCGCCCCTGGCGGTCCCGCACCTCGACCAGGACCTCCCGGTAACACAGGCCGATGCAACCGGTCTGCTTGAGGACCGAGTCGTCCCGGCCGGAATCGATCAGCTCGGCAAAACGGTCGAAGACCCGTCGTCCCCCGGCGGCGATCCCGCAGGAGCCGAGGCCGACCAGAACCTGCTGCACGGAGCCCTCCATCACGGATTCGCGGGGAGGACCGCGGATGGCGCCTTGGGGATGGTCGCCCGGAGGGATGTGGCCGCGCGCTGGCGGTACTGGCGAAGGATGCGTCGGACCTGCTGGGGCGTCATCCTGCCGTATGCCTCTTCGTCGATCATGAGGACCGGGGCGAGGCTGCAGCATCCAAGACAGGCCACCACGGTGAAGGTGAAGAGCCCGTCATCGGTGGTTTCATCCGGCGGGACCTTGAGCTCATCCGCCACGGTCTGAGCGATCATGTCGGCGCCCACAACGTGGCAGGCGGTTCCCTTGCAGAGGCGGATCAGGTGCTTTCCGACGGGTTTCAGCCGGAACTGTTTGTAGAAGGTGATGACACCATAGATCTCCGAGGCGGGGATGCCCGTCACCTCGGAGATCTGCTCGACGGCGAGCCGGGGGATGTACCCGTAGCTGTCCTGCGCCGCCTGGAGGAGCGGGATCAGCATCCCCGGCTCGCCCCGATGCCGCCACAGCATCCGGCCGAAGGCGTGGGAAGGGTTCGTGTTCTCGTCCGCGGGTGCGTGCGCCATCCTTGTCGATCGTGAAGTTACTTGGTCCAGAAGTTCAACGCGTTCATCACCTTGATGCGCAGCACCCCGGGCATCAGGCGGATCTCGTTGCGGACGGTCGCCTGGATCTCCTGAACGAGCTGGCCCTGCAGCAGGAGGATGATCTTCCGCCCGTCGTCGGTGACGTCGCAGTGCACCACGTTGTCGGTGAAGGACAGCTTCATGTACAGGAGCGGGAGTTTCGCCGGGTCGACGTCCAGGACAGCATAGGCCGTGAGCATCCTGGCCTTCCGCTTGTCGGCCTCCTCTTCCCCGGCCCTCAGCGTGGCCTGCATCCGCTCATGGTCCTGGATGAAGGCTTCAGACTCCTTGGGCAACCGACGCCTCTCGGAATAGTGCACCTCGAACGCCTCAGCCTCCTCCAGCGACTTGATATGGCGCCCGATGAGCTGATCGATGCCCGTGTGATCGGAGGCCTGGAGCAGGAGGGCCATGTCCCAGTCACCCACCAGGGGGTCGCAGTAGCAGACGCCCTCGGCGAAGCAGAGTTTCGTGTAGATCCCGTACACATCGGCGTCGGGCTTGCCTTTGAGAAAGACGAAGGCGCTCTCCAGCAAAATAGCCTCGGGAGCCGCCTCCGGCACCTCCGTGGCTTCTTCCTCCTCCAGATGGCCTATCTTGCTGAGCTCGGCAACCAGCGTCTCCACCTCGAATGGCTTATCCAGGTACGCACTGCCACGCTTGGTCTCCACGGCGTCCGAGGTGCTCTCATCCCCGTATCCTGAGATCACCACGACAGGGAGATCAGGATACGTTGCCTTGATGGCCCGCAGAACCTTCAGCCCGTCGATGTCCGGAAGGCGAATATCCAGGATCACAAACCGGAACGGATTTGCGCCGCGCGCAGTCTTGATCTTCGCAAGCGCTTCCAGTCCTTCCTCGCTTTCCTCGACTTCATACCCGTGCTGAGCGAGGCCGACCCGAAGCTGGCGGCGAACAGCAGCTTCATCGTCTACAACTAACACCCTCGGAATGGTGTTCATCCTTTTTCCTCCTGTTCCAAGGACCCATGGTTGACTAGTGTCTTTTGTCCCTAATTTCACAAGCGACTTCCGTGCCAATTGAGGTCAATGGCGCCATTCGTCCCGCGGTGATGGAACCGGAAGAATAGAACAAGATAGAGATTTCTTAACTATTCGAAATCAATGGACTTCTCTGACCTCATGGCGCTCTATCCACCGGGCGAGCCCAAACGCTCGGCCCGATGGAATGACATCAGAACAACCCGCGCCGGTAAGAAAAGGCGTGGGCCCCATAAAAAAAGTCCCAGGGCCGCGGCAGTACTGGACATTGTGCGACATTTCGGCCAAAACCAATTTACGAGTCCCCACAACTTCAGGAAATTCCTGCTCTTTGTTCGTTTTGCTTGGCCGGGACACCTCCAGTACAGCGGAACGGCCGGGCATCTGCATGGTAAAGGCGGGTCCACCGCCAAACCCAAGAGCGGCGAGAGACGCACACGGCGGACACGGTGCTCGGGCGGCGCGGGGGTGCGCGGTTATGGGCTTCGGGGTGATGCACCAGCGGAACCTAGGTGGGATTCAAGGTGGATCCTCGACGTAATGCCCTGGACTGGAAAACCGTATCGCTACCCCGATGCGGATAGGAGAGCGAGTCAAAGGGTCTTCCCTTCGACCCTCACCTGGCACCAAGCGTAGAGCGCGTCGTAGACGGGAAATTCCAGGCTGAGCTTCTGGTGGTCGTCCGAGCAAATGGCGGCGAAGCCACGGGCGATGGCTTGGAGGCCTGCGGCCTCGGGAACGATCCCGACATCGGCCGCGATGTCCGCCCCGTGGACAGTGCGGGCCATGAGGCGTAACGCCGGATCCTGTAGCCCGTACTCCTCGATGAGCACCTCGAAGCTGCACTTCGCTTCGCGATGGGCGTAATCAGCGCCCGGGCAGTCGAAGGATTTTGCTCCTTCCCGCCGGGCCACCTCCAGCACCTCGTCCTTGGGGACGAACAGGAACTCCGCCTGCGGGTCAATGAACTTCTTGATCAGCCACGGACATGCCACGCGGTCCGTCTTGGCCCCTTCCCGTGTCACCCACTTCACGGTCGCCCCTCCCGGTTGAATTCCACCTGCCGGGGTTGAATCGCTCTTGCCGTTCCTGTATCCTGCCACAACTTGAGTATGTCAAGGTGAGTTCACCTGGCCGTCTCCAGAATGCCCCTTTCCGGGAGGGACAGTATTGGTCTCCGCCTTGGAGCCGCTCCACCGCGACGGCTATGTACTGTTCGCGGCCCGCGTGGCCAGGATGTTTGGCTACGGATTCCTGGCCGTGATCTTGGCCCTGTACCTGGCCGCCGTGGGCCTGGACGGGGCGCGGATCGGGCTGCTGCTGACGCTCACCCTGGTGGGCGATACGGCCATCTCCCTGTGGATGAGCACGCAGGCCGACCGGTTCGGGCGGCGGCGGATGCTGGTCCTGGGAGCACTGTTGGTCCTGGGCGCCGGCCTGGTCTTCATCGGCTCCGGCCAGTTCATCGTGCTGTTGCTGGCCGCGACGATCGGCGTCATCAGTCCCAGCGGCTACGAGGTGGGGCCATTCCTGGCGATCGAGCAATCAGCCCTGTCCCAGCTCGTGCGGAGCGAACGGCGCACGGCGGTGTTCGCCTGGTATAACCTGGTGGGTTCCTTCGCGACAGCGGTCGGCTCTTTGGCTGGTGGGGGGCTCGCCAGGCTCGGGCAACAATGGGGGATGACCCCCCTGGCGAGCTACCGCGCGGTATTGGTGGGCTATGCGCTGATCGGTCTGGTACTGGCCTGGCTGTTCCGGGGGCTGAGCCCAGCCGTAGAAGTCCGCCCGGCATCGCCGAGTCCGCACGCGGCACCGGTATCGCGGCTGGGTCTGCACCGCTCGGGCGGGGTGGTGCTGCGCCTGGCCGGCTTGTTCGCCGTGGATGCGTTCGCGGGCGGCTTCGTCTTGCAGAGCATTCTCGCGTATTGGTTCTATCTCCGATTTGGCACCGACGAGGCGATGCTGGGGATGATCTTCTTCGGGGCCAACCTCCTGGCGGGCGTCTCGTCCCTGGCCGCGTCGGCCATCGCCTCCCGGATCGGCCTGGTGAACACGATGGTGTTCACCCACCTGCCGTCGAACATCCTGCTGATGCTCGTCCCGCTGATGCCCACGCTGCCGCTGGCGATCCTGGTCTTGCTGATCCGCTTCAGCATCTCACAGATGGATGTCCCCACGCGCCAGTCCTACACCATGGCCATCGTCCGCCCGGAGGAGCGCTCGGCCGCCGCCGGGGTCACCGGGACGGCGCGCACGGTGGGCGCGTCGCTGTCTCCCGTGTGCGCCGGCCTGCTGCTGCGGAGCCCAGCTCTCATGAGCGGCCTCTTCTTCGTGGCGGGGGGCCTGAAGATCGTTTATGACTTGCTGCTCCTGGCTGCGTTTCGGAGCGTGAAGCCGCCCGAGGAGCGGGATCAGGAAAAAGCGGGAAGGCGGGCATGAAGTCGGATTCTGTCCGGCATCGGCATCACTTGTCGACAGCGAAATCCGAGTACCCGTTGGGTGGCAGGTTCCGGATAGGCTTTCCCTCCTGTATCGCTGTCGCCTCTTATTTCTTCACTTCCTTCTATCGGACATCCGGGCCCTCGATGGGCCGGACGGGCTGGCTCGGTCGCGCCGCGATCCCCCGGGCGCGCTGGACCGCCTCGGCGAAGGCCCCCGTGCGCCGCGCGATCTCGGCGAAGTCCCGCCGCGCCAGCGCATCACCGGGCACCATCTCGTCATCCACCCCGACCGCCGCCGCCCCCGCCCGGATGAACTCTCCGACGTTCGCCAAGGAGATGCCACCAGCCGCCACCAGGCGCACCTCGGGGACCGCGCGGAGGATCTCCCCCACGTAGCCCGCCCCCGCCGGCCCAGCAGGGAACACCTTCACCAGACTGGCGCCGAGTTTCCAGGCCTGCAGGATCTCAGTCGGCGTGAAGGCTCCTGGTATAGCGGGAACGCCTGCCGTGCCACACGCCTGAAGAACGTCGGGATTCAGGTTGGGGGCCGCCACGAATGCCGCCCCCGCCCGAATGGCCTCGCGCGCCGCCTCGGGCGTGAGGACGCCTCCGATACCAAGAGAGATCCCTCGCCGCAACCTCGTGCTGACCGAACCCAGCGGCTGGATAGCGGTTGGCCCGGCAAAGAGGATCTCGATGGCCGTCACCCCACCGTCGCGGATCGCCTCAATCGCGGGCGCGAGGTCGCTGTCCCGCTCCAGCCGCAGGATGGCGACGATCCCGCCTTCGATCAGCAGCTCGGTTCGGCCATGCCCGCCCGAGGTCACACCCACTTCGGCACCAGGAGCCGCGGCACCACCAGGACGATGCTCGGAAAGAAGGCGCACAGCAGGATGATGATGAAGATGGGGATCATGAGGAAGTACAGGATGCCCAACACCTTGGACACCGGGAACTTGGACACCGCACAGGCGATGAGGACGCAGAGGCCGTACGGCAGGGTGAGCAGCCCCATGGCCATCGTCATGACGACGATCGCGCCCAGGTGGATCGGGTGGACGCCGAGCGCCTTCCCGATGGGAAGGATCATGGGCGTGAAGACGATGATGGCCGGGACGGCGTCCATGAACGTGCCCAGGATACTGAAGAGCAGGATCACCAGCAGGATGAAGACCGTCGGGCTGGTGCTGTGGTGCAGGAACCAGGCCGTGAGGTTGTCCGGGACCCGGTAGAAGGCGAGAAGCCAGCCGAAGATCGAGGCCGCCGCCACACAGAACAAGATCACCGCGGTCAGGTTGCCGGCCTCGAAGAACACCGTGAGCAGGCGGTCGACCTTGAGGCTCCGATACACCCCTATTGTGATGACGAGGGCGTACACCGTGGCGATGACTGCAGATTCGGTCGCCGTAAAGACCCCCCCGACGATCCCCCCGATGATAATGATGGGGACTCCTGCGGGCAGGATGGCTTCCTTCAACCCTTCGTAGAGAGCGCGGAATCCGAGCCAATGCTCTGCCTCCCTCGGGTAGTCATAGGCGATGGCTATTCCGTAGGCAAACACCATCAGCGAGAGCCCCATGAGGACTCCGGGCAAGGCCTGGGCGATGAGGAGCGCCCCGACGGAGATGTTGGCCACCGCCGCGTAGATGACCACCAGGATGCTGGGGGGAATGATCACCCCCAGGCTCGAAGCGCAGGCCGTGATGGCCACGGCGAAATTCTTGCGATAGCCCCGCTCCCACATCGGCGGTATGAAGACGGTGCTGAGGGCCGCCGCTTCGGCCGTGGACGAGCCCGAGATCCCGGCGAAGATCATCCCCACGACGACGGTCACGTGGGCCAGGCCGCCTTTGATGTGGCCCACCAGGGCCATGGCCAGCTTCATGAGGCGCCTCGTGATCCCTCCCTCGTTCATGATGCTGCCCGAAAGGATGAAGAACGGGATCGCCAGGAGGACGAAGTTGTCCACCGCGTTGTACGACCGCTGGATGGCGATCCAGAGAGGGATGTTGGGATCCAGCACCATGACCAGCACGGAAGACAGGCCTAGCGCCACAGTGATGGGCGCCCCCATCGAGATCAGCACGGAGAACCCGAGGAAGAGAATCGCCACCGGGCTCATGGGGCATCCCCATGGAAATCGCTCAGACGCTGTTGAATTCGCTCGACGAGGTAGATGAGGGCGAGGATGCCCCCGAGTGGGATGGAGACGAAAACCCAGACCATCAGGATTTCCATGTTGGGGCTGTTCTGGAATGTTCCAAACCAGGAGAAGCGCAGGCCGGCCAAGACCAGCAGGATCAATATCAGTCCCATGCAGAGGTCATTGAACAGCCGGACCAAGGCGCCCCACCGCTGTCCCAGCAAGGGCGGGAGGACGTCCATGGCGAAATGAGCGTCATTCTTCACCCCCACCCCGATCCCCAGAAACACCGTCCAGACCAGGACGAAACGGGCCAGCTCCTCGGTCCAGAGAAACAGCGGCTTTTGGAGCACGTAGCGGACAAACACCTCAACCGACACGGACATCGCGAGGATCGCCACAAACGCGAAGGTGATCCACATCTGGATTCGCTCAAGCCGCTCCACCACACGTTTCATTGGCCACCCTACAGAAAGCGGCGGCGGGACGCCGTCCGGCGCGCATCCCGCCGCCGGGGTTATCAGACGATTACCGCTTGCCCTCACGCTCGATCATCTGGAAGACTTCATCCAAGCCCACTTCCTTGGCCACGCGCTGCAGCACGGGCAGGGTGATGTCCATCATCTTCTGCTTTTCTTTGAAGGCATAGAACTTGATCCCGAATTTGCTCTTCATCAGCTCTACGGCTTCATCGTTCTGTTTCCATTCGACGGATCGAGCCACCGCCGTCCCTTCCTTGGCTGCCTCCAGGACGATCTTCTGCTGGTCCGCCGTCAGCTTGTTCCAGGTCTGGCCGCTCATGAAGAAGGGACGCACCGTGATGATGTGGGCCGTCTCGGAGATGTAAGGTCCCACCTCGTAGAACTTCATATTGAACGAAGTGGACATCTCGTTCTCCATCCCATCCACCACGCCAGTCTGGATGGCGCTGTAGGTCTCCTGATACGGCACCACAGCCGGGATGGCGCCCAGGAGCTTCCACATCTCGATCTGGGTCGGGCTGTCCTGGACGCGAATCTTGAAGCCGGCCAGCTCGGCGACCGTGGTGTACCCGCCCTTCCGGCTGATGATGTGGCGCGGGCTGCCGCCCCAGTATCCAAGGAGCTTCAGGCCGGGATTGCCGCCCTTGGCCGTGCCCTTCTCGATGATGTCCGCGATCCGCTTCCCCACCTCTCCGTCCATGGCCCGCTTCCAGTGGTCCAGATCCTTCCAGATGAACATCAGATCCAGGAAGGTCAACTCCTTGGCGAAGCCGCCGGCCGAAGCGGTGGCCACGGTGGACACATCCAGGGCGCCCTGCATCATGTTCTGGATGTAGTCCTTCTCCGAGCCCAGGACGCCGCGATTGTAGATCTCCATGTCCAGCGCGCCGTTGGTCCTGGCCTTGATGACGTCCCGGAACTTCAGCATCCCTTGGTTCCAGGCATGATCATCATCGAAGTAGTGGGCGGCTTTCATCTTCAGCGTCCCTGCATACGCCCCACCGACGAGCCCCAGGACAGCCAATACCGCGACCGCCAATACGAATCCTCTACGCATGACGCTCCTCCTTTCCTTCCGGCCCGTTGTGTTCACGTGCTTCTCTCGTCGCATTGCGCCGTCCGCATCCTGCAGCCCCACCTCCTCAGCGCGTTCGTCCGAGCTCCATCAAGCCATCCCGGAAAATCCGCTCGTCCATGATCTTCAGGTCCGGGGAGACCCGCGGTCGGAATGCCATCTGCCCCAGGACATCCCGCTCCAGATCCACGCCGGGCGCAATCTCGGTGAGCACCAAGCCGTCCCGGGTGATGACCAGCACCGCCCGCTCGGTGATGAACTGCACCCGCTGGCCTCGGGCCGCCGCGTACTCGCCGCTGAAGGTGATCTGCTGCACCTGCGGCACGAACTTCTGGAACCGCCCTTCCTTCACGATGCGCAGGCGGCCGTCTCCAACTTCGACCTCCAGGCCGCCGGCCGTAAAGGTACCCAGAAAGGCCACCGCCCTGGCCCCTTGCGATATATTAACAAATCCGCCTACGCCGGGCATCCGCCCACTGAACTTGCTGACATTGACATTGCCACGGGCATCCGCCTCGGCCAGACCCAGGAAGGTCAGGTCCAATCCACCCCCGTCGTAGAAGTCGAACTGGTAGCCTTGGTCGATGACCGCCTCGGGGTTCGACGACATCCCGAATAGCACCCCCGGCGCGGGCACACCGCCGGTGATCCCCTGCTCGATGGTGACGGTGATGCGGTCCTGGATCCCCTCTTCGGCGGCGACGAGGGCGACGCCGTCTGGCATCCCCACGCCCATGTTCAGGACCGCCCGCGGGAGCGCCGCGATCTCCAGGACCGCGCGACGGGCGATCACCTTCCGCTCGTCCAGCGGCATCACGGGCAGGGAGGAGACGGGGACTTTCACCTCACCGCTGTACGCCGGGTTGTACTCCGCCTCGACGCTCTGCCACTGGCCCGGGTGGACCACGATGTAATCCACCATGGTATGGGGCACCTTGACCATCTTGGCCGGCAGGCTGCCGGCTGGGGCCAGCCGCTTGACCTGGGCGATGACGATCCCGCCCGAGTTCCGGGTGGCCATGGCCATGGGCAGAACTTCGAGGAAGGCCGGCTCCTGCTCCAGTGTTAGGTTGCCCTTCTCGTCCGCGGTCGTTCCCCGGATGAAGCACACGTTGATGGGAAACGCCCGGTAGAAGAGCCACTCCCGGCCGGCCAGCGTAATGACCTCGATCAAATCCTCCCTGGTCCGGGGGTTCATCCTTCCCCCCTCGACCCGGGGATCGATGAAGGTCTGGAGGCCGATGTGGGTGATGAGGCCGGGCCGCCCGGCCGCCACCTCGCGCAGCCACTGGGACATGACGCCCTGAGGCCAACTGTACGCCTCGATCTTGTTGTCCAGGATGAGCTGGGCGTACTTCGGGGACATGCCGTAGTGGCCCCCGATGTTCCTTCGGACCAATCCCTCGCCCGTGAGGAGGTTCAGTCCGGTGCGCTCCCAGTCCCCGAGGCCCGAGACGTGAAAGAGGGTGAGGTCCCGCGGCTGCGCCGTCTCGGCGAACTTCTCCGCCAGCGTCCGGATCAGCAGGTCCGGCTCGACATTGCCGCCGCCGGCGCCATGAATGGCGACGGTGTCGCCCGACTTGATGAGGTCAATGGCCGCGCGCGCGCTCAGGATTTTGGCACTCACCGTCGGCTCCGCGGATTGGACGCAGGAAGGTTCTCGTGATCCCGACGCCTGCTCAGAGGAAATACTCCAGCCGCCCGCCGTTCAGGTCCACCACCGCCCCGTTGACGTACGAGGCCGCCTCCGAGGCCAGGAAGGCCACGACTCGCCCGACCTCTGCCGGCTCACCGATCCGACCCAGGGGGATCTGCTGCTGCAGCTTCTCCAGTCTAGCAGGGTCCAGGATTCCCCACAACGTTTCGGTTCCGATGAACCCTGGGGCGATGACGTTGGCCGTGATCCCCTTGGGGCCAAGCTCCCGCGCCGCCGTCATGGTGAGGGCAATCACCCCCGCCTTGGCGGCGCCGTAGTGCCCCAGAGTGGGCCGTCCACCCATGCGCCCGTGGATGGACGAGGTGTTGATGATCCTTCCCCAGCCCTGCTTCACCATGTGCGGCGCCGCATATTTAATGCAGAGGAACGCGCTGCGCAGGTGGCTGGCCAGCATGAAGTCCCACAGATCCTCGGGCAGATCCATCAGGGGCTTGTTGAGGTGCGGGCCGGTCGTCCCGGCGTTGTTCACCAGGATGTCCAGGCGCCCGAAGGTCTTCACCGTGGTTTCTATCAGGCGCTGAACGTCGGCCGTCTGGGTGACGTCCGCCTGGACGGAGATCGCGCGGCACCCTTTGTCCAGGAGGCCACGGACGACCCGATCCGCCTCGCGGACGCTCTTCGCCGTGGCCACGACCACCGCGGCCCCCTCGGCCGCCAGGGCCCCGGCCTCGGCCTGCCCCAATCCCTTGCTCCCGCCCGTCACGATGGCCACCCTGTCCTTGAGGCCCAAGTCCATGACCACTCCCTTCCAAGACCCAATGCAAAACCGACGACTGACAACCGACAACCGGCCAACGCAGAACACGATTGGTCGGTTTTCAGTTGTCGGTTGTCAGTTTTCCATTTTCCGAGAGCCTCCGCCACCAAGGGCGCGACGGCTACCGGCTGCCGCGTCTCCACGGAGGCGATGGCCGCGGCAACCATGGCGAACGACCGCACGTTGTCCTCCACGTGCGTCTCGGGCCTCCGGCTCTCCCGGATGGCCGCCAAAAACTCCCGCAGGGCGTAGGCCGTGTCGGTGAAGGGCATCGGCTCCTGCGGGATCACCTCCACCCGATCCTCGCGGTAGGATCGCACCTGCTGGTCCGCCTCGAGGCGCAGCGTTCCGCCCTCGCCCACCAGCGTGATGATGCCATCCTGCGGAGTGGTGAAGCCTCGCGCCACCATGCTGCCGGTGTAGCTCACGCTCATTCCCTGGTCGAAGGTCAGGATGGCATCCACACCGGGGAGCCCCGCGTACCAGCTCCAGGCCGGCCGGACCCCGCGCACAAGCACCTCCGCGCATTCCCGACCGGTGATGGCCCGCAAGAGATCGAAATGATGCACCGCCATGTCGTGGAGGTAGGGGTGCGGCATGTGCTCGCGCCATGCGTCCGTCGTCGTCCGGGTGATGGTCTGGCGGAACTCGTAGCCGACCGACGTCACCCGTCCGACCCGGCCGTCCCGCACGGCCTTGCGGAGCGTCTGCGGTTGCGGTCGCCAGCGGTAGTTCTGGTCCACCATGACGATCGCGCCCTTGGCGCGACGCGCCGCCCGCACGATCGCGGCCGCCTCGGCGATGTCGATGGCCAGCGGCTTCTCTGTCAGGACGTGCAGGCCTCGCTCCAGGGCGGCCAGGACGGCCGCCTTGTGGATCATCTCCGGCAGGGCGACGATCACCGCCTGCGCCTGGGAGCGGTCCAGTCCCTCTTCGATAGAGGCAAATCGCCTCTCACGCGGAATCTTGAACTCCACCGACCGTCGCCAGAAGGTCCGGATGCTTGGCCACAACCCCCGCCACCTCGCACTCCGGGCACAACGTGACCTCCTTGAGCCAATTCTTCCCAAAGAACCCGAGCCCCAGCACCAGGACTGAAATTCTGCTCATAATAACTCCATTGGAGAAGGCCCTCAGCTATCAGTCACCCCCACCCTTGAGAGGGGGAGGGGCAGGGGTGGGGGGCTGACAGCTGAACGCTGAGCGCTTCCAAAGGTTCAGGCGGGCCGGTATCCCATCTCGCCCGAGATGATCGCGGCGGTGCGGACGACCTCCTGCCCGATTTTCTCCACCCGCGCCCCGGTCACGCGTGCCTTCAGCATGGACACGCTGATGGCCGCCACGACCTCTCCGGCGTGGTCCCGCACCGGCGCCGCGAGGCAGATCACCCCCTCGTGCAGTTCCTCGTCGTCCACGGCGTAGCCCCGAGCCAAGATCCCGCCCATCTCGGCCTCCAGCCGCCGGAGGCTGGTGATCGTCTTGGCCGTCCGCCGCTCCAGCCGGCGGCCCGCCAAAAGGTCGCGCCGCTCGCCGGGGCTGAGATGGGCCAGCAGCACCTTGCCCAGCGCCGTGCAGTGCGCCGGGACCAGGCGGCCGACGATCGACGGGAAGACCAGGCTGGTCGCGGCCTCCTCTCTGCCCAGGTAGAGGACCTGCCCCTGATGCAGGACGGCGAGATGGGCATTCGCCGAGAGGGCCTGGGCCAGCTCCCGCAATGCCGGCTTGGCCCGCTCGTACACGTCCAGGTGCTGGAGGATGGTGTGGCCGCGCTCCAACAGTTTCAGACCGAGGCGGTAGCGCTTGTCCGGCCGGCGTTCGAGATACCCAAACCGCTCCAGCGTGCTGAGGGCGGGATACAGGCTTCCGGGGCGGACGCGCAACCGGCGCGCGATCTGTGTGGCACTCAGGGTCGGCGTCGCGGGCTCGAAGAGGTCCAGGATCGTGAGGGCGCGGGCCAGGGAGGTGGCATTATAGCGAGGCGTTCGGGGCCATTCGGTCATGGGACCTCGGTTGAACAGCGTTCGACTGTTCGGCAGTTCGGCTGTTCAATCGTTCGGTTAGTCGCGAACCGCCGAACCCTCGAACAACCGAACCGCCGAACGCTTTTGGACCGCCGCGGTTCACGCGGCGTGGTTATGCGGGCTGGTAGGGCTTGAACTCCTCTTTGAACTTCTTCAGCGATTCGCGCAGCGTGTCCGTGTCGCCCGGCTTCTTGCGCTCCAGCACCAGGTCCAGGGGCGCCGACATGCCCAGGACGGGGAAGAAGCCGCGCTTGCTGATCTGCTCCTGGAAGCCGGCGCCCGTCTTCAGGTTGACGCCGCCCGTGGGCATGACCATCTTGCCCTTGTGGCGGTCGCGCTGGTAGGGGGCCAGCAGGGCGCCCATCCCGCTGGGGCCGTATATGCTGGCGTTGAAGACCTTGATGGCGTCCGGCTCCAGGCCGTCCTCGCGCTCCAGGTAGTAGTTGAACTCCGAGGGCGAGAAGGCCCCGGGACAGCCGAAGATTTTGGCGGCCCGGACGATCTTCACGAACTGGATAGGCTCGCGGCAGCCGCCCATGCAGGTGTCGGGGCCCACCACCATGTCGAAACCCATCTCGATGGCCGCCTCCAGCTCGCGCGGGTTGATCACGCTGCCCACGCCGACGAGCATCGGGTCGCTGGGGTTGGTCCGGAAGATCTCCTCCCGGCGCTTCCGCAGTTCGCTCATCGCCTCTTTCACGATTCCCTCGGGGATGCGGAAGGTCACCTCGGCGATGTAGCCGGCTTCGTAGATAGCCTGGATGGTGTTGATGACGTCCTGAGGGTTCCGGGCGTAATCCCGGGCCATGACCACCACGATGCCCTTCTGCCGGAGCGCTTTGTCCACCCGCGAGGGGTCTCTGGTGTAGGCATTTGCCATGATAATCTCCTCTCTTCCGTTTCTAGCGGAGCGCCACGACGCCGCCGCCCTTCTTGGCGCGGTTGACCTCGGCCTCCACCATCGCCTGGGTGGCCATGGTGGTGTCGCCCGGCGTCTCCTGGACCAGGATGCCGTGGGCGCCGCCCCATTCCACCGCCTCGTCGAGCGTCTTGCCCTTCAGCAGGGCCGCGATGACGGCCGACGCGAAGGAGTCGCCGCCGCCCGTCCGGTCGGCGATCTCCACGTTGCGCCGGACGGCCGCCTGGTACAGCTTGTCCTCGGCCACGTCGTACAGCACCGCGCCCCAGTCGATCCGATCGGCTGAATGGGCGCCGCGCAGCTGGGTCCCGATGAGCTTCAGATTCGGGAAGTCCTTGGCCACCTTGCGCAGCAGGCTCACGTACGCCGCCAGCCACTCCTCCATGGGGGCGTTCTTCGCCACGTCCGCGGTGTAGCCCAGGGCGTCGTCGAAGTCGCTCTGGTTGCCCACCAGGAAGTCCACGTGGGGAACGATCTGGCGGTTGATGCTGCGGGCGCGGTCCTTGTTGGGCTCCACGTTGGCCCGGTAGTTGAGGTCGGTCGAGCGCAGGCTGCCGTACTGGCCGGCCTTCTTCAGGTACTCGACGGCGGCCTCGGCCGTCTTGGGCGACAGCAAACTGTAGATGCCCCCGGTGTGGGCCCAGCGCACGCCCTCCTTGCCGAAGAGCGTGTCCAGGTCGAAGTCGGCCGCCCCCACCTCGCGGATGGGCGTGTGGGCCCGGTAGTACTCGGTCTTGGACGGGACCACGCCCTTGCCCCGGAAGGTGGCGTTGATCCCGTTGTGCAGCGTGCCCTTCTTGTCGGTGGCGTACTTCCCCTTCCCGCTGTTGCTGAACCACAGGACGTGGCTGGTGTCCACGCCCACCTCGCGGAACTGGTTCTCGATGCTCCGGCCGAAGCCGTCGTCCACCAGGGCGGTGAGGACCGTGGCGCGCAGCCGGAAGCAATACGCCAGCCCCTCGGCCACATTGGTCTCCCCGCCCCCGTGCCAGATGCGGCACGTGCGGGCCCGCTCGAAGGGCACGTCCACCGGGTCGAACCGGATCATCACCTCCCCCAGGGCCACGCCATCCCACTTGCACTGTTCCGTCGGCCTGATGTTGAGATTCGCCATGGTGTCCGGATACCTCCTTTCGGCCTGACCGATTCGATGAAAACGGGGTGATATCCCGTTCGCAAGTATATGAACGCGAGGGGGGGCCCGGTCCTTGGACCCACGGCGCGCACCCGGTGCAGCCTGCCGGAGAAACCACCGCCCCGCACCCGCCCGAGACCCTGGAACGCAGGGACGTGAAGCCCGGTCGGATCCAGCGCGTGGGGACGGAGCGCGTTTTGCGTATGGCAAAATCGGTATTACAGTATCAAAAAGACCGCCCCTCGCTGTCAAGCCCAATTCGCCCCGCAGTTCGCGAGGGCAAACAACCCGGTTCGACCCCGAGGCCAACCCTCCGGCGTCCCGGAAGTCTCCCGACGGGAAGCCGGTCGCTCGACCCTCCCGCTGAGCCGAACGCAGCCCTGTCCTGTGCCCGTCCGCGAATCCAGGGGTGCTGTTTTTCAATGGACAGGGTCCGCCAGAAGAACTGCGGACGCAAACCCCCATTGCCGCATCCCACAATGGTCATTGGCAATTGGCTATTTCCCCGGTTTTCCTCTTTCGCCTTGACACCGGCATCCGGGATGATACGGTTTGGCCACTTTGATGGCCGCGCTCTTGCCTCGACCGGGCCGACGCGGCTGCAGCGAGGGAAAGGCCGACCGGAGGCATCCGCGTGCTGATCCCCATCGGACACGAAGAGCAACGAGTGGCGCGCCTGCCTTGGGTGACCATCCTCGTCGTCGCCGCCAACGTCGTCGTATTCCTCCTCATTCTTCCGGTCGTGAATCAGCAAACCGCCGAGACTCACCAGCGCCTCCAGGAGATCCTGCGCTTCGCCATCGAGCATCCCTACCTCCAGCTCCCCGAGGAACTGGCCCCTATCGTTCCGGCCAGGCGCCCCCCAGCCGACCTCTCTGCCGAGGTCATCGCCGAGGAGCAGGCCCGCCTGGATCGGCTCTGGAGCGACTTCCAGGCGACGACCTCGCTTTCCGTCTACCGGAGCTACGGCTACATCCCGGCGGAGCCCCGCTTGCTGGCCCTTTTCACCTCGATGTTTATGCACGCGGGGTGGCTGCACCTCCTGGGGAACATGCTCTTCCTCTGGCTCTCGGGGGGGAGTTTGGAGGATCGGTGGGGCCGCATCTTCTATCTGATCTTCTACTTGGTGAACGGCGTCGTGGCCACCCTGATGCACGCCGCCATGGCGCCGCACAGCCACATCCCCCTGGTGGGCGCCTCAGGGGCGATCGCCGGCCTCATGGGCGCGTTCCTCGTCCGGCTGGCCACCACGCGGATTCGCTTCCTGTACTGGATCCTTCTCTTCCGTGGGACGTTCGAGGCCCCGGCCTACGTCATGCTCCCCCTGTGGCTCCTCCTGCAATTTGCCATGGTGCGGACCGGAACGGAGGGTGGTGTGGCCGTCTGGGCGCACATCGGGGGCTTCGCATTCGGGGCCGTGGTGGCCATCCTCGTCCGGCTGACCGACCTCGAGGAGAAAGTCCTGGCGCCTGCCATCAAGAAGAAGACTACCTGGACGGCCCCCGATCGGCTGACCGCGGCCCTGGAGAGGCTCGACCGGGGGGAGTTGGACAGAGCCATCCAGGATCTGGAGGCGCTTCTCAGGGCCAGGCCGGATGACATCGAGGCCCGGACGTCCCTCATTGAGGCCCTCAGCCGCAGGGGGGATCAGGCCGCCGCCGGCGGGGAGTCGGCGCTCCTCGTGGGTGCGTATCTCAAGGCGCGCGACATGGCCGGCGCCATGACCGCCGCGCGGGAACACAAGCAGGCCCATCCAGATGTGCCCCTCCCGCTGCGCGACCAACTGGCTCTGGCGACCGACTGCGAGAAGCGGCAGGATTATCAGGAGGCGGCCGCCCGGTACCAGGATGCCATCGCGACGGGGTCCGATGATCCCCTGGCGCCGAAGGCGATGGTGAGCTACGGCCGGCTGCTCCTCCGGGTCTTCAAACAGCCCGCGGAGGCCCTGGAGGTCCTCCAGCGTGCGCACGCTCATCCTCTGGTGACCCCCGAGTTCCAGCAGGTCAGTACCGAGATGATCGCCCTGGCGAAAAGGACCCTCCCGCAGACAGCGGGGCCGTCGGGTGCCGAACCCGAGGCTGCCCACGAGCCTTCGCATCATCCCCCCACTCTCGAGGTCCCGATGCCAGAAGAGCCAGTCGTAAAGGTCCCTGCCGCCACGCAGGGTCTCTCGCTGGCACCGGTCTCTGCCCGTGCGGTCGGAATCGACGCCCGGGGTCTCACCCTGCAGGACCAACGGGGCGGAACGGGCCATCTTTCATGGCAGAAGGTGACGACCGTCTCCGTCGCCAGCATCGGCCAGCCCGGGGGGGAGGATCAGGTTGCCGAGACCCTCATCCTGGACCTGATCCTGGCCTCGAACGCCACCCCGGGGAATGGCCGCATCCGCTGTCTCCGTCTCTCGCTGAGCGATTTGGCCATCCCCCAGCTTCAGGCCGAGTCGTCTCCCATTCGCGCCTTCCAGCGCCTCGTGGCGACGATCCTCAAGGCCACGGGAGCTACGCCTCATCCCAGCCGCGAGGCCTGCCTGGGCCTGCACCCCTTCCCATCCTTCCCCGACCTCACGGCATACGAGGCCGACCTCATCACCCACCTGTCCATCCAACGCTAGTGTCCTGTGCCCGAAGTCCGACGACTAACCGGCGGGCCGGCCAGGACATCCCTCCGACGCCTGGCGCCTCGTCGCCACCCAATCTTCGATTGAGTACCCGGGAGCGGACCCCTAATTCTGCAATGGGCCTCTATTCTGAACGTGAGACAATGGAAAATAGTAATCAAATCAACCGAATAGGAAGCACAGCGGGAGGGCAGACGGGGTTTTTGCGGACCACAGGCCGTGAAGCTCCATACCCTGCTCGACTTGCGGGCCCAGATCCCGTGCTTCGTCGCGATTACCGACGGGAAGGTAGCGGATGTCACGCTCCTCGATGCCCTCGTGGTGGAGCCCGGGGCCTTTTACATCTTCGATCGCGGCTACACCGACTTCGGGCGGCTGTACTCTCTGGCGCAAGGTTTGGCGTTCTTCGTGATCCGGGGCAAGCGCGGCCTCGACTACGCCCGCCGAGTGTCGCGGCCGGTGGACGAGACCACCGGCTTGCGCAGCGACCAGACCATCACGCTCTGTGGCCCCAAGACGGCGACCCGGTACCCCGACCCGGTGCGCCGGATCAGCTATGTCGATCTCGACACGGGGCAGCGGTTCGTGTTCCTCACGAACAACTTCACGCTCCCGGCCCTCCAGATCGCCCAGCTCTACCAGTGTCGGTGGCAAGTCGAGCTGTTCTTCAAGTGAATCAAGCAGCACCTGCGCATCAAGGCGTTCTACGGGACCTCGGTGAACGTGGTGAAGATCCAGGTGTGGATCGCCATCAGTGTCTACGTCCTGGTGGCCATCCTGAAGCAAGAGCTCCAGCTCCCCCGGAGTCTCAGCGACATCCTCCACATTCTGAGCATTACCCTCTTCGAGCGAATGCCGATCCCAGAGGTACTTACGACGTTCTCGATGCAAGATCCAATGGGTGGATCGTGTAACCAGTTGCCGTTATTCGACCTTTAGCCGGACAGTAGTGAGGCCCGGTACTATACAGAGCGTCATAAGTAATGCCGGATATTTAACTTGCCATGATCATGGTCTGCCTGTCAGAGTGGGGACAAGGAGGGCCTGGTTATGCGCAAACTGGCGATCACCGATGCCGAGATCATGCAGCTCGCCTTGCAGCAGGAAATCCTGCGCTCCGAGGACGCGCGCTACGACCACCGACTGCACGGGGTCCTGTTGGTCACGCACGGCCTCAGGTGCTACGACGTGGCCAGCCTCCTGGGCCCGGACCCCCGCACCATCGAGCGCTGGGTGCAGCGGTTCGAGGCCCGGGGGTTCGCCGGGCTGCACGAGGGGGACCGGAGCGGCCGGCCCCGGCGGCTCGAGCCGGCGCAGTGGGACGCGGTCACCCGGGCGCTGCGGCGCAACCCCCGAGAGTTCGGCTACGCCCAGCACCTCTGGGACGGGCAGCTCCTCGCCCATCACCTGGCGCAGGTGCACGGGGTCCCCCTGGGCGTGCGCCAGTGCCAGCGCCTGTTCCGGCCGCTGGCCTTCCGGTTGCGGAAGCCACGCTCGCTGATCGCCCACGCGGCCCCGGCGGCGCAGGCAGCATATAAAAACCCTCCGCCGGCTCGCCCGCGCCGACGGCCTTGACCTCTGGAGCCGGGACGAATGCCCCTTCCCGCAGCATGGCACCCGGTGTCGCATGTGGGTGCCGCTGGAGGAGACGGATCCCGTGCTGCTCCACGCCCCGACGCGAAAGGCCGTGGCCCTCGTCGGCGCGGTCAATCTCCGCCCCGGCCAGCTCGGGACCCAAGGCTGCCCAACGTTCGATGCGGTCACGTGCGGCACCTGCCTCCGTGTCCTGCTGCGCCAGCGCAGTCCCACGCGAAGGCTGATCCTGATGTTGGACAACGCGCGGTACCATCACGCGATCCTGCTGCAGCCGTTTCTGACGGCGAAGCCCGGGGTGCTCTCGGGTGCCTGCCTGCCGCCGTACCGCCCGGAGCTGAACCCGATCGAACGCGTCTGGAAGCTCGCGCGCACGCTGGGTACCCACAACCACTACTTTCCGCTGCTCACGGACCTGGTAGCCGCCGGGTCGGCCCAACTGGATCTGTGGAGAAAACCCAATCCAATCCTCGTCAGGTTATGCGGCATAATTTAAGTCGTCATGTATAATTGACTCCGAGCGTGGTGGCTGTCTCCGCATGCTTGTCGTCAACATCCGCGACAGCGACGAGGTCGCATTCTTCGACCTTCTGCAGCGTTCTCGCATGAGGCGTTCCGATCAACCCCATGCTGATCAGTCCCAGTCGTACTCTTTCCATCGTGGCGTGTTCCCCCTGCGCTCACCGAACCAACTCTTCGGCAGGCCTAAAGGAGACGGCGACTGCATTACGACAAGGAGTGAGGTGGCCAGATCTTCGCCGTCGAACACCCGACGGTGGAAGCGAAGCCCGTACCTCTCGGAGAGCCGGCGGAGCAACTCGCGTCGCATAGACGGACGCGGGTCGCACTCGATCTCCTTGTCCTGGAAAAATGTCTCGTAGGGGGACAAGGGTTCGAACCACCACGTCAATCAAGCCCCTTACGTGCCAATTTGTAAGGCTGTCCTGCACCGACTGTCCACGGCGGGGGCGGCGGTACTCCTCCGCCCTCGCAGCTCACTGGCCAGCAGCGTGGGTGTCTGTTGCTATTTCTCCAATGCCGCTTCTGCGTCCTTGGCCGCGCGCAGCACCTTGTCGATCCAGGGGCGGCCGAGCTGTT
>Ga0187857_10000208_pt1 | contig 74532 bp, 58 predicted proteins | sample June2016WEW_8_10_FD_132984 | JGI IMG/M metagenome (GOLD analysis project Ga0187857, IMG submission 132984) | Peatland microbial communities from SPRUCE experiment site at the Marcell Experimental Forest, Minnesota, USA - June2016WEW_8_100 | ecosystem: Environmental > Terrestrial > Soil >... | reverse complement strand
GGCAGGCGGCCAGGCAGCCACGGGCAGCCCCGAAAGGGATTCGGGGTAAAGTTGCGTCGAAGAGGAATTCGAGGCAAGCGTCGAATGGGAATTCGATGCGAGCCTGTGCCACCCGCGGCGGCCAAGATGGCCGCCCTACAAACACCAGACTAACGACCACAGGCAGGGACGCCTGTGCCACCAGACCAACGACGAGGCGCGGCTACACCGGAGGGGCCCGACGAGTCGGCCCCTACCAACGACTCCTCAAATGAAGGCTGACGCACCACTAGAGCGCGACTACGCCACGCTGTGTCTTCGTGGTGAACAGTCCGTTTCCTTGCGGCAGCGCGGCCCCTACCCTCCCCATACCGGGGTCACGACGCGATGCGAAAACCCAGGCCAGCAAACTTGGCGCGCAATGTTTCGGTGGCGCCCCGCAGGACAAGCTCGGTATTGAAGAACTCGCGGCGGACGGGATACCCGGCACGCAGTTTGTCGAAGCTTGCCCCGATTCCATCGGGGGCGCCGACGATCCTCCGCAACGCGGCGTCATCGGCGGTGATGTCGTAAACGTGCTTGATGACGCGGCGCAGTACGTCCTCGTCGTTCTCGCCCGGAGCCGCCGCGACCTCCATCTGGGGCACTGGCGGCGGGGGCAACTGCGGCTGCCATGCCGCGTTGAGCTTGAAGAACTCGCACGCCGCCCAGTAAATCATGCGCGTGCCGTTGAGCTTGCCATCGAAGCTGTAACCGGCGATGTGCGGCGTGCCGAGGTCAACGGCGGCCAGCAAGTCGGCCTTAATGTTCGGCTCGCCTTCCCAAACGTCCAGCACGACGCCGCTCAGCTTCTTCGTCACGATGACTTCCAGTAGCGCCTTGTTGTCCACGATTGCGCCGCGCGCGGAGTTGATGAGGATCGGCCGCCGCGCCTCGTGCTGGGTGCCCTCGGCATGAAGCGCCAACGCCGCGAGGCGCTTCGTGTCGAACAGGTGAAACGTGGCATCCTCGGGAAGGAAGTTGGGCAAGCTGGAGGCTTGCCCCACGCGCGTCAGCGGAACATGGAGCGTAATGATGTCTGCTTCGGCGAGGAGACGTTCCAAAGAAACGAATTGTGGCAGGGACAGACCGCCGGGCTGTCCGTCCCCCTCGCGGCGCGCCCGGCGGCCCGCTCGCGTGTCGTGTACGGAGTCGCGCCCTACCTCGGCACGTTCACGCGGCGGATCGTTTTGCAGAACGCGCATCCCGAGCGCTTCGGCGTGGCGAACAACGCGCCGGCCGACGTTGCCGACGCCGACGACGCCGAGCGCTTTGTCGCGCAGGCGAAATTGGTTTCGATGCGCGATTTCCAGCATCGCGGTGACGACGTACTCGGCAACCGAATTGGCGTTGCTGCCGTCGGCGCTGGCGAAGCCGATGCCGCGTTCGCAAAGGTATGCCTGGTCAACGTGATCCGTCCCGATGGTGGCGGTGGCGACGAATCTCACTTTGCTGTTGTCCAGCAACGCCGCGTTCACAGACGCGACCGAGCGCACCAGCAGCATGTCGGCATCGCGAACTGCGGACGCGTTGATCTGGCGGCCGGCCACAAACTGGATTTCACCCAGCGCGGAAAACGCTTCGCGAACGAACGGGATGTTCGGATCAGCTACAATTTTCATACTTTTGGCAACGATCCTACCAGCGATTTTGGCATTTGACGATACTGCGTGTGGCGGGTATCCTCCCAAGGTTTTACAGGGAACTACACAATGTTTATTGCTCACGGTGAATGGTTTCGAAGGAATACGCGCTGGATTTTGGCCATCTTGATGCTCATCCTGATTCCGAGCTTCATCGCGTTGTTCACGACGACGAGCGGCACGTCGGCGCGTCAGGAGGCGGATTTGCCGATGGTGCAGGGCAAGCCGGTGAATAGCGCGGAGTACGATCAGGCTCACAATGCGGTGGTGGCCTGGTACATCGTCAACACCATCAACACCGGCCGCGAGTTGCCGCACACGGCGGAGTTCGAGGACGCCGTGAAACAGCAGGCCGTCGTACGAATGCTGGAGTTCCGCAAGGCACGGGAGTTGGGCGTTCGTGTGCCCGACAACGATGTGATCCAGATGATTCGCAGCCAGCCGTTTTTCCTGAACGAAGCCAGGCAATTTGATCCCGATCGGTACCGGCGGTTCATTATCTACCTGAATACCCGCGGTATCAGCGAGGCGCAATTTGAGCAGATCACGCGCGAACAACTGATGCTGGCACAGCTTGAGATGCTGATCACCGCCGCAGTGAAGGTCACACCTCAGGAAGTGATCCTGGCGTACGCGCCCCTGCATGAGAAGCTCTGGATTGAACTGGTGGCATTCAATGCGGCCAGCAATGCCGTGCCCGTCACCGTGACGGACGACGAAGCCAGGGCGTTCTTCGAGAAGAACAAAGAGGCGTACCGCGTTCCGAAGCAAGTCAAAGTGCGCTACGCCTATTTCGCGATCGCGGAAGAAAAGAAGTCCGTGAAGATCGCCGACTCGGACATCGCGGAGTTCTACGAGCGCAACAAGACAGGGTACGCGGACACCAACAACGTCGCGAAGCCGCTCGACGCCGTCAAAGACAAAGTCAGGGAAGATCTGCTCAAGCTGCGCGCCGATCGGCTGGCGCAGGACCACGCCACCGAGTTGACCGTCAAGCTTGTTCAAGAGCCCGGCGCTGCGAAGCCGGATTTTGCGAACCTGTGCTCCGCGTCCGGCATCACGCCGCAGGAGACGGAGTTTTTCAGCCTGCGCGGCAAAGTGCCGGGAATTCAGGCAGGGCCGCAGTTCAACCAGGCGGCCTTCGCGTTGACGCCTGAAATCCTGTTCAGCGATCCCGTGCCGGGCGAAGACGGCTATTACGTTCTGGAGTATTTGTCGGCAAAACCGAGCGAGATCCCGCCGTTCGAGCAGGTCAAGGGAGAGGTGATCGACCAGCTTAAGCGGCAGAAAACTTACGAGGCCACAGTCAAGCAGGGTGAAGACGCACTTGCGCAGGTGAAGAAACTGATTGCGGAAGGCAAGACCTTCGACCAGGCGTGCGCGGAACTGAAACTGAAAATCGAATCGCCCGGGCCGTTCACCCTCTCCGACGAAAAACTCGATTCTACAGCCGCAAGTCGAATCCAGCAAACCACACTCGGCATGGCGACCAACACCGTCAGCGAATTCATTGCCACTGAGAACGGCGGATTGTTCTTCCATCTCAAGGATCGCCAACCCCCCGAGCCTGCGGAGTTTGAGAAGGATAAGGCGGATTTCGCGCAGCAGGTTCTCCAGCGCGATCGCCAAGCGATGTATCAAAGCTGGGTTTCTGCGCTGATCCGCAGCGAGCGGGTCAACTTTGGCCGCCTCCGCAGTCGCGAGCAACAGCCTGAGCCTGTGGAAGCACCAGAAGCTGAGCCCACGCCGGCGCCGGTTCCCGCGCCTGCGCCCGCCAAAAGTTAGCGGCGTCGCGCCTCGTTCACGAGCGCCTCAAAAAGCCGCAGGAATTGCGGCGCGACCTGCAGCAGTCGCTCGGGATGAAACTGCACGCCCCACATCAATCGCACTTGAGAATTTTCGACGGCCTCGACAATCCCGTCGCTCGTCCGCGCCGCCACTTTGAACGCGGAAGCCACGACATCCAGTGCCTGATGATGGGTGGAGTTGACGCGCCGGCAGTCACCCAACAACCGCGGCAACCGACCATCGCACGTCCACTCTACCTGGTGCATCAGCGCCGTGGACTTCGCATGCCGGTGGTTCGGGATGTCGGCGAGCAACGTTCCGCCAAGCGCCACGTTCATCACCTGAATGCCCCGACAAATCCCCAGGACCGGTATGTCTTCCTCCATGAGCCGGCGCACCAGACACAACTCCAACTCATCGCGCTCCTCGTCCACACTCGACAGCGTCTGGCGTTCGCGCGCCGTCAACTTCCGACCGTACGCGCCCGACGCCTCCGCCATGTCGCCTCCGCCCGTCAACAGGAAGCCGTCGCACAATGTCAAAAAGCGTTCGATCGCTTTCGTTTCGCGCGTCAGCGGCAAGACGAGCGGGACACCGCCGGCTTTCTCAATCGCTTGCGAGTACGAAACGCCGCAGAACGCGCCGCGCCCGTCTACACGAGAAAGCTTGATTGCTTCCGGTGTGATGGCAATGACCGGTTTCATCGGATCGTTATAACCGTTAAAACCGGAAAAATCGTTAAGAGAAAAGTCAGCACATGTTCCCTTTTAACGGTTTTAACGATTTTGTCGGTTTCATCGACTCTAACCTCTGCCCACGACGAGCACCCCGGCCCCACGAATCTGGCTGTGCTTCAGCGCGGCCAGTGCGCGATTGGCGTCTACCAGCGGGAATGTTTCGACTTCCGTCCGCAACGGAATCTCGCCCGCGAGTCGCATCAGTTGACGCGCGTCCTCACGTGTCGCGTTCGCGACGGAGCGCACGATGCGCTCGTGGTAAAGCAACTCGTGCTTCATCTCGGGAATCGGCGTCATGTAGATGCCCGCAAGGACCAGCGTGCCGCCTTTCCGCAGCGCACGCAGCGCCTCGGGCACGAGTGCCCCGGTCGGCGCGAACATGACCGCGGAGTCAAGAGCGGCATCGGGAACTTCTTCCGCACGCCCCACCCAGGCCGCGCACAACTTTTTCGCGAGTTGCTGATGTCCATCGCCGCGCGTGGCCACAAACACTTCGCAATTCCAGTGGAGCGCAATTTGGATCACAATGTGCGCCGACGCGCCGAACCCGTACAAGCCCAGCCGCTGCCGCGGGCGCACGTTGCTGAAACGTAAGGCGCGATAGCCGACAATGCCCGCGCACAGCAGCGGCGCGATTTGAGCGTCAGCAGGATGATCGGGCAATCTCACCGCGAACGCAGCCGGCGCAACAGCGAACTCTGCGTAGCCGCCGTTCACATGGAATCCTGTGAACTGCGCTCGCTCGCAAAGATTCTCGCGGTCGCTCTGACAAAACTCGCATTCACCACAGGCGCGATACAGCCACGGCACGCCAACGCGTTCGCCGATCGCGAAGTCGCGCACGTCGGCACCGAGCTTCTCCACGACACCGACGATTTGGTGCCCAGGCACAATGGGCAATTTGGCGGCGATCTCACCTTCGACGGTGTGCAAATCGGTATGGCAGATGCCGCAGGCCCGCACGCGGAGCAGAACTTGATCAGCCGCAGGTTCGGGTGGGCGAAGTTCGACCAGCTCCAGTGGCGACTCTTCTGCCGGCAGCGGTTTCTGCAACAGCATTGCCTTCATCGGACATTCTAACCGCGTACCAACAAGACCGGAACGCCTGACTTACGGATGACATGCGAGGTGGTCGATCCCAGAACAAGCTCACGGATGCGGGTGTGACCGTACGCACCCATCACAATCAGGTTTGCGCCGATCTTCTTGCAGAGCTTTAAGATTTCAGTTTCGGCGTTTCCGTGCCCGAGTTGGGCATGAGCGGCAAGCTTGCTGTCGAGGGCCTGCTGGTGAGCCTGTTGCAGGATTTTGGAGGCGGCCTCTTCGTTGTCGCGCTGGCAGACCGTGACAATGGTCACTTCCACACCGAGATTGGCGGCAAGCTTGATACCGGCGCGGAGAGCTTTGTTGGATTCGGCGCTGCCATCGTGGGCGAGCAGGATGTGTTTGATCGGGCGAAAACGGTCGGAGGTCACCAGGCAGGGCTTGACTGAAGCGCGCACCATGCGTTCGACGCTCGAGCCAAGCATGTCTCCGGACCATCGTGCGTGTTCGCCGCGTTGGCCGAGCACGACCAGATCGGCATGGCGTTCGTAATCGAGCATCGTGTGCAGGAGACTGCCGGTTTCGTGAGCGACTTTGTGTTCCACGCCCCGATCGGCGCAGCGCCTGGAGATCGCTTGAAGAATGGCGTCGGCTTTGTCGCGTTGGATTTGTTCGAGCTGCGGCAATAGCGCCGAATATGGTTGGGCGCCCAGCGCGCCCGAAATGTCCGCCAGCAGCGGCCCTTCGAGGATGCGAACATCGGTCACGTAGAGCGCAACGATGCGCCCCCCGAGTTTTTTCGCAAGCCCAATGGCGCAATCGGCGGCGACATCGGCGGCGGGTGAGCCGTCAGTGCAAAGCAGGATGTTTTTGTACATTGTTGCCTCCCGTGGTCAATCGACTTTGACAAGCCATCATACGCCGGGTCGTTTGGGAAACAAAGCGTGATGGATGGAAAAGAAACGATCGTGGCAACCGAGCCGAAGAATCCACGTGGCACGGTCACACCGAACCGCACCGCCACTTCGCGCTCCGCCGCCGTCAACATGAATCGCCCGCACATGCGGGCAAAATTACACCGCCAAACTTGCATCGGGAAGCCGCGACTATCAGGTGATGCGCCAGGCGGGGCCAAGCTTGCGGCGCATCGGTAAATGCTTCATAATCCGCTTGTGAAACGGTTGGACCGCCGCGAGGAGTGCGCAGACGGAGGGAAAACCATGATGGATCATAAGATTTCGCGCCGTGGTTTCCTGAGGGCTGTTCTGGCCGCGACCGCGCTCCCCAGCGGCTTGAACCGTGTGCTGGCCGATGCCGCAGTAGCGGCCGATGACATTCCGATCATCGACACCCATATCCATCTCTTTGACCCGACGCGTCCGCAGGGCGTGCCGTGGCCGGCCAAGAACAATGGCATACTGTACAAACCCGCCTTGCCGGACCGGTACCGTCAGGTTGCCGTGCCTCTGGGCGTTCGAGGCGCCATCGAGGTGGAATGCAGTACGTGGCTGGAGGACAACCAGTGGGTGCTGGACGTTGCCGCCGGGGATATGATCGTCGTGGGGACTGTGGGCAACCTGGAGCCGGGCCAGCCGGAGTTCCGTGGGCAACTGGAACGCTTTCACCGGAACCCGCTGTTCCGCGGCGTCCGGTACGGAAATCTGTGGGGACGGAATCTGGGCGCCGAGCTGGCGAAGCCGGACTTTGTTGCCGATCTGAAGGCGCTGGCGGAAACCGGACTGGAACTGGATACGGCGAACCCCAACCCGGCGCTGATTGAGGCGGTGGTCCGGCTCACCGACAAAGTGCCCGGTCTGCGAGTGGTCATCGATCATCTGCCGCAGTTGAATCCTCCGGAGCAACCCGCGGCTCGCGACGCATACCAAGCCCACTTGCGCGAGCTGGGGAAGCGGCCCCAGGTATACGTCAAGGTTTCCGAGGTGTTGCGCCGTGTGGCTGGCCGTGTGCCGGAGGATCTGGACTTCTACCGTTCGCGACTGGATGAGATCTGGAGCATTTTCGGTGAGGACCGGCTGCTTTACGGCAGCGATTGGCCGAACAGCGACCAGTGGGCGGCATACCCGAAGGCGCTGAGCGTGGTGCGCGAGTTCTTCATGGGCAAGGGACGGGCGGCGACGGAAAAGTATTTCTGGAAGAATTCCGTGGCGGCGTACGGATGGGTGAGGCGCGAGGCCGGTCAGCCCGCGCTTGGCAAAGGGTGAGAAAGATTATTGGGCCACGAATTACGCGCGCAGCGTCAAAAAAACAAATTCCTATCAGTATCCGCTCGGCCATCAAAGCGGCGCCATTCTTTTTGGCCCGTCTCACTGATGGATTTTCAAAGTAGCCCACTACCTCATTCTGCGCTCGCCACGGTTGACGACGCCCGGACGCTGACCAGCTCGATGCCGATGCCGGTGCCGAGGTTGCGGCTGTACTTCTTGTCGGTGGCATTGTTCCAGTGTTCGTGGACGCCCTGGCTGGCCAACGGTTTGCCGTCTTTGTTCGGATCGTACACGGTCTTGGAGGGCGGCTTGTTCGCCTGGGCCGCTTCGTGCAGGTAATTGTCCACCGCGCCGGTGACGATCGTGCTCAGCGTGGGTTCACTGCGCAGGAAGTCCAGCGCCACGGAGTCGATCGCAATGCCGTCCTGCGACGCGAACAAGCTCGAAGTCCAATGACCGTTGAACGGCGCGCTCTCCCATTTGCACGTCGGGTCGAGCCGATATTCGTTGTGCTTGGATGCGTACAGGCCATCGATCAGGTACAGCACCGTTTTGCCGCCAAGTTCCTTGTGACCGTTCAGGTCCACGAGGCTGTTGTAGGTCCCCATTTGTTGGGGCGCCTCTCCTCCCCCGCGACCCATTTTGACGGCGAGCGTGCTGTGCAGGGTGCGGGCGGCCGCCGCGCCGTCCGCCGTGAAGATCGATCCCAGATGATTCTTCGCGCAGACCGTCATCCCGGCCATGGTGTGACCTTTCAGACCGGCCACATTGATCAGGTAGGTGGCTTCGGTGACGCACGTCGGGAAATAAATCGGGTTGCCGCCCGTGACGAGAGTGAGGGCGTCGGTGGTGGCCCGGACTGCTTTCTCACGGCGGTCGCCGCCGACGGAGTCAACGAAATGCACGCCGGGGAAGTTCTTCGTGCATCGGTCGAAGATGGTGGAGGGAACATTCCGGATGGCGTCGTAGAAGGTGATGTCGGACGGCGCGGCACCCACCTCGGTCACCAACTGTTTCAGGAGCGCCTCAACGAGCTGCGGCGCAATGTAAGAGGCGTTCGCCCCGTCGCCGTGGTTGCGGCATTGATTCAGGTTCAGTTTGATGGCGATCTTCTCGCCCTTTTTGTAACTGACCGCCCCTTTGCCGGCGCGCTTGTTAAAGTCGGCAAAGATCCGGGTCCAGGCTTCCTTGTCGGTGGTGGCGTCGCCGACCGAGCGGATGACACCCGACAGCATCGCCGAGACGGCTTGCGGATGGGTATTGCTGTCGTCCCACCAGCCGGGCGTGTTGCTGGTGCCGTCCCACGAGGTGGCTTTGGGGTCGTGCACCCAGGCCACGCGGCCCGGTTTGACACCGACGGCAACGCCCATCGGTGAATTCACCGGCTCGGTCGGACTGAAGACGGGTTGGGTCGGCGGCGCGTTCTGACCGAAGAGCGACGGCGTCGGCTGATCGAGAAAGAAAGCCGTCCCCGCAACAGTTGCCACCAAGATGCAGAGTGCCGCCATCATCCAGCGCGCCGGATGCACATGCAGACGGGCCTTGCGGAAAGCGAACAGGGAACTCCAACCACTCAGAAGCCACACGATGAAGCCCGTCGCAATCGGGAAGGCCGCTCGTTGGCAAGGATATGTCGCCCGACTCGGCTTCGGGATCACCCGTACCAGAAACCAGGCCAGCGCCAAGGCGCCGCCGATTGGCAAATACCAACGTGACGATCGCCACGTAGCGGGTTTGCGGGTCGATTGTTCATTAACCCGTGTCGGGGCATCTCCGTACTGCTGAGAGTTCATGGTCCGCTCTCCTCAAAACACGGGGTAAATTCTGAAACCAACGGGCCTTTTGGTCAAGCATATCTCCACCTGATCGGCACTTCGACTCTCCACGGCATCGTTTCGACCCCTCGAAAGGCGTAATACCACTGCAACCGATTCCAATCGACGTTGGCTTGTGCTGTCTCGACGGCATTGCTGAGCGACAGGCATACGGCTTCCCTCCGCCGCACGTCTTCACGCAATCTCATCATGCGCTGTTTTGATGAAAATGCTGGACGGAGAACAAGAATCCCAATCAACACGATCCCAATCAGCATCAATAGCAGCCATTTCTTACGCACCGCCATGCTGAGTCAATTGTGAAACTCCATCGTCGCCATGTCAAATTGAAGTCCCGCCCAGATCCGCTCCCGCCCTCTCGCCCCGAACCGCCCCCATTCCCGCCCCAAAAAACTATCACCCCGGCACTCACCCGATAGGGGCAAAAAGCCCCCTTTCGGGTGATAGTCACGATTAGATCCGGGGCGATACTGGGGGCGAAACAAAAGAGCACAAGCCACCGAGATTCAGCCGCTTGTGCTCCTCCGAAATTGGCGGGAGTGACGGGGCTCGAACCCGCAACCTCTGCCGTGACAGGGCAGCGCTCTAAACCAATTGAGCTACACCCCCAACCGCCTGCGGCGGAAATCCGAATCTTCAAACCCGAATGTCGAAACAAGCTTGTCTCGGATTTCGGATTTCGAAATTCGTGCTTGCGCGCGCTCCGCGCGCTGGTGGGCGCTAAAGGACTCGAACCTTTGACCCCCTCGGTGTAAACGAGGTGCTCTGGCCAACTGAGCTAAGCGCCCGCCTGCGTGGCCGAAGCCACTCCGTCGTGGCAAAGGCCCGCAACCGCAAAGCATTACAGGCAAACGGCGCGCTTGTCAACGCTCCGGCTTGGGTTGAGTCATCGAAGTTTTCAAGCTAAGCGCTCTCCAGTGAACTTGGGTTGAGCACGTTTCCTACTTCCGCCCTCATCCCTCATCCTTCATCCCTCATCCTTTCGACTACCGCTCCCCACTTCATCCCTCATCCCTCATCCTTCATCCTTTCCACCACCGCCCCGCGCATTCCGCCCATGCCGACCAACTAATACTAATGGGCGTTCAATTTAACATTAATTATCCAGTCGAAATGAGTGAGGGACTGGATGCGAGCGGGTGAGGATTCCAGTTCACGTAGACGCTCCAGCAGAGCCAATTCCACACGGTTCATGGAGTCATAATCGTGGTTGCCAAAGGGATCACGGCGTATCTCGCGCCAGAGTAGTTCCTGCGGGTTGCATTGCGGGCTGTAAGGCGGCAGCCACTCCAAGGTGATGTTGGTCGGCACCACCAAGGCCTTGGCTTGGTGCCAACCCGCTCGATCCAGAAACATCAACAGGTGCTCGGCTGGGTGCCGTCGGGAGACTTCGGCCAGAAACAGGGACATGGCAGCGGTGTCAGCGTGAGGCAGAATCAAGCTGATCAGTTCGCCATCCTGCGGACTGACGCTGCCGAACACATGCGTGTATTGCCGCACCCGATGGGTCGGCACTTGCGGGCGGCAGCCCAGCGGAGCCCAGCAGCGGATCGGATCGCTCATCCGTCCGAACCGGGCTTCATCCTCGAACATCAGGCGCAGCGACTGGTGCGGGTGCCCAGCCGCCACCGCGTCCACCTTGGCTTGGAGTTTTTTTAAAAGCCGCTCGCGCTCGCGGGTTGTCTTTGGGATGTTTGGGACGGGGTTGGACCTGCCGCCACTGATGGCGGGCCAGCAGCCGATACACGGTCGAATCGGGCACGGGCCGGCCGACGCGGGCTTGGTAGCACGCTTTGATGCCGCGGGCGCTTACCAATCGTCCCGCTTGAGCCTGCTTGTGCCACGGTGCCAACAGCGCCCGCTCCTGCTGGACGGTCAGGTTTTGATGGCGACGCCCGCCTTTGGGTCGGCCCTGGGCGGCGGCCAGGCCGCCGCGCAAATAGTCTGACCAGATTCGTCGCACATGGCTCACGCTCAATCCCACGGTGCGCGCGATGGCGTCGGTGGACAGGTCCTGCTGGGTGCGAAGCCAGAGGCATTGCAGCCGTTGAAAGGTGGATTTGTTGGGGGCGGTCAGCATCGCACGACGAATCGCGCCAACCTGCACAGCGGGGATTTCAGTTCGAGGGCGCATAGAATTGCCCTCCAACTTACTTTAGTAGCCTATTGATTGCAAGTTAGTATAATACCATTTCCCAAGTTGTTCATCACCGAGCGAAGCGCAGCCCTCAAGCGGAGTGTAGCGAGGTTGTGAATAACTTGGCCGCCGCATTCGCCACCGAAGGGATTTCCGGGCAGGCTGTGGCTGGCAGCCGTCCTGTCGCGATGTCGATACGGTCACCGACCAACCACCCCACGAGGGTTCAGCGCAGAAAACCGGCGACATCGTTGGCTCGTGTTCCAAAGTCTGAGAGAACTGCGCCCCATGATGGCCGCCGTATTAGTCCGACTCTGAACCGAGTAACTCCAGGTGGGGCTGCCGCAACGACAGGAAAGGAATCGCAGCACATGAAGACATGGAATGAAGTCACACACTTCGCGGGGTTCGATTGGGCCAAGGAGCATCATGACCTACTGGTCTTGGATGCGGCGGGCAGAATCGCTGCTGAGTTTCGCTTCGACCACACGCCGGACGGTTGGGAAGTCTGCCGCAAGCGGTTGGCGGAGTTTCCCCACCTCGCCATCGCAGTCGAATCTGGCCAGCGCCTCGCGCTGGAACGACTGGTGAGCATGGGCCACCGGATCTATCCCATTCATCCGCGCAGCTCCAAGTCGTATCGCACCCGCAAGCTGCCCAGCGGCACCAAGACGGATCGGGCCGATTGTTGGGCGCTCGCTGATGCGGTGCGTTTGGAAGGGGAAGCGTGGACCCCACTGCAAACACCCGAACCACTCGTCCAGCAGTTGCGGTTGTTGTGTCGGGACGAGGTCGCGCTAATCGAACAGCGGACGGCCTTGGTCAACCAGCTACAGCAAGCGCTCTACGAGTATTATCCCGCGGCCTTGGCAGCGTTCGACAACTGGTGTGCGCCCTCGGCGTGGGCGTTTGTGGAGGCGTTCCCCACGCCCCAAGCGTTGGTGCAAGCGGGACAGCGCCAATGGCAGAAGTTCCTGTTCGCGCACGGACTCCGCCGTCGGGAGACAAACGAGAAACGGATGACCATCTTTGCCCAAGCCGACCAGTTTTGCGGCCCCACGCCAGTGATTGCCGCCAAAAGTGCGTTGGCTGTCGCCCTCGCGAAGTTATTGCACACACTGGAACTACAGTTGACCCGCTACCGCACCCTCATCGACGAATGTTTTCAAGCACATCCGGCGCACACAATCTTTGCCTCACTACCCGGTGCCGGCACCAAGTTAGCCCCGCGTTTGTTGAGTGAACTGCTCGTGTTGCCAGCGCTGGCAGAACAGCCGCAAACCTGGCAGTGTTTGGCCGGGATGGCACCGGTGAGTTATCAATCGGGCCAGGTGTCCGTCGTTCATCTGCGCCGCCAGTGCAACCGCTTCCTCCGGCATGCCGTCCACCTCTGGGTCGATCTGAGTCGGCATTCTTGCGATTGGGCACAAATCTACTATGCGGCGCATCGCCAAAAGGGACAGAGCCACGCTTGTGCCGTGCGTTGTCTGGGCATGCGCTGGCTGAAGATCCTCGCCGCCATGATCCGCAATCAGACGCCGTATGACGCCGCGCTGCATGCCCGCAATCAGTTGCAGCATGGATCATGGGTGCTGCAGTTGCAGCCAGACCAACCAGTCGCAAACCATGCCGCGTGATCGCCGACAGAACAACCTCGTCAACAACCAATAACTTTTATGAAAAATCACTTGCTTGCACAGAGAACTTCTGCGCCTCACGCCGCCAAGAACTACCACAGCCAATCGCTCAGTTTGTCTGCAGACATGCCCCTGAGTGCTGCCGCACTAGCATGCAGCCGCGCACGCGTAGCACGAATTGAGATCACGGCCCCCTTTTTCCTAAGTTTCGAGATCACCCTTGAAACCTCACCTTTAGACAGCCGCATAACTTCGGCGATCTGAGGTCCCGTCATCGGCTTCTTTATTATCGCCTTTAGCACCTTTTCTTCTTCTTCATACTTTTCTTTGTACGATTTCTTCACAACTCCTCCGACTTCACTACCAATTATTCCACTATACGAACCATTCAGCACCGTCAATCAGTTCTGTCAGATCAAATGCGCTTCGAGAAAGACAAAGTCCCTACGCGCCGGTAGCTCCTACGAATTTGTTGGGCATCTCATCATTGCGCTCGGTACTTCTCTCTCAGGGACTGCACCAGAAAGGCCGCATCAAATGTATAGATGTGTTCAGGCTTCGTGGCGAAACACTTGATAAGCAACCCAGTTCTTGGCTTATACATCAGGTATGCAGGGCCTTCATAGTATGTCGTCTGGGCCGAAAATGTCGCTGAATCCCCGCTGGCGGACGCGGAGCCCGATGTGACTGCTCGAGCCGCTGGCGGCGAGAAACTGGAAACAGATGTGGACGAGCTTTCGTCAATTACGGCGAAGTAACCGAACCCATGCTGGGTCGTGAGTTCGGCGGCCCGTAGTAGGGCGAAATCCTGAGCGCGCTCCATGGACGTGTACGCATTGCCACGGAAGTAAACTCGAAATACGTCTGTTGCCAGGTGGGTTTCCGAGTACCCGCCCCGAAACGAGCTGGCCTGATATGGGGTGGCACACCCAACAACCAATGAACATATCACAACCGCCGCCAGACCTATCCTTCGTTTTATCGTGAGTCTCCTCTTCCAGCCCAACAGTGTTGATATGCGTGGTTGCGTTTACGCGCGATCCGTTTCACATTCGTATTATGCAGCATTTACCGACGGGACGCAAGGTTGCCCCCGCTTTGCGCATCACCACCCGAGAAGCTTGGCGCAGATGGATCGTCTTGGTCTCCACGCGCCGGGACTCCGCGCAACCCTGTCGCCCCACCGCTACGCCCGCCGCATTTCGCCCATGCCGACCACCTACGCTGCGCGACATAACCACGAACGAGAAGCCTTACGCTCGCTCCTTCATGGCGTTTTACTGCATCGACAACACCTTCCCGAAACAGCCGAAACCAACCCAGAACGGCAGTGCCGACACTTTCCCGCATGCTGCGATAACCGCTGATTGCAGTCCGGACAAACGTCTGTCAATCCGCTTCTCCTAGACCCCTTACTTTCCGACAATTTGCGTCTTCTCATAGCCCTTCCTCTTGCCGTCACCACTATCCTACCCCATCGAATACGATCATGCCGCACCCCATCCAAGCCCGCGCTTAACGTAACCTCTCTTCGATTATCCTCTCATACTCGGGGAAACGCTTCTTCAGCAACGCCTCCAATCTCTCTCGCTCGCTATCGCCAAGCAACTCTTCGAACTCTGCCGCCGTCAAGCCTAACTGTCGCCCGTACTTATCGTTGACTGTTTGCACGGCAACATTGTGACTCACCGCCACCGACCTCGATGCATCCTCGCGGCGCCACCCTTTGCGTACCAACTGTACGACCTCCAAGATCTGACGCAGAGCCTCTGGCATCCCCGCCGGAAGACCACCCCTAATGTCAGCCGCTTCTGCATCCGACCCGTTTTTTCCGCCTCGCACCTGCGGACCACCGAGTTTCAACGCTTTCCGTAACGCGGTATTGAAACTATCAACCAGCGGTACAGCGAATTTCTGTACACACCGAAAAACTTCCTCATCAACATCCACCTTGTAGAATCTCATTCGAGTTCTCCTTTCTATGCGAATTCTACTACATTACTTGTAGGAATGCAAGTAGATCAAGTGTGTCGTCTTTCCACGAATGGGCCTCGTCGGCCCCACCCCTCAGCAGAGGTTCCCCAACTTCGTCAACCTGATGCCGCTGCCAGCTTCCACGGCTTCCAGTGCCACACTGCAGCTCGGTACTTCTCGACCCAGGCTCGAAGTCGGCGAGAGATTCCACATGCAGCTTGTACCGCCACGTGCCACGACAACAACCGCGCCTCACAGCTTCTGGCGCAGGTATTCTATGGCAGGGTAAATTCGTGGTCAGCAAGCGCGCAGTTGCGTAAGAACAGGCCGCGCTTGTCGGACGACGGAGACACGCCTCGGATAAGTTGAGGTGTGCGGCGAGCCCGGAGCCGGATGTCAGGTCACGGCGTCGGCTCAATCGTGACGTAACCGCTCTGGCTCGTGCCGAGGAAATATCCTGCGCCAGAATTGTCGAGTTGCAACAGCACGCCCTTGAAACTGATGGTCTTGTTCAGCGACGGATGCGTGAAGCTGCCGCTGAATTGGCCCGTGGCCGGTTGGAGTTTCAGTTGCAGGTTCTCGCTGTTGGGAGTTGAGACCGTCACGTCGCCCGACGCGCCGACCACCGCCGTCTTGACGATGTTGCTGGCCAGATTGCCCCCGCCCAATGTGATCTGGCGGTTACCAGCCGGACTCGGCCCGCCGGCTGTCGGCGATACGTATATCTGACCGAGCAGCGTAACGTTGGTCGTGAAACCGGCAGGAAAGTAATGAGACGTCGGCAGGGACGGTAGGAACCAGTCCACCGTCGCTTCGAGCGTGTCATTCGTGTCGAACGTGACCCAGCCAACGCACGCGCCCTGATTCTTGTAGAGCGCGTCATACAACGGCCACGTGCCATGCTTGGACACCGGCACGTTGGCCGCGATCTTTGTCCCATCCGCCAAGACTCCGCCCAGTTTCCCGCCGCCTGTTGCTGCAACGGTCAACGTACCGCAACCGTATCCTTGCGGAATGGTCGGGTCGTTCCCTGCGGGCGGGGCCAAGACAATCGTGTAAGTACCGACCCACGGACATGGATTGGTGCGGCTGAACACAGCGCGATCCGCCAGAAGCTGGGACGTGAACGTGCTGTCAGACACCGTTCCCGTGATTTGATCGGTGCCGCCGGTCACGTCCAAATGCAGGGTCACCTGCAACGAATTCGACCCCGGGCGCGTGACGGTGTTCGTCGCGTTGCCCGAATCATCAAACTGTCCCTTGAACGCCGACCGTACGCCGCCCAGGGTCAGGTTGGCGGCAAATGTTCCCGTCTTGGAGAGGACAAGCTGGATGCTCCCCGAACCTGGATGCGAAGGCGCATTCGTCTGAATGGCCAAACCGTTGTACGTGCCAGACAAGGAACCCGGTGTCGCCAATGTGTTGGCGCAAGCTTGCGCGCTCGGGGCTGACGTCTCGCCCTCGTTGTTGTAAGCCGCGACGGTATAGCAATAATCGGAGTTAGGCGCCAAACCCGTGTCCGCATAACTCGTTGCCGTGGTCGTGCCGATCTGCGCGCCGTCACGGTAAACCTTGTACCCAGCGAAGCCCAACCCGCCCGAACTTGTGGAAGAATTCCAGCTCAGGTTGATCTGGCTGGCCGAGATCTGCATTGCCGTAAGCCCCGTCGGTGTGATGGGCGCCACGGCGTCACTGACAACGATGTAGTTGGTCAGCGTGATCGTGCTCGCGCCTGCGGAACCGCTCACGGTCAAGCTCACCGTATTGGTGCCGGCCACGGAGTAGGTGTGCGTCAGAATGTTGGCCACCGTGTTGGTGGTCGAGCCGTCACCGAAACTCCAGAACCGATTCGCAAGCGTGCCCGTCGAGGTGTCCGTGAACGTCACGGCCAGTGGCCACGCCCCGAAGGTCGGCATCGCCTCGAAACCGGCCACGGGCGCAACGGGGGCGGCGGCGATGACGCTGTTGATCCAACTGACGTTCGCCGACACGCGCGTGCTGTAGAACGAGCTGGGGATGTCAAAGGGTTCGCCGGGAATATACGTCGAGTTTGTAGGGCTGTTAATGTAGAAGCCGCCCATGTCCACGAGAGCCGCCTCGAATTGGGTGTTCGTCGTGCCGTCCAAGCTGAAGGGACCGTCGGTCGCGTAATGAATCCCCGCCAGTTTCCACGTCGAGCCGTCCTGAATGAACATCGCGCCACTGGAGTCGCCCACGGAGAGCTGGCATTCGTTCTTGACTCCATGCCGGTCGAAATGAACCTGAAGCAATTCGCCAATGCTTTGATCCGTGTACGCGGACGAGACAACATTCTCACCCCAGCGCTCCACGCGGTCGCCCGGACCCCATTTCCAACCTTTCAACCGGTTGCCCACGGTCACGGCAGCGCCCCGTTGCGTGCCGCGCCCGAAAACGACGCAACGCCGTCCGACCTCGTTGCTGGCCGTGTACAACGGGGCGTACAGCGGGAACGTTTCCGCCACCTGCCAGACGCGCAGATCGCAATTCGGGCAATCGGAGTATGCGACCGTGTGGTACGTGAATCCATTCAGCACGAACACGTCTCCCGTCGTGCCGCCGACGTGCTTGGCAGCGAGAAAAAACATCGGCGCGATCGGTGTGCCGAGAAAACTGTTCCATTGGCCTTCGTATTGCCAGCCACTGTTGGTGAGCGTGCCGCCCGGAGCAGTCGTGTTGTACGTGGGATCGCCCGTTGCTTCGAACAACACAGCGTGACACGACGGCAACCATACGAAAACGCTCGCCACCTGCCACGCCGCTATCAGGAGAAAACCTCGAACTCGCACAACAACCTCAAGAAGTTTCCTGCGCCTGGCTAAACCGCAGGATGCACTGTCCAGCACCCGTGCAAATCTGGTCCTGCAGCTCGAAATCGATGTTTCCAAACTCTTTGGCCCAGGCAGCGTAATCCGTACGACAAATCGTGCTCCCGATTTTGCCCGAGAGATGTTCTCGGCCGGACTTGATCATCTGATTGTGCCACGGGCAGCTTTTGACGATGATACTGAAACCTTGCGCGTCCTTCTGAGTTTCGAATCCAAACCCTTCGAGTTGGAATCGGGTCGTAAAGCATTCGTACAAGCCGTCGATGTCCCGGGTTGCATTCAACAAGGACTTCATTTTCCGCGCCTGGACTTTGGGCAGAACCTTCCAGACTTCGTTGTCGATCTCCAGCGCGGCATCGAACCCATGTTTCTCTTCCACTTTCATGAACCACAAGCCGTCAACGGCGGTGAAGGAACGATGAAAGTATTCAGCTACCTGTTGGTCGGTCAAATGTTTCATCGTCGAATGCGTTGTCTGCTGTTTCAGTGCTCAAGCTACCACATCCATGGGCGATTCGGGAGTCAAAGGTATCCCGCACCGCAGGGAATTCTGCGATCCCTCGGAGGCTGGCCGCTGTTGCGTGATTGAACCGCGCAGAATCGGAGTGGCGAATTGGCGCGATGTGTCTTAAGCTGGGCGAAGCCCCGAACGCATTCGGGGCACGCGAAGATGAAGCAAGGAGATTGCACATGGATATCCTGATCCAGGCTGACGGGTTGATTCTCACGGAGGATTTGAAGGACGCGGTCGAAGAAAAAATCGGACGCGTCGAGCAATATGCGCCCCGGGCGGTGCGCGCGCGCGTGCGGTTGCGCAAGGTCAGCGCTCATGCGTCCCAATCCCAGTACGTGGTGCGCGTGCTCGTTGAACTGCCCGGCAACGACCTCAGCGCCGAGCAAATCGGTCCTGAACCTCTGCTGGCATTGGACATCGTGGCCGAGAAGATTGAACGGCGCTTGCGCAAGCGGAAAACGGAGCGATTGGCGCGGCGGGACCTGCGCAACCCGCGCGCCAAAGAAAAGGCGCAGTCTTAGCAAGAAGAACACGGCCGGAACTGGCGGCGATCATTTCGTCATCGCTTCCACCGAGCGCGCCACACCCTCGGCGACGCGCGCCATGAAATCCAAGTTCAGGGTTTCGATAGTGTCAGTGCTCTGATGATAATGCGGGTTTCGAAACCAGGACGTGTCGGTAATCATCAGCGCCGGATAGCCGCGATCCCAAAAGGGGGAATGGTCAGACAAGCGCGTAGGCGGCAGAACCTCTCCGTTTTGCGGTACTGCCAGGGATTCGATGGGCAATCCCTCGACTGTTTTCATTGCTGCCACAACTGTATTCAGCAGCGTCCGCGAACGTTCGTTGGCCACCACGCCGATGAAGTTGCCGACGTGCGGGTAAAGGTGATCGAGGCCGGGCGGGAACTGCTGCGAGCTCGGCGCGTTGCTTGTGTAGCCGACCATTTCAAGGGAGACCATGCCCTCCAGAGCCATGCGCTGCCTGGAGAGCATGCGGACATAGTGTGCGCTGCCCGCCATACTTTGCTCCTCCAAGGCGAAACCAACGAATTGAATTCGCAAGCGCGATGATTTCTCCGCCAAAAGCTTCCCGCTCAACACGCGGGCCACCTCCAACATCGCGGCGACGCCGCTGGCGTTGTCGTCGGCGCCCGGACTCCCAAGCACGCTGTCGTAATGCGCTCCGATGATCAGCACCGGGGCGTCGGGATTTGCGCCGGCCGCTTCCGCGATGATGTTGGGATACAGCCGCCAAAGCAGCCGAACGCTGTCAGCGTGGACTTGATAGCCGCACGCCTTGAATTGGCGGTTAATGTACTCGGCGGCCGCGCGCAACCTGCGCGAATGGATGAACGAGTTGCGGTCGCCGACCAGATTTTGAAGGTGGGCCAGCAGGTTCTCTTTTCTCATCCTCTCGATCACACTGTTATGGTAGTTTCGCGGCATGTTGGTTCGCAATGTGATTCTGGATTGGTCGGGCACACTGATCGATTACCCGATGCCCGTATTCAGGACGACCGACCACCTCGAAAGACTGCGTGCGACGTCGCCCGATCTGATCGGCGAGCATCTCGGCGAGCTCCAGCAAACTCTGGCTGAGCAGGTGCCTGTTCATGGATAAGATCGTCATCAGAGATCTTGAGGTGGACACGCAGATCGGCGTCACCGAAGCTGAACGCGCGCACGTCCAGCGGCTGCTGGTCACGGTGGAAATGGAGTGCGATCTCACTGAGGCGGGCCGCACCGACATGGAAACGGCGACCACGCCTTACGATGTCGTGGCCAACCTCATCCGTCAGGTGGTTGCCGAACGACCGCGCAAGCTGGTCGAGGCAGTCGCCGACGCAATTGCGGAAGCGATTCTTTCACGGCGGCTGGCGCGAGCCGTGACGGTCGAAGTCAAGAAGTTCAGCATCCCCCGCACCCAGTACGTTTCCGTAGAAATCCGCCGCACGCGGTGATCGCGCAATTTCCGTTGACCTCCGAAGTTGCGATAATCTAGAATAGCTCTGGTCTGGCATGAGGTTCAATCAAGTGAGCAGATCTCGATGGGGGCGTCAGATTCCCTTCTACTGCGTCCTTTTTGTTGCCGGCATCGTCCTTCTTGCCCATGCTGACACCGTTAAACTCAAGGATGGCGCCGTTCTCGAAGGTGATATCGTCTCCGAAGACGACACGCAACTCACCGTGGAGGTGAGATTTGCGGCGGGGACCATTACCAGCAAGCGGACCGTGAGGAAAACCGATGTCGTGCAAATCACCCGTCTGACTGAGGAACAAAAAGCCCAGCGCGCAATGGAAAGAGCCTTTGACCAGGTGCAAGAGTATCAGCTTGATCCGGGTACCAGCGAGCCCCTGAGCTACTACGACCACGTCGTCAATGACGTTTTCCATCCATTCCTTCACCTGTATCCCAATTCGCCTCACGAGGAGGAAGTGAACAAGAAGATCGCGGAGTGGACCGCCGAACGCGACAAGGTGGCCAGCGGCCTCGCGCGGATGGGCAACGAATGGATGCCCAGGGACGAGGCGGAGAGACGGGCGGACTTGTTTCATGCCCAGGGTCTTCTGGATCAAGGGCAGGCGGCGCTGACCCAAAGCAATTTTTCACAGGCGCTGGAGCAGTTCAAGGCTGTCATTTCCTCTTCGAAGCGGCCCGAAATTGTGAACATGGCGAAACATTTCTACAACGAAACCTCGCGTCTGTGGCTCCAATCACTCGAACGCCAGCGGGGACTCCTCAGCGACGAAGCCAAATTGTATGAGGACCGAGTCGTGCGCACCCTGCAGAAAAGAAGCGACGCCGACGCCAGACTCAAGGCCGCCATGAGGACTGCCAGCAGAGCGGATACGAACACTCAGGGACAAACCGAAGAGATGTCGATTGAGAGAATGCGCGCGGAGTACGAGCACGCTTACTCCGAACATCAGGACGCCTCGCACCGCCTCTCCGAGTTGCGACAGCTACTGGCCGGCTTGGACCAGACGATTACACAGGCGCTGGCATCCGCAAAGGCCGATCCGACCGGTGCGGCTGAAAGCAGTCCGTCAACCGCGCAGCCCGCCACGAATCAGCCGCCTGCGTCATCGCCTCCAGCGCAGCCAACTGCAGCACGATCACCGCCGGCGACTTTGTTGACACAAGCGGGTGGTTTCATCCAGCGTTATTGGCTCTTCGGACTTGTCATTCTCTTGGGGGGACTCTGGGGACTGAGCCGACTCACCACGCGGCGTTGAAGCTTCCCGCCGCGGTCACTTCTTCCTCCAGTACTTGTCGAAGTTATCCGCGTCAGCCTTTTCGAATGTTGGAAACCGGGTGTGGGCGGGATCATTTTCCGCAATGTGCAGCCAGTCCCTTTCCACTGTTTGATAGATGCTAATCGGAACGGTATCCAGCGGCAGCGTCAAAGCATTGCGGTCGTATGGCTCCCAGATTTTGGGCGCAATGACCGACAAGCTGGTCATCACGCAGCAGACGAAAATGGTGGCGGAGATTGTGCCAAAGACCATCCCGACCACCATGTCCACAATCTTGGGGTAACTGGGAATAGACCCCTGCGTGACGCGACTCATGAACAAAATGAGTGGAAGGCAACCGATCAGGAACAGCGCCCAATAAGATCCAAAGGCGGCGTAGCTTGCTGTATCCGGTGACCACCAGGACATGACCCAGCGAGTCAGCGGGTACCAGTACCGGAGCGAGACCATCATCGCCAAAAACAACAGCAGCGTGCTGGTCGCCTCGTAAAACGCACCGAAGTGCATGCCCAGCCGTCCCAACCCCAAGATGACCAGGATCGCCAACACGCTGATTGCGACCATTACGTTCTCGACCATATCAGCTCGCCTGCAACACTTCTTCAACGGTGGTGATGCCGCTGAGGATTTTGTCCGCGCCATCCTCGTGATACGTGCGGAAGCCCTTCTGGAGCGCCAGTTCGAACAACTGCTGGTAGCTTGCCCCTTCGTTGATGGCCCCGCGAATCGCCCCATCGAGGAACAGCAGTTCGAAAATTCCTGTCCGCCCTTGATAGCCTGTTCCGTCGCAAGCCTCGCATCCGACGGCCCGGTAAACCTGCGCTCCTCCCGGCCACGCGAGCCCCAGATCGTTGAGTGCGTCGGGCTCGGCCCGGTACGGCTCGCGGCAGTGTTTGCACAACACCCGCACGAGCCGTTGCCCAACAGCTATCAGCAGGGCGGAGGAGATTTGATACTTTTCCACACCCATCTCTTCCAACCGCGCGATGGTACCGGGCGCGTCCTTGGCGTGCAGCGAACTGAATACGAGATGGCCGGTCAACGCCGCCCGAATCCCAATTCTGGCGGCTTCGGCGTCACGCATTTCGCCCACGAAGATCACGTCCGGATCCTGCCGCATAATCGAGCGCAACCCCGATTCGTACGTGACGCCTGCCTTCGGATTCACGGGAATCTGCGTTGCCCGTTCCAACTCGTATTCCACGGGATCCTCGATGCTCATCAGGTTCAGCCGCTTTCTGTCCAGCCGGCTCAAGGCCGCATACAACGTGGAGGTCTTTCCCGAACCCGTCGGGCCGGTCGCCAGTATGATCCCGTTGCGCGAGTGAATCACCTTGTCAAAATCGTGCATCATCTGCTTCGGCATCCCCAGTTGGGCAAGGCTGAGGATTCCGCTCTTTCGATCCAGTATCCGCATCACGATCTTTTCTCCGTGCATGGAGCTTGTCGTGGCCACACGGAAATCCACTTCACCCGCCCGAGTGCGTACGCGAAACCGTCCATCCTGCGCCTTGCGACGTTCGGCCACATCGATCTGCGACAACGCCTTCAGCGCGGTGGCCACGCGAAGCCCGTCAGCCTTTTCAAACACCAACCGCTCTTGCAGCATGCCGTCGATGCGAAACCGCACGCGATAGCCGGTCTCCATCGGCTCGATATGCACGTCGCTGGCCCGCTCGATCATTGCACTTTCCAACACTTCCCGCGCGGCCTCGATGCCCGTCATCTCGGGCGCGTCTTTCCTGATTTGAATCGGATTGCGGTCAACGTCAAGAAACTCCATGTTGATACTCTGCGTCTTGGGGCGACCGGCGGCGGTGATCTTGGTGCGACCTCCGAACAGACCGCGTTTCTTGGGGGCCTCTTCGGGCTTCAAGCCGGCCACGAGTCCCGTCAGCGTTTGCGGTTCGGCCGCCTGCTGCAGGCGCCGCCAACGCGAAATCAAATAGAGCACAAAGCCGAGGCCGGGCAGCAAAAGCACATCGGCATTGGCGCGCTTGATTTGCTCAGGCGTCCCTTTTACATCGCATTGAACCCAGAGCAACATCCCAATCCACGCCATTGACGACAATGCCACGAGAACCAGAAAGACATCCATTGTCCAGTTGTGAACGTAGGGCATTGGCTCCCCCTCCGCACCGTGCGGCGCAGCATTGGTGACGACATTCAAAATCGGAGCGTTCGTAGCAGGAGGTTTGGGCGGCGAGATCGGTTTGCCGTCGATCTTGGCCACCTGCGCGATCGGCACAGTGAGGTTGCCGTACGCGACTTCGATTACGATGTTGGAGGCGTCCTGATATAGGATTCTGACGTTGTGGTAGCTGCCACCCTTCTTGAGCTTAATGTCAGTCGCTGATGCACAGACCACGCTGAACAGCCAGGCAAGCGCGATCCACGCTAGGTTTCGCTTGGCACTGCACACCCACATATTGCTTATTTGTGCGCGATTCGGACACGACGAGTCAACTGCAAATTGAGCGCTGCGGAGCGTCAGGCACCGCCAAGAGGCGTAGTGGCTAGTCGTCCGCAGGTTCTTTGGCGGCCAGTTTCTCGGTCTCGACAGAGTGGTTGCCGCGCGCCTTGATCATTCCCGTCTTGCGCGCGTACTCGAAGATCCCCCCCGCATCGATCACAGGGCGGGCGTCGCCGATAGATTTCGTCTGGAAAACTTTCCCCGTCTCCACAACTTCGAGAGTGTTGGCATCGAGGTCGAGTTCAACTTCATCGCCCGTGTGAATCACCTCGCAAATGCGCTGTTGAGCTTCGACAGGATAGAGTTCGCCCGTGGCAACACAGTTGCGAAAGAAAATCCGGGCAAAACCTTCAGCCACGACCGCCTCACACCCGGCGGCACCTAGAGCAATGGGCGCATGCTCGCGGGAACTGCCACAGCCAAAATTGCGACCCGCAATGACAATTGCGTACGGAGTCTTCGTCTGATCCTCTGGAACAAAACGCGTCGGGTATTGATCTTTCGGCAAACCGCACAGCGCGTAACTGCCAAGCTTCTCGTATTCTTCGGGAATTGTCGGCACAAGCGTCAGGTATTGCGCCGGGATGATCTGGTCCGTGTCGATATTGTCGCGGACAACGTAAGCTTTTCCTCGAATGACTTTGCTCATGGCCGGCGAAGCCTAAACAAATCGCGGCTGTGAATCAACACCCGTTTCGCACCCCCGCAATTTCCCGCGTTGGCAAGGCAGTTGCTTAAACGAATTCCATGGCAGAGTACAGCGACCCAGAGAAAAATTACACGCTTGAGTATCCCGAAGGTTGGCTGCCGTTGACGCATGAAGGCTCACCGCACGTGAGCCTGGCGAGTCTGACCACTGGCGGCTATCTCAAGATTGAGGCTTACCAATTTGAACATCCGACGCCGGAGGAAATGCGGCCCGAGCGCACGCTGCGGGCATTGATCGATTGCGAGAAACGTTCATGGCCGCAGATTGACACCCCGTCGATTGGCTGCGGCTCCCGCGGCAGCATGACCACGGCCTACATGGGCTACACGCGGATCGAACCGAAAGGCGACAAACACGCGGCCGATTTTGGCCACGCGCGCGCCTGGGTGTTCACACGCGGAAATATTCAAGTTCGTTGCCTTTACCGCTGCCGCAGCAGCGACGCGGGGATCGACGACGCGGACTTGGATGCGATCATCGGATCGCTGACCATCAATTATGCGCCGCATCTGGATGCCGCCAGCTTCACCAATTACTACTACAGCCTGCTTAAACGTCACCGCCCCCAACTCGCCGTCAAACGCCCTGAAGGTCTGGCACTCACACTGAACGACGGTCAAACGATTATGCTGGAGCATTTGTTCAACCATTACTTGCAGGAACCGGAACGTCTGGATGAGTTGATCGAGTCGCATATCGGACTGTTGGATTGTTGCGGCGATGACGTGCCGGACCTGACGAACTACCAATTGGTCAAGCCACTCTTGTTCCCGAAGATCTGCCGCGCCAGTTCCAGCAGCCTGCCGCCACATCGTCTCAAGCTGTGGCCGGGCATTGCCATCGGCGCCATCGTCCAAGGCACGGTGTTCAACTACGGCGTCAACACGGAACGACTCAAAAACTGGGGGTTCACGTCGCTCAGCGAGATCGAAGAGGACTTGATGGATAACCTCTACAACATCTCCCCCGTCGCGCCGCGCGGATTGCGGGATGAGGATGGCGTGACGCAGGCGATCAGCTACATTGACCATCCGTTCAGCGCCGCGTTTGTGTTGTTCGAGGATTTCTACCAAACGACGGCGCACAACCTCGACACGAGCGAGTTTTTGGTCGGGCTACCCGACCCGAGTTGCGTCTCGTGCTTCCGCGATGACGATCCCCGCTTCGTCGTCCAGCACACCGCCATGTTGCGCTGGGACTACCATCGCAGTGTCGAGCGATTGACGGATACCATCTACCTCGTGACCGGTCCCTCTACTGCGCAGGATGTCAAGCCGTACGACATTCTCCACTGCTGCGCAAAAAGAACCTGAAGTTGCTTTCCGCCGAGCCTACTCCAGCAAGCCTGCCATCGCGGGGCGCCTTTATTTTTCCAGTGCCTGGCTGATCGTGTCGGTCATTTCTCCCGTACTGCCTTGACCGCCAGGATCCCGTGTCGTGTGCCTGCCTTCGCGCAAAAACGTGAAGCACAGCGGCTTCGATCCGCGCCGCCATCTCGTGCTCGCCGAGGTGACGCAACATCATCACGCCCGACAACAGCAACGCCGTCGGATTGGCCAATCCTTGGCCCGCGATGTCAGGGGCGCTTCCGTGCACCGCCTCAGAAATCGCGGCTTGCCCGCCGATATTACCGTTCGGCACAACGCCGAGGCCGCCGACAAGTCCCGCGCACAGATCGCTGACGATGTCGCCATAGAGATTCGGCAACACCATCACATCCAGCCTGTTCGGATTCAGGACCGACTGCAGGCAGGCGTTGTCCACGATCGCTTCGTCGTAAGCGATCTCAGGAAACTGTTTGGCGGTGGCGCGGCAGCGACGGCAAACGCCCGTTTCACCGCCTCCGCGATCTCAGGCCCAATCCCATCACCGGCAATCAATGTCGCGGTATGCACGATCCCGTGATGCTCCCCGAAGTTGCGGCCTGAGTCAAAAAGGTTGACAGCATCGCGCACCACCGCGTATGCTAGCGTAGTATTTTGGAGGATTGACCCATGGCTGACGAGACACCACAGCAAACCTCACCAGAGGAAGAATCCAAGCAACCCGCACTACAAGAAGAATCCAAGAAGGATACGGTGCGGATTAATCTGCCACCGGGCTTGGGGGGCCGGACCGGGGCGCCGTCTCCGCCTACTTCTGCCACTTCGAGAGTCAAACTCGCTCCCTCGACGGGTTCCCCCGAGGAGGAAGCCAAAAAGGGAACGTCCGTGATCGGGATGCCCGTCGCCGTTCCGAAACCGAAGAAGGACACGTCGCGCGTTCAGGTCACGGCCGCGAAACCGCCCGCTCCCGAAGCGCCGCGCTCGGCCGTGAGGTTGAAACGCGAAGAACCTGCACCAACCGCAGCTCCCGCAACGGCGTCTGGTGCGCCCACAAAACCGGCTCCAGCGTCTGTCACGGCGACCGCCCCAAGCGCCGTGGACGCCGGTTTGGCAATTGGAGCGATCGTTCTCTCGATTGCCGTGCTGGTTTATCTGGCGATGGTGGCGATGGGATAAAATCCCTTGTTGCAATCAGGCTGCCCTGCCACAGCATCCAAGACTCAAAGAGAGTCGGAGACATTCAATGGCAAGCAAGCATATTGTCGTCATATCGAACAATAATTTTGAGCAAGAGGTGAACAAATCGCCGATGCCCGTGCTGGTCGATTTCTGGGCCGAATGGTGCGGACCCTGCAAAATGATCGCGCCCGTTCTTGACGAAATCGCCGAGGAGAAAGCCGGCAAGATCAAGATCGCCAAGGTCAACGTGGACGAAAATCAAGAACTGGCCGCCAAGTTCGGGATCCGCTCAATTCCAACGCTTCTATTGTTCAAAGGCGGTCAGGTGAAAGAGCAGATTGTTGGGATGACCGGCAAGAAAGACCTCGAGCGGAAGCTGGCATTGCACCTCGGCTGAGCGTTCAGCCCAGCGCTTTTTCCTGGATCGCGAGCAGTTTCTTAATCCCGCCCTCGGCAAGCTTGAGCAGGCGTGCCAGATCGTTTTTGGAGAACGGCTTGTCTTCGCCCGTGCCTTGGATCTCAACAATCTGTCCTTTGCCCGTCATGACAACGTTCATGTCCGCTGCCGCCTTGGAATCCTCGTCGTAGCAGAGATCCAATAGCGGCGTGTCGTCCAGCAGCCCGACACTCGCGGCTGCGACGCTGGAGGTAACGGGCATCTCTGCGATCGCTCCGTCTTGGTGCAGCTTCTGCATCGCGAGCATCAGCGCGACGTACGCGCCGGTAATGGCCGCCGTCCGCGTGCCTCCGTCCGCTTGCAGCACGTCGCAGTCGATCCACACCGTCCGTTGGCCCAGCTTGTCCAAATCCGTCACCGCCCGCAACGCGCGACCGATCAACCGTTGAATCTCCTGTGTCCGTCCCTCGACGCGACCCCGTGTGACTTCGCGTGGCTTGCGCGGCGCGGTCGAGTACGGCAGCATCGAATACTCCGCCGTGATCCAACCGCCGCTCACGCCCTGCTCGCGCATCCACCGCGGCACGGCTTCCTCGATCGACGCCGCGCACACGACGTGCGTCTTCCCCATCTCGATCAACACCGATCCCTCGGGCGGGCTGACGTAATGCGTGTGAATGCGAACAGGCCGAAGCTCGTTGGGCTTGCGTCCGTCGATCCGTTTCATGGCGCGCTACAATGTGCCCGCCAAAATCATCCGGCAAGCGTTTTTTCGGGGTTGAACACCGATGGAGACGCCGATAGACTGTAGGCGTGTCAATTCCGTGCGCCCGTAGCTCAACTGGATAGAGCGTTGGCCTCCGGAGCCAAAGGCTGGTGGTTCAAATCCACTCGGGCGTACCAGCCTTCGCTCGGAGCGTAGCGCCGAGCGAAGCTGCCGCGCCGTAGTGCGCAGCACGAAGGCGGGCTCGTTCCCAATTGTCCGTTGCAGGCGCATTCCAAGGCAAATGACCTTGGAACTCATCCGAAAACTCCTATCGGTGTCACCCTGAGCACCGTGAGCCGAAGCCCTGAGTCCGCGAAGGGGCAGGGTCTCAGTCGTTCGTGGAAACCGTCGAAACACCAGAGATTTGCCGTCGCACGACAGACGGCCCGCAGCGGTTTCGCTTCGCTCAGAATGACAGACTTTGGGAACTGCGTTTCCGAATACGTTCTAAACTGCCGCCTGAGCGGAAGGCGCGCCCTGCGGAGCCGCCTTCGGCAACTCCCCTCGCGCCAGCAACTCTTCCGTCAGGTCGCGATAGATCCGCGCTGCCAGCGAGCCGCCGTCGTACACGGTGATCGGTTTGCCGAAGCTTGGCGCTTCGGCCAGGCGCACCGTGCGCGGGATGAGGGTCTTGAACACTTTCTCGTTGAAGTGACTGCGCACTTCGTTGACGACCTGCTGCGAGAGATTGGTGCGCCCGTCGTACATCGTCATCACGATCCCGTCCAGCTCCAGCGGCGGATTCGCGCCGCTGTCCTTGATTTGCTGGATCACGCGCATGATCACCGCCAACCCTTCCAGCGCGAAGTATTCGCACTGGAGCGGCACGAGCACCCCATCGACCGCCGCCAGCGCATTCATCGTCAGGATACCAAGTGACGGCGGGCAATCGATGAGGATGAATTCGTAGCGGTTCGCCTCGCGAATCGGCGCCAGCGCGAGCTTCAGCCGCTGCAGATAGTTCTCCGCGCGCGCCACGTCTACTTCTGCGACAGCGAGATCAACTTCGCTCGGGATGACTTCCAGGTTGTCGTAGCCGCTCGGGCGGATTGAATCAGCGAGTTGGGCGGAGCCAAGCAAGGCTTGATACAGGCTGCCACCTGAGAGTTTTTCCAGTCCCAAAGCGCTCGTCGCGTTGGCTTGCGGATCGAGATCGACGAGCAGCGTGCGTTTGCCACGCTCGGCCAGACAAGCCGCCAAGTTGACCGCGGTGGTGGTCTTGCCAACGCCGCCTTTCTGGTTCGCCACCGCAATCGTGCGCGTGCTCATCGGCTGCCTTATAGCCGAGATGCGGACGTTTCGGCAAGGCTGTTATCGACCGTGTCACTCGCCTGTCAGCAACCGATAGCCAATGCCGGGTTCGGTTCTTATGAACTTTTGCTCCGGGTCGGTCTCCAGTTTTTTGCGGAGGTGGGTGATGTACACGCGGAGGTATTGTGACTGGCTTTCGGCGTTTGGACCCCAGACGGCCCGCAGTAGTTGCCTGTGTGTGACGACCTTGCCCGCATGGCGCACCAACTCGTGCAGCAACGCGTACTCGGTCGCCGTGAGATGCACTTCCTGTTTGCTGGCCGTCACCGTCCGCGCCGCAAGATCAACGGTCAAGCTGCCGCTTACGAACACAGGCTCTTCGCGGGCTTCGGCCGCGCGGCGTTGCACGGCACGCAAGCGCGCCAGCAATTCCGCCGTGCCGAACGGCTTCGTCAAGTAGTCGTCCGCGCCGCTGTCGAGCGCGGCAACCTTGTCCGCCTCGCGATCCCGCACGGTCAGCACCAGCACGGGTGTCTGACTCCACTCGCGCAGGCGTTTGAGCACCGTCAGGCCGTCCATATCGGGCAGTCCCAAATCCAGAATCACGACATCCGGCCGGCGGCCAACCGCTTCCTGCAGCCCGAGTTGTCCGGTCTCGGCTTCGCACACCTGGTAGTTCTGCGGCTCCAGGGCTGCTCGCAGCAGCCGGCGGATCGCCGCCTCGTCGTCAATCACCAGAACGATCGGGTTTGGTTTCATGCGGGTTTACTGCTTGTTTCAACGGGCAAACGGATCGTGAACACCGCGCCGCCGCCAGCGTTGTTCTCGGCGATCACGGTGCCATTGTGCGCGTGGACAAAACCCTGGACAATGGACAGGCCCAAACCCGTGCCGCCGGGCCGGGCGCGCACACCGCGGTAGAATTTCCCGAACACTTTCTTCTCCTCGCCCGGCGCCAAACCGACACCTTGGTCGGCGATGCGCAGAACCAATACGTTGTCATCCAGTCGCGCGGACATCTGGATCGGTTTATCGGCGGGGCTGTAGGTGGCCGCGTTGGTCAGCAAGTTGCATAACGCCTGTTCGATCAACCCGAAATCCAGCCGCACGAGGGGCATGTCATCCGGCGCAGAGATACGGATCCTCTCCGGGGAGATCTCATTCCTGACCATGTCGGCAGCCGACTGCAACAACTCGGCCGGCTCACACCATTCGAGGTTCAATGGCAGTCGGCCCGTCTCGATCCGCGTCATATCCAGTAGATTGCTGACGACGCGGCTCAGGCGCTTGTTCGCCTGTTTGATTTCGTCCAAAAACGTCTTGCCGAGCGGTACGGACGCCTCGGTGAGCTGCACGTCCAGTCCGTCCGTCGCCGCCTCAATGACTGCCAGCGGCGTTTTCAGTTCATGCGACACCGAATCCAGCAGTGTGCGGTGCAACCGCTCCGACTCGGCCGTCAATCGCGCCTGACTGGCGCCCTCGATCAGACGGTAGCGTTCGACCAGCGCCGCGATCTGAACCGCGAACGTCTCCAACAGTTCGCGCTCATCCAGCGTCAGCGTGTTGCGCTCCTCGAAGTTCACCCCCAGGATGCCAAGCGTGCCGTTGGAGGTCGTCAACGGCACGTACAGCGCCGCAGCGTCAGGCAGTGTGTCGGTGAACCGGCCCGCGACCTGACGCTTGCCGAAGGCCCAGGTCGCCACGCCAACTTCACGTTCGTCGGGCAGAAACGTGCTGGCAGGGTGCGGCACGGCGTCCAGTTTCCGGCCGTCCACGTCGGTCAGCAGCACTACCGTGCGGGCACGGAATACCGTGTCCACCTCGCGCACCGCACGGTGCAGTCCATCTTCCAACGACGTGCTGGCTGAAACGCCTTCCAGCAGGCGGTTCAGCGCCTGCGTCCGCTGCTCGCGTTTCCGTTCGGCGATCTCGCGAGTGCGCAACCGGCTCGTCAGCCGGCCCACTACGACCGCGACGATGAAATACATTGCGAACGTCATCCGGTCCTGCAATGAGTTGATGTGGAAGGTGAACGGTGGCGGGATAAACAGGAAATCCCAGAGCAGCGCGCTGAGCGTCGCGACGAACAGCACGGCCCAGCGGTTCAACATCGTTGCCAGCACAACGATGCTCAACATATAGAGGATGCCGATCGCCTGGTAGCCCGTCAGTTGCTGCAGAAACCACGATACCAACGTCACCGCCGCCACCGTCGCCGCGCCCCAGCCGAAATCGCGCGACAAATCCTGCCCGAGGAACTGAGCCAGCGTCGGTTTGCGTGGCCGCCCGCCTTTCTCGGCGCGGATCACGTGAATGTCGATCTCCGCGCCGCGGCGCATCAGCTTGCCGACCAGCGAACCGCCGCGGAAAATCTTCCAGAGCGGGTTGCCGGCGGGCCGGCCGACGACGAGTTGTGTCACGTGGTGTTCCCGCGCCGCCTCCAACACCGCCGCCGCCATGTCGTCGCCGCGCGTCATCACCACTTCCGCGCCCAATTGCCTCGCCAGCGACAGGTTTTTCGTCAACCCCGTCTGCGCGTCCTCGTCCAACGGCGTCGAGGTCTCGACGTAAACCGCCATCCACGGAGCGTCCATCGCCGACGCAATCCGACGCGTCCAGCGAATCAACGGCCCGCTGAACGGACTCGGCCCGACCGCGACCGCCAGCCGCTGCCCGGACGTCCACCGTCCGCCGATGCGTTTGGCGCGCATCACGTCGCGCAATTCCTGATCGACATGCTCGGTCGTGCAGCGCAACGCCATCTCGCGCAGCGCTGTCAGGTTTTCTTCACGGAAAAAATTCTCTGCCGCGGTGGCGGCACGCTCGCCGAAATAGACCTTGCCCTCGGCCAGCCGCTTCCGCAATTGCTCCGGCGTCAGATCGATGATTTCAATCTCATCCGCCTGATCCAGCACCGAGTCCGGCACCGTCTCGCGGACCGTGACACCAGTGATTTGCTGTACCACGTCCACGCGGCTTTCGAGGTGCTGAACGTTAAGCGTCGTGTACACGTCGATGCCGGCGTCGAGCAGTTCCAGCACGTCCTGATAGCGTTTGGGATGGCGACTGCCCGGCGCGTTGGTGTGGGCTAGCTCGTCCACCAATACGAGCTTCGGACGGCGGGCAAGCACGGCGTCAATATCCATTTCCTTGAGCGTGACGCCGCGATACTCAAGGGCTTTGCGTGGGATGATCTCCAACTTGGCCAGCAACGCTTCCGTCTCGGCGCGCCCGTGCGTCTCGACCAAGCCCACGACAATGTCCGCGCCTTCGGCTTTGCGCTGTTGAGCGGCTTGCAACATGGCGTAGGTCTTGCCCACGCCGGGGCACATCCCGAAGAAAATCTTCAACTGCCCGCGCTGGGCTGTGCGTTCCTCGCGCTGGATCTCGGCGAGAAGCGCATCCGGATTGGGCCGTTGCGGCTCGCTCATGAGATGAGTATGTAGCTAAAGCAATCCGTGCGTCAAGCAGGCGGTTGCCGGAGAAAACGCGGCGCAGGCGTACCGGCAGGATTGCCGGCAGTCAAGTGGGGACGGTAGGTGCCAGTAATCTCTGGCGGCTCTATGGATCTAAAGAAACGAAACGCATGGAGGCATATTTCCGGAGGACCCGATCGATGGGGTTGCCCTGAATCCCCAGTTCCTTTAGGAAGCATACCAGCAACAAACCCTTCAGCGCGTACGTGACTCGAACGAGATCATTCCCCTCCGCGACTTTACCGGATTGACGGGTTTTCTCGTCGTAGTGCGTGAGATAGTTTCGCGTATTGTAAACCTTCATTGCGAAATCACTTATACCTTCCGTCAGTTTAGCTGCCTCGGAAGGGTGCAGGTCCAAGATTTTCTGTATTCTCTGATCAAACCTTTTGTTGCCCGGGAACGAGCGGGCGTGGTAAACCTCCAACGCTTGAGCTAGGAGTAGGAATTGGCTTCCAATCGGCCCGACCAGATTGCGCAGCACTATGAAATACAGATCCGAAACGGGTTCTAGTTGTGTGTGACATTCAAACCATCGCTTTACGATTCCGCCAAAGTTGCCTTCCAATTCCGCAAAGCTGGCAACCATACCATCAGCATGCTTATGCTTCTTTGCTCCTGCGATTCCGGGATTTGCTCTGAGTAAGTCAGCTGGCAATGACGCTGGAGCATACTGTGGTTGTGCAGAATCCCAGAACAGCATTTCTTCAATAAAGACGTTCTCTCCGGTCAGAAGGCATAGCAGCTGAAGAAAAACCAGAACGTAGTCGTCCTGAATGACCTTTACGGGGATTGGGGAATCGAACTCGAACTCCACGTAATGAACGAAATTCAAAGTGAAGTTCGTCGCTGACTGGCCAAACAGAGTATGTCCCTCGATCGCCAAACGAGCATGCTCGTCCAGCGTGAACTCGCGGCGTTCCTTATTCTTGTATTCTAAGCTGGCAGGATTTGGATGACAGACATGTTTAGTGATGGCATTCCAGTTCATCCAATCGTGGAGCAGCGAATAGCTGACGCGTACGGACTGAAACCGCGCTTTGCTCCATGAGTCGCCGCAAAAGTTCAATATTGCTGCGAGGCTGTCAATGCGATAGCTGTCCAAGCCGGTCGATACGCCCGGTCCTAAACAGCTACAGCCAAAAAGCGTTACCGGATAATTGTGCTCATCGCGGCCATGAATGACTTTCGGTACATCTAAGTCGCTCGTGTCAGTTGGAAGACTGACGCCATTCGGATCAACGAGAGGCACTTTCTGGGCCTGGAACATTTTATGAAGGGCGTCACCGACAGTGCGGTCTTGTGGAATCTTAACAACCAATTCCAGCCCGGACTCGGGGTCAAAGGAGAGCACGCCATAATGACAAGGCTTATCGTCACCGTGAATCCACCAGCGCCCGTCAATGCTTCGCGACTTGTTCACGGTCACGCTAGCTTCTTTGCAATCTGTTCGTCGAGGATTTCGCGGACAGTGAGCGGGATGATGGCCTGAGCGACGCGATCCATTCAGTCTCCGTTTCGCGGCACGGCTTTGCCGCCTGAAATCTTGACATCGGAGCGCTGATAAACCGCCTTACCTTTGAGTTTCGCTCCGGGGTTGCTCAGCCCGAAAGTATGAGTGCGCCCGCCGCCGCCTGTGCCGGCGGAGCTGCCCTCGTACTTCCAATCCGATTTCTCAAGAAATACGACGTCTACTCGCCAGATGATGACAGGCCGGTTTGCTTCGAGGGAGCAGGTTGGGTCAACGAGATAACGCCAGACAATGTACCAGCCGGAATGATCGTAGTGCGACTGCACAGCCCACGGGCGTTTGCTGGCTTTGCATTCGAGGCATTCACGCGGTTTCGGGTTCGAGGCGCTGCCGCGTTTCTTCAAATCGGGGAACCGTTGTTGCGCCAAGTCAACGTTACGATTTTTCTCATAGACACTGTTTGCATCCAGCGCACGGCTGGCGAAGATGCCGACGACGGCGCTGAAGACGTTGGCCTGCTCGAAGTACAGGTCAACCAACTCACCGCATTCGCGTTCGACGTACTCGACGGCTTTACGAATCGCTGTGATGGTCAGACCGGGTGGAAGCGAGACGTCCGCTTGGAAATCAGTGCTTTGAACCATTGTGCGGTGTCTCTTTCGGTGTCACCGCGGCTAAAGCGGGAATCGCCTTTCCGGCCATGCGGAAGTATTCAGCATTCAACTCCAAGCCGATGCTGATCAATCCAGACGCTGACGCAGCGGCAACGGTCGAACCGGAACCCATGAACGGGTCGAGGATCACGCCTTTGCCAAGCGGCAAGGCCGCCCGCACAATCTGACGGAGAAAGTGTTGTGGCTTGAGGGATGGATGAGGCGCGATTTCGCGTTCCTTGTCGCGTGCCGGAGACGAGTAAATCAAGTCTTTGAAGGGTTCCTCGTCGGAGATGCGCCGCAGCCCGCCTGTGCCCCACTTGCGGAGATTGTCTTGCACGCGGCCTTCGCATGGTTTGCGGAACAATCCCCACGGTTCCCAACAGGATTTCGGCATGACCGAGATATCCGGGAATTCTTCGTGAGCGTTCTTTGGCCGGTCGCCGCCACGCAGCGTGTACACAACGCGAATAATCTCGCCGCGCTTCTCGAACCCCGCTTTGATGAATGGCTCATAAACGAGATAAGAGATTAACGGATTCGTTGCAATGAATACGTGCGCCCCGGGCACTAACACAGGCATCAACGCTGCGGCAAAACGTGCAAAGAATGAGCGAAGTTCTTCCTTGTCACTATCTGTCAGCACTGTGAATCTAGGCAACGGACTGCGCTGACAGCCATCGAACGAAGGCGGGATGCGCCACACCCCACCACGTCCATTCTTCATCTTTTCCAATTGGTCGGGCTTGTATTCGATCAAACCATATGGCGGGTCGGTCACTACTGCGTGGATTGAAAGGGGCTTCGCTTCTGCTAGCCACTTAAAAGCGTCAACGCTATGAATCCGGTAAGCGCCCATCTCCCTCATGGTGGTAGCGGGTGCTTCAATCAACGTTGCTGTCGAGAATGCCATTGCGTTAATCCTTAGCCTAGCCGTGATGGAAAAACAAGCGTAAGCACGCCACAACAAATGACGCGCGTATCCACCAGCGCAGAAGGTTCGCAATAGCGGCAGTCACTTTCTTCGCCATGTCGCGGAGTGTAGTCAGTCAGTGCCCCTTCGACAAGCACGGCCTGACATGCCGGGAAAGCGCGAGCCGATACGTCTACACCGCGCTCGGCTGACGGTCACTCGCGTTAACTACATACCGCCTACAACAGTCTGCGCGGCCTGACTGGAGTTCCGTACGTGACGCCCGCGATGGGTTCCGCCAGGATGGCCTGCTGCAAGGCGCTCAGCGTGGCCTGACACGCCAGCATCACCTTGCGCTTTTGATTCAGGGAAATGGACAGCGAGCGGACATTGGTGTTCTCGCGGGAGAGCGCGAGGATTTGCGTCTTGATCTTGCTGAACTCGGCGTAGCGCGCCGTGGCGGTTGCAAGTTCGGGATCGTTGCTGAATTTCGGGAGCGCGGCGAGGCCATCCAGACTCTTGCGGACCTGCGCGTCTTCCGAGGCCATCAACGCCTCCAACTCGTCCATCTTCTTGTCGTTTTCCTCCGCGATGTGCGGCGGCAACAGGGTTTGAATGCGCAGGGCGCTGGTCTGCGCGCCGAAGGCTAGGAGCATCGTCGGCTTGGCCTCGGGTAAGTCGGCATTCGCCGCCACGAGACGAGAGAGTGCAGCGTTCATTTCCTTGAGCGCGGTGGCGGCCGGGCCAAAGGCCAGGCTGTACGCCTTGAGGTTGGTGTTCTTGACCGCCAAAGCCAGCAACTCGTTGTCAATGCGCTGGAACTCGGCGAAGGCCTCGGTGAATTGAGCCAGCAACTCTTTCTCGCCTTGGGTGTCGGCCGCTGTCAGGAGTTCTCCCAGTTCACGGCGTTCCTGCTCCACTTTCGCCGAGGCGGCGCGGGCCTGGTCGGCAAAGGTCTGCGAGTCTTGATCGGTGATGGCAAGGACCGCGCTCTTCTCCGCCTCCGAGGCCGAGGCCAGGTCCAATTGCATCAGTCCCACCAGATCAACCCGCCGGGCTTTGAAGGCGAGTTGCGCAGCGGTGTCCTGGTCTTTGTGGAAATGCAACACCACCAGGATGGATACAAGCAGCACAGCCGCCCCGGTGGCCATCCACAGAACATCATTAATGCCGGGCTTGACCTTCATGACGCCCTCCTATTTACGCTGGTCGAGCGCTAGATTCAGCAACAAAACGTTGACTCACGGTTTTCGCCGAAAACGCCCCACTGCGGCGGCTCGACGAATTTGTCCACCAACTTTGTTGGGGTTACTGGTTTGGCTTTCGTTAGAACAGATATGCCACGCCAACTTCGGCGGTGACTTGATCTTGCTTGCCATTGAACGCCGTGTTGGCCGACGCGCGGTCATACCGGATTTCCGGGCGAACTTGCAGGCTGGTGAATGGCTTGAGATTCAGCGTCAGCGTCTCGCTGATGAGTTCCTTGGGCGCCAGGGTGAATGTGACCGGCCCAGTGACGGGCACGGTGCCACTCGACGGCGTGCGGACACCGTCCTTGTCGCGCAAGTAGTCGCTGCGGAACGCCAACCCCACCTTGTCGGTCAAGTCATACGTCAGCCACAGGCCAGCCGCGTACCATTCGCCGTTCTTGGTGGTGATGCCAGAGCCATCGGCCAAAGGCGCGTTGTCTTCGTGACCGTAGTCAAGCTGCACCCAAGCGTTGAGCTTGTCGGTGAACAACTTGTTGCGATTGAACACGACTTCGGCGCCGGTGCGATAGTCGTGATTATCTCCCGGCTGTTCGCAGCCGCCGTAGCCGAGCAGTGACAAGCTGGTGTTCGCGTCAAAGGTGACGCCGACGCGGGCCATGAACGTCTTGGAGGCATTCACGTCCGTGACCTGATCCCAGCCGTTGATCACGCACAACTCGGTGTCGATCTTGTCATTCCACTTGTAGGCCAGTTGAATGCCGGTCTGGGTGGTGTTCTCCACGAACATAAACTGATTGCCAATCGACCAGTTCGGGTTGTTGACTTCTTCGACCACTTCCACGCCGAGCATGGTGACGTGTTTGCCGAAAAGAACCGTCAGGCCGTTGCCGACCGGGACGTTGAACTTCACGTAGGCTTGCTCCAGATCAAAGCTCTGTCCGCCAAACAGACCCGTGGAGTGAATCACCTCCGCGTCTTTGCCAGCGATCAGGTCCACGCGAAAACCGGCGTTCCAATTCGTGGGGCTGAAGTCGACCGGCTTTTCCAGTACAAGCTTGAACTTGTCTGGTGTGAACTGGTTGTTGTTCGAGTCGTACAAGCGGCCCGCGATGGTCGACGGGACGCCACCCCGCGTGCCCCGGCTGAAGTCGTAGGTATACGAGCCGGACACATATCCGCTCAAATGAACCTGATTGAGAAAGTCGAGCGTCGCGGATGATATGCTGGCCTGGGTCACCACCTGCGTGCTCTTGCCCTCAAGCTCCGAGACGCGCTGCTCGAGCTGCTTGATTTTGTCCAGCAACTGCTGGTCGTCGGCCCAAACATGTGGTGCGCTGGCCAGCAACGCGGCAGCCACGCACACACCCGCCGTCAACATCGTGTTCAGTCTCATATTCACTGGTTCTCCGGATCACTCTTTGGGGTTTGTGCAGAACGATGCTTCGTCAGGATGGCGGTGCTCCGTATCGGTTGCGAAGCAGGAGATTGATTTCGAGTACGTTGATGAACGGCTCGCCTGCAAGCCCGCCGAATGGTGCCGACGCATGCGCCTTCAGGAGGCTGTCGATTTCCCGGCGCACCTCCGTCGGGTCGCGCTTGAGATCAGCGGCCCACTTTGCTGCGACCCGGTCCAACTGAACCTCGGCATTCTGCAGCGTGATGTGCGGGTCAAGCCCGGAGGCGGAAGTCGTCACCAGGTCGCCGGGGACATCCTGAAGTGCAACCTCCGGATGGTCTTGCCGCCACATGTCAAAGAAGGTCGATTGAATGTCCGAGCCTTCTTTGACCGGCTGAATGATTGTTTGAGGTTTGCCATCAGCCCCGTTGGTTGTAACTGCCGAGGGAAATGCGCCGGGATGCTCCTTGGAGAAATTCTCAAAGAAGACCACCGCCAAATCCGCGGGCTGCGGCTGGGGCGTGCTGGGATTGTCTTTGACGAATTGCGCGACCACCTGCGGACTCGCGTTCGCCCAATTGCTCACGTACAGACTGTGGCTGGGGTCAGCATTGACCCAGGCTTGTGCCAGACTGTTGTGAGCGTCGGCCCATTGCGCCACAATGTTGGAACCGCCTTGATACTGGTTCTGTTGGAACCAGGTCTCGATGTCAGGAGCAACCAGTTGGCCGTCTTTGGGGCCACCCTGATATTTGACGATCGGGCCGAGCGTCGTAGCGACCCGGTTGCGGAGGGCGTAGTTCGAGGGCGCCAGTGCCGACGAGGACGACGCCGATCCATCGTAGGAGCAAGCCGACGGGCGCGGTTGGAAGTATTCATCCTTCGTGAACGGCTGAGCAATGAGTCGCGATCCGACCAGTGTGCCGTCGGAACCTTTGATCATGCTGCCATTCGCCTGGAATGGAAACAGGGTCTGGCCGACCACCCAGAGCAGCGCCGGGTAAATCCCGCAACAGATGACCACCGAGAACAACAACAACCAGAGGCTTTTTGAAATGATTCGCAACATATTGATGATTCCTTTCCTCATGAAACATTCAGTTGACCAGATGCAGGGCGACCATGATCACGTCGATGAGCTTGATGCCGATGAACGGAATGATCACGCCGCCAAACCCCCAGATGAACAGGTTCTTCCGCAGAAGTGCGTCGGCGCCGAGCGGCCGGTAGCGAACGCCTCTGAGAGCCACGGGAATCAAGGCGGGGATAATGAGCGCGTTGAATATGATAGCCGATAAAATCGCGGAGGTCGGCGAATGCAGATGCATGATGTCGATGGCCTTCAACCACGGCAATGTCCCGGCAAACAGCGCGGGGATGATGGCAAAGTATTTCGCCACATCGTTGGCAATCGAGAACGTCGTCAGCGCGCCACGCGTCATCAATAGTTGCTTGCCGATCTCCACCACTTCGATCAACTTGGTGGGGTCGCTATCCAGATCAACCATGTTGGCCGCTTCTTTGGCCGCCTGGGTGCCGGCGTTCATGGCCAGAGCAACGTCCCCTTGCGCGAGAGCGGGCGCGTCGTTGGTGCCATCACCCATCATGGCGACCAGTTTTCCTTCGGCCTGCTCCTTTCGGATGAACGCCAGCTTCTGTTCCGGCGTGGCTTCCGCCAGAAAATCATTGACTCCTGCTTCTGCTGCAATTGCCGCCGCCGTCAGGGGGTTGTCGCCCGTGATCATCACGCTGCTGACGCCCATTTTCCGAAGCTGTTCGAACCGTTCCTTGATCCCGCCTTTGACGATGTCTTTCAGATGAACCACGCCGAGCACGACGCTCTGGGTGGCCACCACCAGCGGCGTCCCGCCTGCTCGAGAGATGGTTTCGACCGACTGCCTGACGTCTGCCGGCATCGATCCGCCTTGTTGCTTCACGTAGGCCTCAATGGCATCCGTCGCCCCTTTGCGAATGCGGCGGCCGTCTGGCAGGTCGATGCCGCTCATTCGAGTTTGAGCGCTGAACGGGAGGAATGTCCCGTGCAGCTCGTCCGCTTTCCAGGCACGGATGTTGTATTTTTCTTTGGCAAGAACAACAATGCTGCGGCCCTCCGGTGTCTCATCGGAAAGAGATGCCAGCTGGGCGCTCGAAGCCAACAGTTCAGGCTGCACCCCTTTGGCCGGGATGAATTCCACGGCTCGCCGGTTGCCCAGAGTGATCGTGCCGGTCTTGTCTAGCAGCACAATGTCAATATCTCCGGCGGTCTCCACGGCCTTGCCGCTCTTGGCGATAATGTTGGCCTGTAGAGCGCGGTCCATTCCCGCGATCCCAATGGCAGCCAGCAAGGCCCCGATGGTGGTCGGAATCAGACAAACCAGGAGCGCGATCAACGTCGGCACATCCGTGCCGAGGCTGCGCAGGGGTTCTTGAATGCCCAGATAGCCCATCATGGATTGCTCGGCGTTCCACGCCATGGGGAAGAGCGGCACCACAACGATCAAGAAGATCAGCGTGAATGCGGAGAGGACAAGCGTCAGAGCGATTTCATTGGGGGTTCTCTGGCGTTTGGCGCCCTCGACGAGTGCGATCATCCGATCGAGAAATGATTCGCCAGGTTGCGCCGTGATGCGAACCACGATTCGATCGGACAGGACGCTGGTCCCGCCGGTCACGCCGGAGCGGTCGCCTCCAGACTCGCGAATCACGGGCGCCGATTCGCCGGTAATCGCCGACTCATCGACGGAAGCTATTCCTTCGATCACCTCGCCATCACCAGGAATGATTTGTCCTGCGGTCACGACGACCAGATCTCCCGGCCGCAGGATTGCAGAGGAGACCTCCTCGACCTGGCCCTTGCCGCGCAAGCGATACGCCACCGTTTCTACACGAGTCCGACGCAGCGATTCGGCGTGCGCCTTGCCGCGCGCCTCTGCCAAGGCCGTGGCAAAATTCGCAAAAAGAACGGTTAGAAACAGCCAAGTATCCAGCGCAATGAAGTAACTCAACGGCACCAAGCTGGCGGCCTTGCCAAAAATCGCTTGCACGATGTAGAGCAACGTCAGGAAGGCGCCAACCTCGACCACGAACATTACCGGGTTATTCCACTGCAAATCGGGCCGTAGCATCACAAAGGCTTGTTTCAATGCCACCAGACCTGTGTCCCGCGTCACCAAAGGTTGTCGCTTAACCCGGCGTGGTGGGCGCTGGAGCGGTGACGGGTCGAAGTCGGGTGCGGTTGCGATGGCTGTCTTGGCATCAAGTAGTACGTTATTGGTTGTCATTATGAGCACTCCTTACCAATCATGGACGATTTTGTGTCAGAGGGTATCAACCACCAAAGGGAATTGGCCCCAAGTGTTCCGCCAACGGTCCGAGCGTCGCCACCGGCAGGAAAAGCAAGGCTCCGACGATGACAACCGTCCCGAACACCAGAAAACCGAACGTGGCGGTGTCATCACGCAAGGTTCCCGGACCGAACTTAGCGGGCTTCTTTGCGCCGAGATAAGCGGCCATGGCGATCGGCGCGATGATTGGAAGATAACGGCTGAACAACATCACCAAGCCCGTCGCGATGTCCCATGGAATGGCTTCCGGCGCATGATTGGGATTGTTGTAGAACCCGTAGGTCACACCCAGTCCGTCGAAGGCCGACCCGTTGTTGGCTGATGCGGAGGAGAACTGGTACAACATTTGTGAGAAACCGTGTGGGCCGGGATTGCTGGTGGCTTTGAGCCCCCAATCCGTTGCGGCGAACAGCCCGGTTGGGAACAAGATCATCAGCGGATGGATCAGCAAAGCGATGACAGCGAGCTTGACCTCGCGGGCCCCGATCTTTCTGCCCAAGTACTCGGGCGTTCGCCCGACCATCATCCCGGCGATAAATATGCCAATGATCACGTAAATCAGCATGTTGATCATGCCGACTCCTTTGCCCCCAAAAATGCAGTTCAACCACATTCCGGTCATGGGGGACAACGCGGCGATCGGATTCAGGCTGTCGCTTTCGGCGTTCACGGCCCCACAGGTCACATCGACCGTTACTGCGGCGAATGTCGCGCCCGCGGAGGTGCCGAAACGCATTTCTTTGCCTTCGAGATTGCCCAGATGCTGATCTACGGGCAGGCCCGCAACCGCCGGTGAGGCCACCACCCGTTTCCCGCCCGGCGCTGTGGCGCTGGGGATCTCGTATGTTTTGGCAGCGGGATGTGCCGTCAATCCCGGGTTCGGTTTCAGCGTGTCGAAGTAGATCGACCATGCGATCGTGCCGACCATCATGAGCATCATCACCGAGAAGATCACGCCTGCGTGCCGCAGCCGACCGAGCATTCGGCCGTACATCAGCACCAACGAGAATGGGAACAACATCATGGCAAACGTCGTCACGAAGTTGGTCAGATCCGTGGGATTCTCGAACGGGTGGGCGGAGTTCATGCCGTAGAATCCGCCGCCATTGGTGCCGAGCATTTTGATGGGGATGACAGCCGCTACCGGACCGACCACCAGCGTTTGCTGTTTCGCCTGGCCCTTGTCGTCCGTACCCATCGCCGTGGGTTCCAGCGTCGAGACCTGATACGCACTCTGGTGCGTCATCGGCATGCCCTGCTGCACAAAGATGATGCCGATGATGAAGGCTATCGGCACGAACGTGTAAACCACCACGCGCCACATATCGACGAAGTAATTGCCGACGGTCTTTTCGCCGCGAAAAGCACGGATGATCGCCGTCAGCGCACAAAACCCTACCGCTGCTGAAGTGAACTGATTGAAGATGACGAAGAACACCTGACTGAAGTTGGATAAATGTTGGTCGCCCGAATAGTGCTGGAGGTTGGTATTCGTGATGAAGGAGGCGACCGAATTGAAAATGGTCGTCGGCGACAACAGACCTCGTCCAAGCGCGTTCAACGGCATGATCGGTTGGAGCGCCAGGACCAGATACCCGAAGACGAACATCACGACGTTGAATATGAGCAACGCAGCCGTGTACTGCTTCCAATCCTGTGGGCCGGTGTCCAATCGTTCTTCAAACCAGCGCAGCACCTTCGGGGCGCGGTATTTTCCGTCCATGATCCATGCCAAATAGCAACTCAACGGGACCGCGCAGATTGTTGTGACGACAAGCAACGCAATGGGTAGAAACCAGATTGTCATAGGATATGTTCCTTCCTTTTCGGGGCCTGGGATCGACCTTGTTTAGAACCATTCCGGCCGAATCATGGCCACGATCAGATAAATAATCAGCAATGTGGCAATTACAGCAGTCAGATAGATCATGATCATTTCCTCAGATTTTCTCGCAAGCTTTCAGAAACAGATAACAGAGTCCCATCGCCACAACGCCCAGCACAAACATCGCCGGCAACCAAAACGCAAGATTCATAAAGACGCTCCTCTTTTTAGTTTTCTGTGGCACACTCATCTGAGCGCGCCGGTTCACCTTCCGTCGAATAAACCACTGTGATCATCGCCGCAATCGCTTCAAAGCGGTAATTAAAAGCAGAGTCGTAGGCGTTAAAAAGGTGCTAACGCAGCCTGGATCGAAACCAAAGAATTGCCGTCCGCTCGGCCAAATGCTAACCTTTGCATCGTGGAATCCGTCGCCATCTTCATTGGCCTGCTCACGCTCGTTGCGGTCGCCGGGCTCATCGTCGTGGTCTTGCGCGAACGGAACAAACCGCCGCAGCCTGACCAGTCGCTAATGATGCTCCAGCAGCAACTCAACGCGATGCAACAACGGCTCGACGCATTCGGCGAGACCGTCGCGAAGAATCTTCAGGATTCGACTGCACAGATGAACACCCGGCTCGACAACGCCGCCAAAGTCGTCGGCGACCTCCGCGAGAAGGTCGGTCAGATTCATGAGGTCGGCAAAGCCGCTGCCGAGTTGGTCAACATCCTCCGCGCGCCGAAACTGCGCGGCGGCATGGGCGAACTGTTTCTTAGCGATCTGCTCGCCCAGATTCTGCCGCCCGAACACTTCAACCTGCAGCACCGGTTCAAGAGCGGCGAAGCCGTGGACGCTGTGATTCAGATCGGACAGAAATTCGTCCCCGTCGATGCCAAGTTCCCACTCGAAAACTTCAAGCGCGTGATCGAAGCGCCGACCGAAAGCGAGCGAGTCGCTGCGCGCAAGCAGTTCCTGCGCGACGTGAAGAAACACGTGGATGCGATCGCGTCGAAATACATCTTGCCCGACGAAGGCACCTACGATTTCGCGCTGATGTACGTGCCCGCTGAGAACGTGTACTACGAGACGATCATCAAAGACGAAGCCAGCGGTGATGAGCGTCAGCTCTTCAGCTACGCGCTCGAAAAACGCGTCATTCCCGTGTCGCCGAACAGTTTCTATGCGTACTTGCAGACGGTCCTGCTCGGCCTGCGCGGGATGAAAGTCGAGGAACGCGCGCTGGAGATACTCAACACGCTGGCGCGGTTACGCGGTGATTTTGAACGTCTCCAGGAAAACTTCCGCGTGCTCGGCAAACATCTCACCAATGCCTCCAGTAGTTACACCGACACCGAGAAGACGATGGTGAAACTCGACGCCAAGCTCAGCCAGATCGAACAGCCGCGATTGGAGTCATCCGGGCAGCAGAACCACACGATACTGTCCTCGTAACTACCGCACCCGGTAATTCCATCCGTCAGTGGAGTACTTCTCTCTCGTCAGCTTTTCGGCCAACTGCTGTTCCGCATCCGTCAATTCGTAACGCGCGAACGCAACGGATAGCTCCCTGCAAAAACCTTCACTGAGTTGGTCGGCTGACAACCTGGCGGCTATGGAGCCTTGGTGGAGCATGCCCCATTTGGTGCGGCGCTGGGCACCGCCAGCGAGTTTGCAACCGCCGGCCACCACGTCGCCGTGAACGGGATTTTGGAAGCACTCGTAGGAACCGCGCAGAGATGACGGTGGCGTTGTTTGGAGGGTCGGCCTTCCGCCCGACCGCTTGCCGGCCAATCGTTCACACGCCGCCGCCACGGCCTTGTGCAGCGCGCAGTAAGCGTCGGCGGTCCTCATCGCGCATAGCGGATGATCCGGCGGGACAACCACCGTGTACGTCGTGTCTTCACCATGATAGACCACGCCGCCGCCGGTTGGCCGCCGCACGATCTCGTAGCGGTCGGCCAGGTGCGCGGGAAACTTCTGGAAGTAGCCGAACGAGACGGAAGGTTTCTCCCACGAGTACACGCGCAATAGCGGGCGGACCCGTTGCGCGGCAGTGCGCAGAAGCGCCTCGTCCAGTGCCATGTTTGTCGCGGCATCCGCAGCGCGTGATTCCAGCAAGTGCCATAATTCGGACATACTGGCATTGTAGCCACGAGTGCGCTCGACGTCATTAGCAGAACGGCCGTCCCGGCCGTTCATCTGAACCGGACAAACGGGCGAGACTTGCCGCGTTCCACGCGGCCCCCGTTCTACTGTGGTTGCGTCCCCCGGGTTGTTTGTGTATTGTCCATCGTCTCGGAGTTTCTCTATGACACTGACAGAAAAGATCATGGCCCGCGCGGCGGGCAAGAAATCGGCGCAGCCCGGCGACAACGTCTGGGTGAATGTGGACATCTTGATGACGCACGATGTGTGCGGACCGGGCACGATCGGCGTGTTCAAACGCGAGTTTGGCGCGCAGGCCAAGGTCTGGAATCGCGAGAAGATCGTCATTATCCCCGACCACTACATTTTCACGGCCGACTCCAAGTCGAACCGCAACGTCGACATCCTCCGCGATTTCGCGCGCGAGCAAGGGATTAAATACTTCTACGATGTGATCGATGATCCGAACGGGCATTGGGTGTTCAACGCCAGCAAGGGCCAACTCAAGCGCCAGCACGGCAGTAACTACGCGGGCGTTTGTCACACCGCCCTGCCCGCGAAGGGCCACATGCGGCCCGGCGAAATCCTGCTCGGCACGGATTCGCACACCTGCACGGCCGGTGCGTTCGGCGAATTCGCCACAGGCATTGGCAATACCGACGCGGGTTTTGTGTTCGGCACGGGCAAGTTGCTCTTGAAGGTTCCCGAGACGATGCGGTTCTGGCTGGAAGGGAAGTTGGAGAAGGGCGTGATGGCGAAGGATGTCATCCTCCACTGCATCGGCGACATCGGGTCCGACGGCGCGACCTATCGCGCGATGCAGTTCCAAGGGCCCGGCGCAAAGACGCTCACCATGGACGACCGCATGACGATTGCCAACATGGCCATCGAAGCCGGCGGCAAGAACGGAATTTTCGAACCCGATGAGAAGACTTTCGCCTACGTGGACGAGAGAACGAAACGGAACGGGACGAAGGCGAAGTACGAGCCGCTTTTTTGCGACGGCGACGACGGACAGAAGTTCGTTTACGACAAGAAATTCGATCTCTCGAAGCTCGAGCCAACTGTGGCCTGTCACCCGAATCCCGGCAACCGGAAGCTCGCCAAGGAGCTTGGCAGCGCCATGCTCGACCGCGCCTACATCGGTTCGTGCACGGGCGGCAAGACGAGCGATTTTCTGGCGTTTGCCGAGGTTATCAAAGGCCACAAGGTCAAAACTGAGACGTTCGGCGTGCCCGCGACTCCTGACATTGTGCACGACTTGCAGCAAACAAAGATGAACGGCAAGACGGTTTGGCAGGTGCTCGAAGAATCGGGCGTGCAGATGACCGAGAACGCCGGTTGCGCCGCCTGCCTTGGCGGACCGACCGACACGTTCGGGCGTCTCAACAAACCGATGAAGTGCATCAGCGCCACGAACCGGAATTTCCCCGGGCGCATGGGCCACCCCGAGTCGCAGGTGTTTCTCGCGTCGCCCTACACCGTTGCCGCCAGCGCCATCACGGGGCACATCACCGATCCGAGGGAGTTTTTGTAGCCGCGAAACATTTTTGCGGTAACGACGAGCCGCGAATAGGATTCGCGGCTACAATGTCACCATGAAACTCTATTTCCTCCGCCACGCGTCGGCGTCGGATATTGCGCCGAACGACGCCGAGCGCAAGCTGACGAAGGAAGGAGAGAAAGAGGCGCGAGTAGCCGGCGCGGCGTTGGCCGAGCTCGGCGTGAAACCCGCGCAGGTTTTGTCCAGTCCGCTCATGCGCGCCCGCCAGACCGCTGAGATCGCCGCAAGAGAGCTGAAACACACCGACGACATCGAGGTCTTCGACGAACTTTTGAACGACACCTCCACGCCCGCCTTACTCAAGGCGCTGAAATCTTACGGCGACGCCAACGAGCTTCTGTTGGTCGGCCACATGCCCAGCCTATCCGAACACATCGCCGCATGTATCGGTGTCAAGAGCGCCGAGGCTGTGCCGCTGGGCAAAGCTGGAATGGCGTGTATTGAGTTGGAGCAATTGCGCGCAGGAGCCGGCTCACTGCGCTGGTTGATGCGCCAGGAGCAGCTCGCAAAGATTTCGGGCTGAGACGGATTGCTCCAACCGCTACTACAAGACTCCATCACTCCAAGGCGGTGACAAGTCACCGCACTCCAAATTCTGTCACCGCCGCGTCTGGCCTGGCCAGCTTCCACCCTCCACTCGCTCAGTCGTGAATGAGCGGCGCTTCGGCCCATTTCAACGCGTTCATCTCGCGCACTGGCGACGACGCGCAGCGTAACGGCTCTCTCGGTGTCTTGCTTCGCGCGCATCGCGGGCATAAGATGGGCGCGCATGAGAGATTTCTTCATCGGGCTCATCGTGGGCGCGGCCCTGACTGCAGCAACGGGTTGGTACTTCATGGTGGCGCGTAAAAGCCAGTCCGTGCAACACGCGCAGGACGTGACCGCGGCGACCTTGCAACGCGGGGCGGACGCCATTGAAGCTAAACTCGTCGCTTGGCATTTAACGACCACTGATATTCAGGAAGAGCTGGCCAAAACCGGCAAGGTGGTGCGCCGCCAGATGGGCGATTTCGGCGCGGCGGTCGCCGATGCCAGCGCGGACGCGGCGATCACGGCGAAGATCAAAGCCAAGTTCGCTCTCGACCGCGACCTGTCCGCACTGAGCATTTCGGTGAACACAACGGCTGGCCACGTGACACTGGCGGGAACCGTGCCGTCGCACAAGCTCATTGGCAAAGCCGTGATGCTGGCGCTGGAGACCGATGGCGTGCGCGAAGTGTCAAGCATGCTGCAAGTGAAAGGACGTCAGAAAGGCTAAAACCGTTAAAGGGGTTAAAAAAAGTTAAAGAGTCAAAAGGTGAAGACAGAGATCGGTGAGCATCAACGCGCCCGTGAGCCCCTTTAACCCTTTTAACTTCTTTAACGAGAGTCGTAGGAATGGATAAGAAGGAAATCGCGGAGATCCTTGAGGAAATCGGCGCGCTGCTCGACCTGAAGGGCGAGAACCCGTTCCGCGTTCGCGCCTACTACAATGCCGCGCGCACGATCGACGGGTTGCAGGAAGACCTCAGCAAACTCGTCGAGGAAAACCGTCTTACGCAGATCAAAGGCATCGGCAAGGATTTGGCCGCCAAGATCACCGAGATGGTGACGACGAACAAACTCCAGTTCTACGAGGAACTAACAGCCTCCATGCCTGCGGGGCTGATGGAGATGCTGAAGATTCCCGGCTTAGGCCCGAAGCGCGCCAAACTGCTTTACGAGAAGCTGGGGATCGACACGGTCGAGAAGCTGGAGGCGGCGTGCAACGCGGGCAAGGTCGCCGCGCTCGACGGTTTCGGTGAAAAATCGCAGCAAAAAATCCTCGAAGGCATCGCGCTGGTGCGACAGTTCAGTGGCCGCCATCACTACCACAAGGCGTTGGCGGCGGCGCAGCCAATTATTGAAGCACTCCGGGCTCACGATGGGGTGATCCGCTGCAGCATCGCCGGCAGTCTGCGCCGTTGCCGCGAAACGATCGGCGACATCGATTTTTTGGTCAGCACAAAACCGAAAGACGCGCCCGGCGTCATCGAGGACTTTGCGCGCTTGCCCGGCATTCTCAGCGTGACGGCGAAAGGCAAGACGAAAGCCAGCGTTGTGCTCAAAGGCGGCATCCAGGCCGATTTGCGCGTTGTCAGCGACGCGCAGTATCCGTTTGCACTGAACTATTTCACTGGCAGCAAGGAGCACAACATCGCGCTCCGCGCCCGTGCGCTGCGGCTGAAGAATTTTTCGCTGAACGAGTACGGCTTTTCCCCCGCCGCCGAAAAGGAGAAAAGCGCCAAGGAACTGGGCAGCTCGATCAAATGCTGGGACGAGGAGGATTTGTACAAGGCGCTCGAACTCGATTATGTCCCGCCCGAGCTGCGCGAGGACATGGGTGAGATCGAGGCCGCTGAGAAAGGCGACCTGCCGAAGCTCGTCGAGTTGTCAAACCTGCGCGGTACGTTTCACTGTCACTCGATCTGGAGTGATGGAATCGAGTCAGTCGAATCGATAGCGCAGGCAGCGATGGACCTCGGACTTGAGTATCTCGGCATCGCCGACCACAGCAAATCGGAGCGGCAAGCCAACGGCCTCGATGAAAAGCGCGTCCGCCAGCAAGCCGAGGAAATCAAGAAGCTCAACGCCAGGTTCGCCGAGCAAGGTTTCCGCATCTTTTTCGGCACGGAATGCGACATCCTGTCCGATGGCTCGTTGGATTTCGACGACAAGACGCTGGCGCTGTTTGATTACGTCGTTGCCGCCGTTCATCAAGGTTTCAACATGGACGCCGATAAGATGACGAAGCGCATCTGCAAAGCGCTGGCGCATCCGAAGGTGACAATGCTGGCGCATCCGACGGGCCGCCTGTTGCTGGAGCGTGAAGGCTACGCCGTCAACATGCCTGCCGTCATCGAAGCCGCCGCCAAGCACCACAAGATCATCGAGATCAACGCGCACCCGTATCGTCTCGACATGGATTGGCGCTTGTGGAAACACGCCAAGGAGCTCGGCGTCAAATGCGCCATCAACCCCGACGCCCACAACATTGACGACCTGCAGTTCCTCGCCATCGGCGTCGGCATCGCCCGCAAGGGTTGGCTCACCAAAGCTGACGTCATCAATTGCCTGCCGCTGCGGGAAGTCGAGAAGATCGTAATCGGCCGCGGCACGAATGCCAACGACCGCCGAACTGACTGATAGGTTCATGCCAATTCTCTGCCTGTGAGTGGCGATCTCCTGTTGGTGAGGGAGCGGGGGGACTCGATGTCCGGTCGGTGGTTCTCTGAAGACTCAGAAAAACAGGCGCGATAGCGGAGCACTGAGGACGGAGGCATGAACGACCATGGGTCAAGGTTCAGTTGGGGCGAAAGCAAAAGCAGATGGATTATGCCGGTGCAACGATGATTCCGATGCCTAGAGTCAGGAGGGACGATGCGGAGGTGGCTTGAGAAATGACTTTGCCATGCAATTTGATGAGGTAACGTTTGCTCAAACTGACGGCCGCATCTTGATACCACCACCGCAAGAACCTGATTCTGGTGTAGCGGCGCTTCTGTGAAGCGCCGAGTCGTTGATTTCTTGGGGATTTCGGCGGCTCATTCACCCCGACATTCGATGTCGGGGCAGGGAGCCGCCGCTACAACGGGCAGTCGAGACAACGGTGGCAGTATCAAGATGGGCCCCAAACTGACCCATTACACCGTTTCGTCTTGCAATGGGAAGCCAATTGCGCTAATTGAATGCTCTCAGCCCCGTTTGGTGAAGCGGACGGGAAAAGCAGTTGGCGGGAGTTAAGTTGCTCTTGGGGCAGTAAGAGCATCTGGAGACACTTGGTGTAGGATGAACAACAGACGCACCAGTCTTCCAAATAGGAATGTCAGCGTTCAAGCAATGCCCGCGCTTGGTTGTGTTGACACGCTCGTCCACACAGTCCTTTCCCTTTCATCGTCCCGTACTGTGCAAAACATCAACCGTGAAACCACCGCCCGGCCTTCCCGCTCGAAAGATGCGATGAGCAAGACGCCGAAAAGCCCGGTCAGATACCCGAAAACGATCCGGCCCGAGTTGGTCAAAGGGCGCGGGGGCAGTCCATTTCCCGTGGTCGGCATCGGCGCGTCGGCCGGAGGCCTTGAGGCATCCACGCAATTGCTCAAGCATCTGCCACCCGACACCGGCATGGCGTTTGTGCTGGTGCAGCACCTCGACCCCACGCATGCCAGCGCGTTGACGGAGATTCTCTCGCGGGCGACCACGCTGCCAGTCACCGAAGTAACGGACGGAATGCGGGTCGAGCCGAAACATGTCTACGTGATTCCGCCCAACACGAACATGGCCATCCTGCATGGCGTGCTCAGCCTGATGCCGCGCCCTGAGACGCACGGGCAACACCTGCCGATCGATTATTTCCTGCGCTCGCTGGCGGAAGACCAACGGACCAGGGCGGTCGGGGTGATCTTGTCGGGGACAGCCTCCGACGGCACGCTGGGGCTGAAGGCGATCAAGGATGAAGGCGGGATCACGTTTGCCCAGGATGAAAAGTCGGCCAAGTACAGTGGAATGCCGAGCAGCGCGATCGCGGCCGGCTGTGTGGACCGCGTTCTGCCTCCCGAGGGCATTGCGCGGGAATTGGCGCGGATCAGCCAGCACCCGTATGTGATGCATTCCCCTGAGGTACAAGCGGAGCCGTGGCAGCCCGGAGAGACGGACGCGCTGCACAAGATTTTTATCCTGCTGCGCACGCAGACAGGAGTGGATTTCACGGATTACAAACACACCACCATCCGGCGGCGCATCCAGCGGCGCATGCTCCTGCACACGATTGATCGGATGGACCAGTACGTGCGATTTCTCCAGGACCACGCCGACGAGGTGGACGCCCTATACCAGGATTTCCTTATCAATGTGACCAGCTTTTTCCGCGACCCGGAGTCATTCCGGACGTTGAAGAAAAAAGTGTTTCCCAGTCTGGTTAAGAATCGGGCACCGGGCCAGCCCCTGCGCGTATGGGTGCCGGGGTGTTCCACGGGCGAGGAAGCCTACTCGATTGCCATCAGCCTGCAGGAATTTCTGGGAAACAAGAAAGCCGACACCCAGATCCAGATCTTCGCGACGGACATCAGCGAGGCGGCCATCGAGAAGGCCCGCGCGGGCTTTTATCCGAAAAACATTGAAGAGGAAGTTTCGCCCGAGCGGTTGCGGCGCTTCTTCGCGAAAGCGGAGCATGGCTATCGGATCAACGAAGCGACCCGCGGCATGTGCGTGTTTGCCCGCCAGAACGCGGTGAAGGACCCGCCGTTTTCCAAGCTGGCCCTGATCAGTTGCCGCAACCTGCTGATTTACCTGGGATCCGTTTTGCAGAAGAAGCTGATCCCGATTCTCCATTACGCGCTCCTGCCGGGCGGCTTCCTCATGCTCGGCTCCTCGGAAACCATCGGCAGCTTCGCTGACCTGTTTACCCTCACGGACAAAAGGCAGAAGATCTACTCGAAGAAGCAGACCCGCGCCGGGCCGATGCTTGAGTTGGCCGCCAGCGAACGACTGCCGTTGAGCAACAAGCCGGAGCGGGCCACGGAAGAGTTGCCCGGCGTCATCAGCTTGGACAAGCAGGTTGACAGTCTCCTGTTGTCCCAATACGCGCCGCCCGGCGTACTGATCAACAACGACATGCAAATTCTTCAGTTTCGAGGCAACACACGTCCGTTCCTCGCGCCGACACCGGGCGAAGCGAGCCTGAATCTCCTGGACATGGTCACGGAGGGATTGCGGCTGGATTTGTGGAGCGCCATCCGGAAGGCCCGCAAGACCAACGGTCACGTCCGCAAGAAAGGCTTGGGGATCGGGGAAAACGACCGCTCCCGGCGGATTGATCTCGAGGTCATCCCGCTGAAGGCCCCTTCGTCGAAGGAATACTTTTTTCTGGTCCTCTTTCAGGAAGTGACGGTCCACCCCGTCTCTAAAACCACCCGGGACAGGCGGGCCGGGCGCGACAAGGGCGAGAGAACCGAACCTTCCCTCGTGGCCCGGTTGCGTCACGAACTGGCAGCCACGAAGGAATACCTGCGCACCAGCGTCGAGGAACAGGAGGCCGCCGGCGAGGAACTCCGCTCGGCAAATGAAGAGATCCAGTCCAGCAACGAAGAGTTGCAGAGCACCAACGAGGAATTGGAGACGGCCAAGGAGGAGTTGCAGTCCACCAATGAGGAGTTGACCACCCTCAACGAGGAACTGCAGACGCGCAACTACGAATTGAGCCAGCTCAATAACGACCTCGTCAATCTCCTGGGCAGCACGCATATCCCCATTGTGATCGTGGAAAACGACCTGCGCATCCGACGTTTCACTCCCGCCGCGCAAGCGGTGTTCAACCTGATCCCCGCCGACGTCGGACGACCGCTGGGCGATATCCAGCCGAAGGTCAACGTCCCCGATCTGACGCAACTCATCCTGGAGGTGATCGACACCCTCGACACCCGTGAGCGCGAAGTGCAGGATCGCGAGGGACATTGGTATTCCTTGCGCATCCGCCCCTACAAGACACTGGACAACAAAATCCAAGGCGCCGTGGTCGCACTGGTGGATATTGACGCCGCCAGGCGCAGCGCTACGTTGACCGAGGAAGCCCGCGACTTTGCCGACGCCATCGTGGAGACGGTGCGCGATCCGATCATCATCCTTGAATCCGACTTGCGGGTGAAAAGGGCCAGCCGATCATTCTACGCAATGTTTCAGGCCACGCCGCAGGAAACGGAGGGCCGCTTCATTTACGACCTTGGCAACGGCCAGTGGAACATTCCCGGGTTGCGGGTGTTACTGGAAGAGATTCTCCCCCGCGATTCCATTTTTGACGACTTCGAGGTGGAGCACGAGTTCCCCCGCATCGGACGCAAGAGGATGTTGCTGAATGCGCGACGCATCGTTCGTAAAGACAACAATCTTGAGGCGATCCTGCTGGCCATCCAGGACCTGACCGAACGCACTACGCCGCCATGAAAAAACTGGGTGAAATCTCCCGTTCCAAAGCGAAGCGATCGGTGAGGCCGCCCGGTTCGCCGACGCGGGCCGACGCGGCTCCATCCGCCGAGACGACGGTTCAGAGCGAAGCGGAGCGTCAGAGCGTCTTGCACGAACTCCAGGTGCACCAGGAGGAACTGGAAGCGCAAAACGAGGAACTGCGGGAAACCCAGGGAGAACTGGAAGCCTCCCGCGACCGTTACGCCGACCTCTATGACTTCGCGCCGATTGGTTATGTCACGCTCGATGAGAAGGGACACATTCGCGAGATCAACCTGACTGGCGCGGCGATGTTGGGGCGGGAGCGTTCGCGACTGTTGGGCACGTTGTTCAGCGTGTCGGTCGCCCAAAATGATTCGAAGACGTTCCACGATCATTTGCGACAATGCCTGCCGGGTGGCGGGCCGGCGACCACCGAATTGTCCCTGGTGGCGCGCGACCGCGACCCGATCCGGGTCCAGTTGCTCAGCGTTCCTGTCCGCGGCACCACAAGCCAGGCCACGTTCTATCGAACGGCCATCACCGATATCACGGCACGCCAGCGGGCCGAGGATGCGTTGCGCCAAGCGCGCGACGAATTGGAAGACCAGGTTAAAAAGCGGACGGCAGTGTTGGTCGAGGCGGTCGCAGCGCTGCGGGACGAAATCGCCGAGCGCAAGGCGGCGGAGAAAGCCCTCCGGGAAGAGCGCGCATTGCTGGAGGCGGTTATCGAAGGGACGACCGATGCCATCTTTGCGAAGGATTCTCAGGGCCGCTTTCTGTTGATCAACTCCGCGGGGGCACGTCACATCGGTAAATCCGTGGAGGAAGTCATCGGCAAAACCCAGGACGAAGTCCTGTCACCCGAGATTGCCCGTCTGTTTGATGAGGACGACCCCATCATCCTTCGTGAACAGACGACCAAAACGTACGAACCAACGGTGACCTTTCCCGGTGGAAGGCGGACGTTTCTCGTCACAAAAGGGGTGCTCCGCGACCTGCAAGGCAACGTCACCGGTATTCTCGGTATCGCTCGCGACGTGACCCAGCGCAGGTTGGCGGAGGAAAGGTTGAAGCGGTCCGAGAAGGGATTGCGCGCCTTTGCCGCCCGTCTGCGGTGCGCTCGCGAAGAAGAAGACGTGCGAATCGCCCGCGAGGTCCATGACAATTTGGGACAGATGCTGACGGGTTTGACGCTGGATTTGCGGTGGATGGAAGACCAAGTGTCCGCACAGAGAGATGACACGCCTCGCGCGTCGCTGCTGCAAAAAATCGGGATGATGATGAAGCAGGTGAGTGAGGCAATCGAATGCGTGCAGCGCATTGCGGCAGAATTGCGGCCTGCCGTGCTGGATAAGCTGGGTATTGCCGAGGCCATCGAAACCGAGGCGCGGCAGTTTGAGAAACGGACGGGGATCCGCTGCGAATTGTCGCTACCTGAGCAACCGACCGCGCTGAATGAGAACAGCCGCCTGGCTTTGTTTCGCATTTTTCAGGAAGCATTGAATAATATCGCGCGCCACGCGCAAGCAACCAGAGTCGAGGTGCACCTGAAACAGGAAAATGGTCGCCAGGCATTGATCGTCAAGGACAATGGCAGAGGAATTTCCGACAACGACATCGATGATCCGAAGGCGCTGGGACTTCTGGGAATGCGGGAACGGGCGGTGGAATTGGGCGGGGAAACGACATTCGGCGGTGTACCCGGCGGCGGTACGACGGTGATGGTCTCCATTCCGCTCGGCAAGCGCAGCCAATGCGGTGATCACCCATGAAAATCCTCGTCGTCGATGATCACATGGTGGTGCGGCAGGGGCTCAAGCTGATTCTCGCCCGCGAGTTTACGCAGGCCGTCTTTGTCGAGGCAGAAAACGCACAGGAAGCACTCGAACAAGTCAGGCAGACACCCTTCGATTTGCTGGTTCTCGATATCAACATGCCCGGCCGCAGCGGTCTGGATGTAGTGAGTGATTTGAAAAAGGTGGCGCCGAAGTTGCGGATCCTTGTCCTCAGCATGTATGCGGAGGAACAGTTTGCGCTGCGGGCGCTGAGGGCCGGGGTGAACGGGTATATCACCAAGGACACTGCCGCCAAGGAATTGGTCGACGCCGTCCGCAAAGTGCTGGCGGGCGGTACCTACGTGAGTACAACCCTCGCGGAAAAATGGGCTTCTGCGCTGCAGACCGATGGCGCTCCGGCGTTCCACGAAACGCTTTCCAAGATACAGCCGGAAATCCCGACATTGAGAAGTTCGCTTGGCCGGCGGGGATGGCCCGCTGATTCACAGCGCAAAGCGGAGGAATGAATATGGCACGTATTTTGGTTGCAGACGACCACGAATTGGTGAGGACTGGACTACGAGCCGTTCTGGAAGGACAGCCAGGATGGCAGGTCTGCGGTGAGGCTGCCAACGGTCAGGAGGCCGTCGAGAAGGCAAAACAACTGAAGCCGGACGTGGTCGTTCTTGACCTCTCGATGCCAGGAGTCAACGGGGTGGAAGCAACGTCACAGATTATCAATGCAGTCCCCGAAACTGAGGTTCTCATCCTCTCAATCCATGAGTCCGAACCGGTGGTGCGTGCCGCCCTGAAAGCGGGCGCTCGCGGCTATGTGCTGAAATCTGACGTAGGGCGCGTCTTGGTGGACGCCGTGCAGACGTTACTCGATCACAAGGCGTTTTTCTCGACCGCCGTGTGCGAGAGGATGGGAAGACAGTTGCTCGCGGACGACAGCGTCGGGACAGAGCTGCCGAGACCGTCCAACGAGTTGACCTCCCGCGAGCGCGAAATTATGCGCTTGTTAGCGGACGCCAAGAGCAATAAAGAGATCGCCGCTGCCTTGCACATCAGCGTCAAGACCGTGGAGACGCACCGGAGCAACATGCTGCACAAGCTCGCGCTGCACTCGACGGCCGGCCTCGTTCGCTACGCCGTTCAGAATAAGATCGTCGACTCGTAAGCGGGTTCCAGCCGCGCGCGTACGCCACCGTCTCATCACCGACAATTCTGCCTGGTTGCGCCAAAGGTTCCCCCCAACCCTAGGTTGGCGCCACTAGGGTATTCACCTGAGGAGGCGGCCTGCACCATACCGTCTTGCCCCTATTTGCACCGTTCCGCTTTTTGCCGGTTCACTGCCTGCTCCACACACTACGCATCGAACATGAATTGCGAAGCTATGACTGGTGCCAGCTCGGTTCCTGCGAACCCAAAAGAGTCCTGCACCTGTCATTCAGATGGAAAATGGATGGAAGATTTTCCGGGAAGCGGTGGAAACCAGTTCCGCCGCCTGTGAAAGCCAATTCAATGAACGCAGAACCTGAGAGTCAGACCGCCAGCTCTCTGAGGAAATCCTCATTGGCTGCGAGTCTGGCTGTCGTTGCCGTGGGCGTTCTCGTGATGGCGGGCTGGTCATTGAAGATTCCTGCCCTGATGAGTGATCTCCCCGGCATCAAACCCATGAAGTTCAACACTGCGGTTGCGCTTGCCCTGGCAGGTGTGTCGCTGGCGTTGCTGAATGCCAAACCATCCCATCCGAAAGTGCGACTTATCGCGCAAGCGTGCGCGCTTGGTGCGGCCTTCGCGGGGCTGACGATGCTTTCCGAGTATCTGTTTGGCTGGACCCTTGGAGTTGATGAGTTGTTCTGGAACAACCGGCACCAGGCGGGAACGTTCCATCCGGGGCGAATGGTGCCCGCGTCGGCGTTCGATTTCTTGCTGTTGGGCGTCGCGTTGATGACATTGGACACGCGGCGGGGTCGGGCGCTGGCACAATGGCTAGCCTTGATTGCCGGCATCACGGCGGCATTCCCGGTGGCAGGATATGCTTACGATTTCAAGTCTCTCTACACCATCGGCTTTTACGAGAGCATGACGATTCACACGGCGGTGGCGTTTGTGTTGTTGTCGGCGGGGATTCTTGCGGCCCGGGCCGACAGCGGAATCGTGGCCGTGGCGATGCGCAATTCTGTGGCTGTTGGGTTTGGTTTGGCCTTGATTATCCTCCTCGTCGTTGCCGCGGGCGCTTATCACGTCACCGGCCAATTCATCAAGGCGAACGAATGGGTGGCGCACACCCTCAAGGTCAATGAAGCCATCACCGAAGCATTCTCCAACGTGCAGGACATGCAGTCGGCCGAGCGCGGCTATGTCATCACGGCGGACGAAACGTTATTGGAGCCGTATCACGCTGCGGTGGCAACAACCAATGAACAATTGAAGAAGCTGCGGAGTTTGGCGGCCGACGACCCGAGCCAGCGGGACACAGTGGCGAAACTGGAAACGCTGGTCGCGAAAGAGATCGCCTGGACGAAGGAGGTCATCGTGATGCGCCGGGATCGAGACCGTGAGGCCGCGACCGAAAAGGTGGTTTCAGGGATGGGCACACGAATTGTGGACGAAATCCGATCCGTCGTCACGACGATGCGCACCGAAGAAGACGCGCTATTGCGAGCACGAACTGCCGCTGCGAGAAAAAGAGAGGTGCAGACCGTCTTGGGGCTGGGCGTCGGTTTCGCGGTGAGCGCGCTCATTTTACTAATCACATTTCATTTTTTGCGTTGTGAAAACATCGAGCGCAGGCAGGCAAGCATGGAACGCGACCACATCTTCACGCTGTCGCCGGACATGCTTTGCACGGTTGGCTTCGACGGTTACTTCAAACGCGTCAATCCCTCGTTTGAACGAACGCTGGGCTACGCGAAGCAAGAACTGCTCGCCGAGCCATCCCTGAATTTTGTCCATCCCGACGACCGCGCCGTGACAGTCGCCGAAGCGGCAACACTCGCTCGCGGAGCGGTCACCCGGCAGTTTGAAAATCGTTACCGCTGCAAGGACGGCTCCTACAAATTGCTCCAGTGGAACACCACCTCCGTCCCGCCCAACCAGTTGCTATATGCCGCCATCCGCGACATCACCGAACGCAAGCGGGCCGAAGAAGAGATCCGCAAGCTCAACGCCGAGCTGCATCAGCGCACCCGCCAGCACACCGCAGAACTGGAGGCGACCAACAAGGAACTGGAAGCCTTCTGTTATTCCGTCTCGCACGATTTGCGCGCGCCGTTGCGCACCATCGACGGTTTCAGCATGGCCCTGCTGGAGGACTACGCGGGGAAACTGGATGAGACGGGCAGGGATCACCTCCAGCGTGTGCGCGCCGCGGCGCAGCACATGGGAGAATTGATTGATGACCTGCTGAACCTGTCACGCCTATCGCGCGGTGATATCCACCGCGAGTCCGTCGATCTCACCCAGATGGCCAAAACTGTTGTCGCCGAGTTGCGAGAACGCGACCCGCAGCGTCAGGTGGAGGTCGCCATCGCCGACGGACTTGTGGCCCAGGGCGACTCGCACTTGCTGCGCGTGGTGCTGGACAACCTGCTGGGCAACGCCTGGAAGTTCACCACCAAGCAGCCGCATGCCAGGATCGAGTTTGGCTCCGGGGGGGGCAACGGCGACCGCGAGTTCTTCGTGCGCGATAATGGCGCGGGCTTTGACATGACATACGCCGACAAACTCTTCGGCGCCTTCCAGCGGCTGCACAGCGCGACGGAGTTCAGCGGCACGGGCGTGGGGTTGGCCACCGTCCAGCGCATCGTCCACCGCCACGGCGGCCAGGTGCGCGCGCGAGCTGAAATCAACAAAGGGGCAACATTCTATTTCACGCTGTCCTAAAGAGAGGAAACCATGAACATGTATCATCAGTCGTTGTTCTCGCTGCTGACGCAGTTCAAATGCAGGGCGCAGTCGTGCGCCGATTAACGGAGGTCCCTTATGAACGAGAAGATCATCTTACTGATAGAAGACAACCCGGATGACGAGGCGCTGACGATACGCGCGCTCAAGAAAAACAAAATCTGTAACGAAGTTGTCGTGGCCCGCGACGGAAGCGAGGCACTGGAGTATCTGCTGGACAATGACCATCCGCTACCCGCGGTGGTGCTGCTGGATTTGAAACTGCCCAAGATCGATGGGCTGGAAGTGCTGCGCCGCCTGCGGATGGAACCGCGCACCAAGCTTCTTCCCGTGGTCATTCTGACCTCGTCGAAGGAACAGCAAGACCTGATCGGCGGCTACAGCAACGGCGCCAACAGCTATATCCTCAAGCCGGTCGATTTTGCCCAGTTCGCCGAGTCGGCGCGGCTATTGGGGATGTACTGGCTGATGCTGAACCAGCCGCCGCCGCACTGCGAGGCAGTGAGATGAAAAGGCCGCTGCATGTCTTGATAATCGAAGATTCCGCAAGCGACGCGGCGTTGGTGGAGCAAGAACTGCGTCGTGGCGGTTACGAGGTCAGCGCGGAACGCGTCGATACGGCCACGACCATGGGCGCCGCGTTGGACAAAGCCGGCTGGGACTTGATCATCTCCGACCACCGCATGCCCCAGTTCAGTTCCCTGGCCGCGCTGCAATTATACACGGAACGAGGCTGCGACATGCCGTTCATCGTGGTCTCGGGCAGCATCGGTGAAGAACTTGCGGCATCGGCGATGAGAGCGGGCGCACATGACTACATCATGAAAGACAATCTGACGCGTCTGGTGCCCGCCGTGGAGCGCGAACTACGGGAGACGGAAATGCGGCGCCAGCGTCGGCAGACGGAACAAGCGCTGACGGAATCTCGTCGTCGCACGGAATTGATTTTGGAAGCGGCCGGTGAAGGGATCTGCGGTCTGGATACGGAAGGGATCATCACCTTCATCAATCCGCCGGGGGCAAAGCTGATCGGGTGGAAGGCCGAAGAGGTGATCGGCAAGTCGCTGCACGAGGTGGTGCATTACGCCAAGCCGGACGGGACAAAGTTTCCGAAGCAGGAGTGTTCCCTGTGCGCTACGCTTCGGGACGGACTGGTGCACTGGATGGATGATGAAGTGTTTTGCCGGAAGGACAAATCACGGTTTCCCGTCGCGTACATTTGCACACCGATGCGAGAGCACGACAAAGTGGTCGGGGTTGTTCTCACGTTTCAGGATATTAGCAAGCGCCGGACAGCGGAGATGGCCTTGCAGGAGAGTAACCGCCGGCTGAAACAGGCTTTGACCGAACTGCAGCAGTCGCAGCAGCAAATCATCCAACAAGAGCGCCTCCGCGCCCTGGGGCAAATGGCGGGCGGCGTGGCCCACGATTTCAACGATGCGTTGGCAAAGATTTTGGGATTCACCGACCTGTTGCTCACTTCGCCCGAAAAGCTCAACAACACCGGCACAGTGCAGGAGTACCTGCAGACGATCCGCACCGCGGCGCGAGACGCGGAGCACGTCGTCCGCCGCCTGCACGAGTTTTACCGACCGCGCCGGGAAATGGAAATCTTCCGCCCCGTCGATCTCAATGGCGTCATTCGGCAGGCCGTCGCGCTTACCGAGCCTCGGTGGAAACAGCAGGCACGGGCCGATGGGCGCCAGATTGAGATTCAGACCGACCTCGAATCCACCGCCCTTATCGACGGCAACGAGGCGGATTTAAGAGAAGTCTTCACGAATCTCGTCTTCAATGCGGTAGACGCGATGCCTCAAGGCGGGACAATCACGATTCGCACGCGAGCCGATGGCGACCACATCGTTCTGGAGGTCGGCGACACCGGCACGGGCATGACCGCCGAGGTGCGTCAACACTGCCTCGAGCCGTTTTTCTCCACCAAGGGCGAAAGTGGCACGGGTCTGGGTCTGGCGATCGTGTTCGGCATCGTCCAGCGGCACAGTGGCACCATTGATATTCGGAGCGAACCCAGAAATGGAACGACGTTCATCATCCGTCTGCCTGTGTACACGGGCCAACGGGAACAACCTGCCCAGCCAAAGCCCGATCAGCCGTCACGTCCGTTGCACGTCCTGGTGGTGGAAGACGAGCCGTTGATCCGCGACATCGAATCCGAATATCTGACGTGCGATGGATATAGCGTGGAAACCGCGGCCAACGGACGCACGGGATTGGAGAAATTTCGCGCGGGGCGATTCGACCTCGTGCTGTCGGACCTGGCGATGCCCGAAATGAACGGCGACCAACTGGCGACAGCAATCAGGGAAATCGCGCCTGACACACCCATCATCATGGTGACCGGATTTGGCGACGCGCTGGAAGCCAACGGCGTGAAACCAACCAACCGAGACAAGTTTCTGGCAAAACCTTTCACACACGAAGACCTGCGACAAGCCGTCGCGGAGGCAACGACCCAAACGTACGAACAAGGAGAGGCCATGACGGTTGCCACATGTGTCGATCTCCATGAAATCCGACAAACCGAAAGGAATCATTCATGATACGGAAGCGAATCCTCGTTGTTGACGATGACATCTACGCAACGCGGCTGTTGAAAGTGAGCCTCGAAAAACACGGCGTCTTCGAGGTTTGTGAAGTCAACCAAGGCTCCGAGGCCCTTGCCGCAGCGCGGGAGTTCCAGCCCGATGCGATTCTGCTCGACGTGTGGATACCGGATGTCGAGGGCAGCGTCGTCGCGTCCCAGATCAAAGACGATCCGGACCTTCGAGCCACACCGATTGTGTTTCTGACCAGCATCGTGTCGGAACGCGAGCTTACCGAAAAGGGAAACATCATCGGCGGCCAACGCTACCTGGCGAAGCCGATGCGGGTGGAGAAGGTTGTCGCCTGTCTCGAGAACATCCTGAGGATGCGTCCGCAACACGGTGGCGCTACGGCGGGTCCGCGCCCGCAGTTCGTGCCCTCGAAATCCTGACAAAAGCGAATCGATCGTGGCCAGTAAGGATCACGGAATAAAATGGGCAACTGAGAAAACGACACAGGTGGGCTTTGCGCTGGCGCTGCTGACCGCCACGGTCATCTGCCCGGTGTACTATCTGGCCATGTACCGGGTCACCGAATCCGCTCAGCGGATCAACCACGCCCGCCAGGTATTTACGAAACTCAGTGAGGTGCCTTCCGTGATGCAGAATGTGGAGGCATACGCGCGGGGGTTTGCTCTCGCGGGCGATCAACACTTTCTGGATTCGTATGAACCCGCTAATGCGCGCGTCCGCCGAGACATGGTGGAATTGCAGGCGCTGATCGTCCGCGACCCTGATCAACAGCGAAAACTGAGCATGCTCGCGTCGTTGATTGACAGAGAACTCTCGTTGACCAGCGAACTCGTTGCCATACGCCAACACAAGGGCCCGGCGGCCGCAGCGAAAGAGCTCGCTTCGGGCCACGGCAAAGAGTTGACGGACCAGATTCGCGTCATGATCGCAGACATGCAGGCTGAGGAGAGCCTGCGGTTGGGTGAACAGGAAGTCTTCGCGAAGACAAGCGTTTATCATGCGACCCTCCTGCTGTCCGTGTTGACCTGCCTGATCATCGCGCTGTTCGGTTTCCTCTTCTACATCATACGCGACCGTGCCAAGCGGCAACGGACGGAGCAAGCGTTGCATGAGAGCGACTTGCGATTTCGCATCGTCACCCGCGCCACCAACGAGGCCGTTTGGGACTGGAATCTGGCCAACAATGCGGTGTGGTGGAACCGAAGCGTCCAGACGTTGTTCGGTTACACCGACGGCCAGGTGGGCCTCGACCACAAGTGGTGGGAAGAGAATCTGCACCCGGAGGATCGCAACCGTGTTATCGCCGGCGTGAAGAGCGTTCTCGACGGCTGCGATGAACTCTGGTCGTCCGAATATCGCTTTCGTCGCGCCGATGGTTCCTATGCGGACATCTTCGACCGCGGCTACGTTCTGCGCGACGGCAACCGACGGGCCGAACGCATGATTGGCGCGATGCAGGATGTCACCGAGAGCAAGCGCGAGTTGGAAACGGTCCGGGCGCGCGATGCGGCCCTGGAGTCCGTGCGACTCAAATCGCAGTTCCTCGCCAACATGAGCCACGAGATCCGCACCCCGATGAACAGCATCATCGGCATGACGGGGCTGCTGCTGGACACGGATTTGACAAATGTGCAGCGGGAGTACGCTGAGATCGTCCGCCTGAGCGGCGAGTCGCTGCTGACCATCATCAATGACATCCTCGATTTCTCCAAGATCGAAGCCGGCAAGCTCACATTTGAAGAGGTGAACTTTGATCTACGCGAAGCCGTGGGTGACGTGATGCAATTGCTCCTCGGGCAAGCGCAGGCCAAGAAACTCGAACTGGAATCGAGCATTGCCCGAGACGTTCCCGCAACGGTGCGCGGCGACCCGGGCAGATTGCGCCAGGTGCTGACCAATCTGGTGGGCAACGCTATCAAGTTCACGCATCAGGGCGGAGTTGCTGTGCGAGTCCTGAAAGAGAGCGAGAATGACGCACACACGGTTCTACGTTTCGAGGTGGAGGACACCGGCATCGGCATTCCCGAGAAAGCGCACGAGCATCTTTTCCAACCGTTCTCGCAGGGGGACGCTTCCAGCTCGCGCCGTTACCGCGGCACGGGACTGGGCCTGGCCATCTCCAAGCAACTCGTTCACCTGATGGGCGGACACATCGGCGTGGACAGCGTACCCGGGCAAGGCTCCACCTTTTGGTTTACGGCGCGCTTCGAGAAGGCCTCGGCTGAAAGCGCCGGTCCTCAACCGGCCCGCGCGGGCAACACGGCCAAAGTACCGCTCGAGGAAACCCTTTCCAGGGAACGCCGCAGGCTCTGCCGTCTGCTGGTGGCCGAGGACAATGTCTTCAATCAGAAGGTCGTGTTGCGACAACTCCACGAAATGGGCTTCAAGGTCGACGCGGTGGCCAATGGCATGGAGGTGATCGAGGCCCTCAACCGAATTCACTACGACCTCATCCTGATGGATTGCCAAATGCCCGAAATGGACGGCTTTGAGGCCACGGCGGAAATTCGCCGCCGCGAAGGTCAAACGAAGCATACCCCGATCATCGCCATGACCGCGCACGTGATGAAAGAGGACCGGGACATATGCCTGGCGGCAGGGATGGACGATTTCCTGAGCAAACCCGTCAGAGTCGCGGATCTGGAAAAACTTCTCACCCAGTGGCTAACCCGGCCCGCTGAAAGCCGAAGCGGGCTCACTGCCGAAACCGATCGCGAGGCTGAGACCCCTCCGACATTGGTCCACCAATCTGGCGCAAACGAACCGTCTGCCCCGGTGGACATGGAGGTTTTCACGGTAGTGGCGGGAAACGATGCACAGCGGCAGCGCGAACTCGCAAACCGCTATCTGCAGCAAACGACCGACCAACTCGCCAAGCTCGACGCCGCCATCCAAGCAGGGGCAGCAAGCGATGTGAAACGCATCGCTCACAGTGCCGCAGGTTCGAGCGCCATGTGCGGCATGGCCGGCCTCGTCCCGTTGCTGTGCGAGCTGGAGCGCATGGGGCACGAGAACGAGCTGGCTGACGCCGCAGCCGCGTTCGTGAATGTCGAGAAGGAATTTGGGCGCATCAAACTGTTCCTGCAATCCTGCATCAACCGGAGCTAACAACATGAAACGCATTCTCATCATCGAAGACGATCCGCTGATTGCGGACGTGTACCGCAACAAACTCTGCGCGAACGGCTTCGCCGTGGACGTGGCCGACGACGGCGCATCCGGTTTGGACTTCTTTCGCAACCGCAAAGCTGATCTCGTGCTCCTGGATTTAATGCTGCCGCAGATCAATGGGCTGGAAGTGCTCAAAGCGATCCGCGCGCAGTTTGGTCCTCAGGATCTTCCCGTTCTTGTGTTCACGAACGCATTCCTCGGCGGCATGGTGCAGCAGGCGTGGGAGGCGGGCGCAAATCAAGTTCTCACGAAAGCCACCATGACACCCAAGATGATCATCGACATGATCAAGAACGCTTTGAATAACCCGCCCCCGGCAGCCGTATCCCGCCCCACCTCCGCCCGGACCGGGGGACGCAACGTCGAATTCGACCTGCAAACGCGACAGAACTTTCTGGACGCAGAGTCGAAAACCCTGGCCGCTTTGTGGCGACCCCTCAAAGCGTTCGTCGCAGGGCCTGGGAACTTGGCGCACTTGCAGGAGATCTCGGGAAAAGTTCGCTCCTTGACCGCAACCGCCACCATCGCGGGCTTGCAGCCGATTGCCCAGATGTCGGCGGCCCTCGAAGCGCTACTCAGCGACCTCTTGGGCAAACCCGAACACGTGACTCCTTCTGTGCTGCTAACCATTGCCCAAGCCATCGATACGCTGAGCTTTCTTTTCCAATACCCGGACGCTCTCGTGTCCAAGCCTCCAGCCGCGGCTCGCATCCTGGTGATTGACGACGATGAATTCACTCGTCGGGCTGTGAGCAGTGCCCTCGAACGGGTCAACTTGAGAGTAACATGCGTGGACAATCCGGTGAGTGCCCTGAAACGGCGGGTCGGGACTCGGGTTGACCTGATCTTCCTCGATATCGAACTGCCCGGCGCAAACGGATTGGATCTGTGCTCGCAACTCCGCGCCATGCCCGCATACAAACAGACCCCCATCGTCTTTCTCAGTGTCCATGCCGACGCCGCCCACCGCATCGAATCGGTTTTATGCGGGGGTGACGACTTCATCAGCAAACCATTTCTGTTCATGGAACTCGCCCTCAAAGCGCTCAGCTACGTGATCAGGGGACGGGTCAAACGCGCCAAGACCGTCAGCGGTTCAAACGGCAGCGACTCGGCATCTGTCTTTTCGCGGCGAGACTTGAACGCGCTAAAACAGGCCGTCCTAAGCTCTCTCGGTTAATCGCGGGCTTGTTCGCCGAACGAGAGCTTGCCCTACCGGCTCGCTTTGGCATACTCGCTGCCAATGTCGCCAAGGACCAACATCCGGCTCCACGAAGTTAGCTTCTGCGCAGATGTGAAGTCGTGGGCGGATGCGCTGTTCGCCGCCCATCCCGAATGGCCGTTTAGTAGGGCGACGATTGAGGAATACGGCACCGGCAACTACAAGCGGCAGGACATTCGCATTTACAGAGAAGGCAGTAATACGCCGGTCCTGACGGGCGAGGTGAAGATGCCGGGCACACCTGAGGGTCGTACTCCTTACGATCCATCGTTGATGCAAGACGCATTCAACAAGGCTGACAACGTCCAAGCGCCGTACTTCTTCACATGGAACGTCAACACGTTCGTGCTCTTTGATCGCAGCCGCTACAACCGCCCAATGATCGAACGTCGCCTTGACGACTGGCAGCTTGGGCTTGGTCTCACGACACCGGGCGATTGCAAGCGGCAAGAAGTGCAGGCTCACATACGGGACAAGTTTCTCCCAACGTTCTTTGCGCGATTTGCCGCCATTGTGCTTGGTCAAGCTGGCGAGTGGGGCAAATCGCCAGACGAGATTTTCATTCGCTCGCTGGAAAGCCATCTGGATTGGCCGGTCGTTGGGACGCGGGATTTCCTCTCCGCAGCATGTCAGAAAGATTCGGAGTTCGCCCAAAAATTGCAGTTGTGGATGTCTGAGGAGATGAACTGGACGTTCGACCCAGGCAATCCGGACAATTGGCGCAAGACTCTGGACAATGCCGCCCGAACGCTCTGCTATGTGTTCTCCAACCGCGCCATCTTTTACGAAGCCATCCACGCCCGGTATCCCGACAATCTGCCGGTGTTAAAAATGCCCAAACGCGGCCCAAATAGTCAGCGGGGCATATACGACTACTTCCGCGCCCGCTTCCAGCAAGCCGTGCTCGAAACCGGCGACTACGAACCGATATTCTACCCGCAAGTCGGCGATTGGGCGGGCGCGTTGGTGTTTGCTTCCGACATCGCTTGCCAAGGTTGGAAAGGCGTTCTTGCGCATCTGGCCGACTACAACTTCCGCAACATTTCCTACGACATCATCGGCCACATCTTTCAACGGCTGATTTCGCAAGACGAGCGCCAGAAATTCGGCCAGTTCTTTACGAAGGAAGACATTGTGGACATCATCAACGCCTTCTGTATCCGGCGCGCTAGTGACAACGTGCTCGATCCCGCCTGCGGCTCCGGCAGTTTCCTGGTGCGGGCGTATCACCGCAAGGCGTGGCTCTCTGAGCAGTCCGGTGGCGGCCGAAGAACGCTAGACGCGGGCAAACCGCACCAAGAACTTCTGCGCGAAATTTTCGGCTGCGACATCGCGGTGTTCGCCGCGCATCTCGCGACCCTGAACCTCGCCGCCCGGCATATTGAAGACGAAGAGAATTACCCTTGCATCGCTCGCAGCAACTTCTTTGTCATCCCGGAGCGCCGAGAAGAATTCTGCGTGATTCCCGGTCTGAGACAGCGCGGTGGCCAGAAGGAGAAGTTGCCAGTCGTGTTGCCGGAACTCGATGGCGTTATTGGCAATCCACCCTATGTTCGCCAGGAGCACATTGCGAGGCGCAATGAACTCAAACGCCTTCCCGGTGAAACAAAAGAGGCTTACGACGCGCGGCTCAAGACGACGAAGGACTTCTTGCAGGGCTTGTGCAAAGAGCTTTGGCCCGGGCTGAAACTGTCCGGTCGCAGCGATTTGCACTGCTATTTCTGGCCGGTCGCCGCCAGCTTTTTGAAAGAGGATGGCTACTTCGGATTTCTCACCTCCTCAAGCTGGCTGGACGTCGAGTACGGTTTTGCGCTGCAAGGCTGGGCGCTGAAGAATTTTAAGATACTCGCCGTGATCGAGAGCCTGGACGAACCGTGGTTTCAGGACGCACGCATTAAGACGGCGATCACCATTTTGCAGCGGTGTGAGCCTGAGAAGGCACGCATGGCCAACGTCGTGAAGTTTGTGCGCTTGTTGAAGCCGGTGGCGGAAATCCTTGGCGACCGACCCGCCGGCGACGAGGCCGCGCGCCAGAAAGCCGTGGAATCGCTACGTCACCTGATTCTTCAGACCGGCGAGCCGTTTTCCGACGATAAGTTGCGCGTCATTCCGGTCTCACAGCGCCAGCTTTGGGAAGAAGGTGTGCGCGCCGGTCAATTGCTAAAGGAAGAACAAGTTGCGGAGGCCGAAGAAGACGAGAATGGCGAAGTCGAACTGAACCAGGTCAAAGAGGCCGCTGCCATGTACCGGATTGGTCAGGACTATGCCGCCGGCAAGTGGGGACGTTTCCTGCGTGCGCCTGACTTCTACTTCCAACTCATGCGCGACTATGGCAAACGCTTCGTCAAACTCGGAGAGATCGCTGAAGTCCGATTTGGAATCAAGAGCGGTTGCGATGCGTTCTTCATGCCGCGCAATGTGACCAAAGACGTGATGAAGGAACTGGACGAAGGCTTGCCATGGAACGATGTCGGCCTGATGACAACCTGCAAACGCAGCGAAGTCGAAAGCGGTAAGGTGCGCATAGTGCAAGCGGGCGACAACACGTTGCACCCCATCGAGGCCGAGCATCTGCAACCAGAAGTCCACAGCCTCATGGAGGTTGACCGTCCTATTATCCGCGCGAAAGACGTTGATCGAGTGGTGCTGTGGGTGGATCAGCCACTCAGCAAACTCGCGCACACCTACGCCGGCAAGTATATCCGTTGGGGCGCAAAGCAGACCTTCGAGTCGAAGAAGTCGAAGGCTGTGACGGTGCCGGAACGCTCGACGTGTGCGGCGCGGCCTGTCTGGTACGATCTGACGAACGAAATCAACGGGGTCGCGTTCTGGCCGATGACTCAGAAGTATCGCCATATCGTAGCCGCCAACCCAGACGGATTGCTGTGCAATCATCGTCTCTTCTACGTCGCCCCACGCAGACTGAGCAAGCACGCAGCCGCAGCTATTCCAGCCATCCTCAACTCCACGATCGTTGCTTTGATCAAGCATTTCTATGGGCGGTACGCAGGGTCGGAAGGAACTTTGGATACCGAGATCATTGATTGCCTTCTGTTGGAAGTTCCTGACCCCAGAAACATCTCTGAATCGCTTTTCAAGCGATTACAGGAAGCCTTTGGATGCATTTGCAAGCGCGAGGTCACGCATTTGGTCGACCAAGCGATGCTCGACTGCCACTCGGAAGAAATGATGCGGGAGATTCTCGCCAAGCCGCCCCAACTCCCGAACGAGCTACAGCAATCCGACCGCCGGGAACTTGATGACTGCGTTCTGGAACTGATCGGTGTCACCGACCCAAAGAAACGCCAGAAGCTGCTGGATGAACTCTACTTGGAGACGACGAAGTACTACCGTTACCAGCGCACGCAGGACATTCAAGCGATGGAAGACCGCGCCGGCAACCACGGTCGGCATTTGGGCGCACAGGACTTGGCCGAAAGCATATGGCATTCACTGGCCGAAGAAGAACGCGGGCCAGCACTGCCGGAATGGATCAAATCTACGTTCCGCAACACCGAGCCGGTCGAGATTCCCGAAGGTACGCCGCATGCGCACGGTGCAAGCGACATGTTCCATCCCAACGCCGTTGCTTTCAGAGCGGATAAAGACATTCGCCAAGTCGATTACGCGAGTCCTGAGCAAGCGGCGTTAGTGGCCGAACTCGGTCGCCTCGGCATCCACGGGCAAGTGAATGTGCCTAGAACAACCGGCGACTGCAAGAACTGCCTCGTCCAGCTTGAGTCTCGTCTTGCCAAAGCGCAGGCGTTCTTCACCGAACTTGCTGCCTCTCGCACCGGTACCCAGTCGCTTCAGGAGAAGACCGTTGCATTGCTTCTCCACTGGCATATACACGGTAAGAGCAACGCCTAAGAAGCCAAAATCTCCATAAGTGCCTGATAATCAGCCTATCAGTTCCTAGCGGACGCCGCTCGGCTTACTGTCAGTTGCGTTAACTACACACTTCCGTTCCGATTTTACCGTGAACTGGACTCGGTCAGCACACTTGTCATCTGCAATAATGCCGCCGCCACCCGTGGCAACGAGTTCTTGACCCTTGGCCCGGCGATTGGCATCTTTGCCGCCACAGCAATGCAACCCAAAGGAGATTCCATGAAGCGAGCATTGTTCACCGCAACCCTGGCCCTGGCATTCGTGATCGGCACCAGGGCGGCCGAAACAAACACCGCGGTCATTCCCGCCCCGCGAGATGCGAAATGGGTGGCGCGGCACGAAGGCTTCGTTGAGATTGCCAAGAAAGGCGGCGTCGATCTGCTGTTCGTCGGCGACTCGATCACCGACGGCTGGCGCAGTGGTGGCAAGGCGATCTGGGAGAAAGATTTTGCGCCGCTCAAGGCCGCCAACTTCGGCATCAGCGGCGACCAGACGCAACACGTCTTGTGGCGCCTCCAAAACGGGGAACTGGATGGCATCAGACCGAGGCTGGCCGTGCTCATGATCGGCACCAACAATCTCCGCGGCAATTCGGACGAGGATATCGTGGAAGGCATCAAGGCCATCATTAAGGAACTGCACAAGAAGACGCCCGCCGCCAAAATCCTGTTGCTGGGCATTTTTCCCCGTGCCGAGAAAGCGGACGCACCGCAACGGGCCAGAATCAAACACATCAACTCGATCATCGCCAAGCTCGACGACGGCAAGATTCTCAGGTACATGGACATCGGTGACAAGTTTCTGGAGCCGGACGGCACGCTGCCGAAAGCCATCATGCCCGACTTTCTGCATCCGAATGCCAAGGGCTATCAGATCTGGGCCGACGCCATCATGCCGACCGTTCAAGAGATGATGAAGTAAGGAAGTCGTCCGTGCGCGCATTCTGCAACCTCGCCCTGGCCACCCTGCTGTCGTCAGGGCTAGTGTTTGCGTCGCCCGCCGCGACGGACACCGACACCGACCGGAAGGTGGCGGCGTTGCTGGCGAAGATGACTTTGGAGGAGAAGGCAGGCCAGCTTACCCAGTACGCCAGTCCCAAGGAGCAATTGGCACGGGAAGGCAGGGTCGGTTCGTTCCTGAACGTCGTTGGCGCCGACAAAGTCAACGCACTCCAAAAGGTGGCCGTCGAACAGTCGCGGCTCGGCGTTCCGCTGATCTTCGCCTACGACGTCATTCACGGCTACCGGACCATCTTCCCCATTCCGCTGGCGGAAGCGTGCAGTTGGGATCCTGACTTGGCGGAGCAGACGGCAGCAGTCGCGGCGAAAGAAGCTACCGCTGCCGGGATCCGGTGGACGTTTGCGCCGATGGTGGACATCGCCCGCGACTCCCGCTGGGGGCGTATCGCGGAAGGCAGCGGGGAGGACCCGTTTTTAGGCGCTGCCTTCGCCCGTGCCCGCGTGCGGGGATTCCAGGGCGCGTCGCTGAAGGAGCCAACGAGCGTCGTCGCTTGCGCCAAGCACTACGCCGCCTACGGCGCAGCGGAAGCGGGCCGGGATTACAACACCGTCGATATTTCGGTGAAAACGCTGCGCGAGGTGTATCTGCCTCCGTTCAAGGCCGCGGTGGACGCCGGGGTGGGCACACTGATGAGCGCGTTCAACGATCTCAACGGGACTCCGGCCTCGGCCAACCGGTTCACGCTCACGGAGGTTCTGCGGAACGAATGGGGGTTTCGAGGATTCGTGGTCAGCGATTGGCGGGCGATTGCCGAGCTGATGGTTCACGGAATTGCCGCGACCCCAGCGCAGGCTGCTGAACGGGCGCTCCACGCCGGCGTGGACATGGATATGGAAGGGAGCATCTACCTTCAGAACCTGCCGCAGTTGGTGCGCGAGGGGAAAATCCCGGAGTCGGCACTCGACGAGGCGGTGCGACGGATTCTGCGAATCAAATTCGCGCTCGGTTTGTTTGAGCATCCCTATGCGGATCCCGACCGGGAGAAGTCGGCCTTGTTGGCGAATGAGCACCGGCAACTGGCCCGTGAAGCCGCGCGCAAATCCATCGTCCTGCTGAAGAACGATCAGAACCTTCTGCCGTTGAGCAAGGCGGTGAACTCCGTGGCAGTGATCGGGCCATTGGCGGACAGTCGATCCGACCTCCTTGGCTGCTGGCCCGGCCAAGGCCACGCCGAGGATGTGGTGAGCATGTTGGAGGGCCTGAAAGGAAAAATCGGCCCCGAAAAGATCCACTTTGCCAAAGGCTGCAACATCCAGGGCAACGATGACAGCGGTTTCGCCGACGCCGTCAAACTCGCTCAAGAATCCGACGTCGCCATCGTGGTGTTGGGAGAAAGCGCCGGGATGAGCGGCGAAGCCGCCAGCCGGGTTTTCCTGGGCCTGCCCGGCGTGCAAGAAGACCTGTTGAAAGCGGTTCACGCCACCGGCAAACCGATCATCCTCGTGCTGATGAATGGCCGCCCCCTGACGATCCCTTGGGCGGCACAACACGTGCCCGCCATTCTGGAGACATGGCAACTCGGTGTGGAGGCCGGCAATGCGATTGCCGACACGTTGTTCGGCGACTGCAATCCCGGCGGCAAACTGACGACATCCTTCCCGCGCTCCGTTGGTCAGGTGCCGATCTACTACGGCCATAAGAACACCGGTCGTCCGCCGTCTGACACCGACAAGTACACGTCACGGTACCTCGATTCTTCTCACACGCCGCTCTTCCCATTTGGCTTTGGACTGAGCTACAGCCAGTTTGAGTATCGCAATCTCAAGCTCAGTGCCGACAAAATGAGGTGTGACGGTTCCATCAAAGTGAGCGCCGATGTGACGAACGTCAGCCTCCGCGAGGGTGACGAGATTGTCCAACTCTACATCCGCGGTCTGGTGGCCAGCACCACGCGGCCGGTCAAGGAATTGAAAGGCTTCCAGCGAATCTCGCTCAGGCCCGGCCAAACCCGGACGGTGGAATTCACGCTCGCTGCCCAGGACCTTGGCTGCTACGACGAGAACCTGAAATACGTGGTGGAACCCGGCCCGTTCAAGGTTTGGGTGGCGCCGAATTCCGTCAGCGGATTGGAAGCCGGCTTCGAGTTGGTGGACAAGTAGCCGCGCCGCCGTGATACTCCTGAATCGTGCGGACGCTGAGACCCTTTGCCCTCAGAGCCGCAATCCCCAGCGCAGCCGCCTTCGCGCCGGCCAGCGTCGTCATGATGGAAACTCTGTGAGCGACAGCAGCGGTGCGGATGCGCACTTCATCG
>Ga0187857_10000204_pt1 | contig 74896 bp, 106 predicted proteins | sample June2016WEW_8_10_FD_132984 | JGI IMG/M metagenome (GOLD analysis project Ga0187857, IMG submission 132984) | Peatland microbial communities from SPRUCE experiment site at the Marcell Experimental Forest, Minnesota, USA - June2016WEW_8_100 | ecosystem: Environmental > Terrestrial > Soil >... | reverse complement strand
TATCAATCCATTGGCTCGTTTGTGCGAGTTGGTTGTACGAGAACGTGCTGTTGTACGCGGGATTCACGACGCCCGCGACCAATAGTTGCGACGTGCCGATATTACCAGGCTGAAAGGGGTGCGGATCAAGAAACTGTATCGTGAAGTTCCCCGTCGCGGGATTGAAGATGATTCCCGCCGTTTGCCAGTTCCCCATCGGCCCATAGGAATTGCCGCCGTTGAACGTGCCGTATGCCACTTTCGCAGTGCCGTTCTGGTAGGTCCCTGGATTCAAATCAATGCCCGCGCCGCCTGCTGGAAGCTGACCCCCTGGCAGCGTGCTGTTAATCAAAGCAAAGCACGTTGCACCCGCGTAATGATAATCCTGAAATCCTTGCTGCGACATAACGAAATGCGGATTGACTGCGGGATTGTTGCTGCCCAAGTTCACGCGATTAAATTTCCACGGCATGCGGCGTGAGAGCAACATTTGCTGGACATTCTCCGCGATGCGCCGCATCGGCTGACCGTCAATCCCACCGACATTGAAATAATTCTGGAGCTTGGTGTGAATCTTCAGTTGATCCGCCATCGCTTGAAGCGTGGTGGTCATATTCACATTCGGCACCAGATTGAAATTAGGCATGGCTTGTCCTTACACTCATGACAGAAAAAGTCTTAAATAGAGACGCCCGCCCCTGATGCCAGAGGCGGGCGCGTTCGGAGCATCCAGCCGTGAGCAGCGGTCTGGAAGATCGGTATTACTACAGTTCCTTTTTAACAAACTCGACGACTTGGCCAGCTTTGGCTTCGACCGTCTCAACAGCCTTTTCAACCAGAGTCTCGGCCTTGGCCGCTTCCGCCTTGAACACGGAAAGCAACCGCTGGGCTCCCTGGATCGCGCCATCGATTGCATGGACGTTCGCAATCGCCTGTTCGCGCTGCTTGAAAAACGCAGCCAGTTCCTGTTCGATCAATTGAATGGCCGTGGGCTTTGGTGCTGGGTTCGGGACGACATTCGTCGCCACGGGTGCTACGGGTGCTACGGGTGCTACGGGTGCTACGGGTGCTACGGGTGCTACGGGTGCTACGGGTGCTACGGGTGCTACGGGTGTTGCTGGTGTTTCGCTCATTTTTTCTCTCCAATTAGAATTTTACTGCAACTACAAACTTGAGGCGAGGGGAGTCACAGCGAAGGTTGAGACTGTGGCTCCCGTGCCAGGAACTTTTTAGGCATACAACGGGATGTGCTTCGGGACGCCGTTGACCAGAACTACCAGATAATCGGTCCCGATGGAGCCGAGCCCGCTGCCCGAGTGATTATAGAAGTGCGACCCGCCCTGCGACAAATCCGTCACGTCGAACAAATACGTGGCGTTGGCGATCACTTGGAAAGCGGAATTGATAACCGCCGCCGTTGTGTTGTAAACCGCAATCGCGTTAACGTACGTCGGAGCAGAGATGAGGGCCGCCGATGCCGTTGCGCCCATATCCAACCACAGAGCCGCCACAGGCGAAGTAATTGCAACCGCAGCGGACAAATCAAGCTGTCCTTGGAGTCCCGCGCTGACATTACTGCCTGCATTGATCGTGCCGCGAACAATCAATTTTCCCTGAACGCCGTAAAGGAATCCAGCGGTAATAGTTGTCGCTGTGGTGCGCGATGGATCGACTCCAGCAGTGCCCGTCCCTGCCGTGGCTCCCGTATAAGTACCGCCCACGGTGATGGCTCCACGAACCGAGGCGATGCTGGTCGCAGCCGTGTTTTGATTTCCCGCTGTGGGCTGTCCATCGATGCCAGTCGGATTTACTTCAACCGCGACGCTGCCAGGATAGTTGAAAAGCAATTCAGAATCGATGGCGCGAATGTTTCCAGGCTGCGCCGCTTCACTCATCGCGCTGAACACGCCGATGACAAACGGCACATCAGGAGACCCGCCAGGAGTACTGTTGGGTCCAATGACCGAGGCCGCGCCAGTCTCGCTACCTTCGTGCGCAAAACCCGATACGTTCCCGCGAACGAATTGAAAGACATCGCGGATTTTCAAAGGTCGGAAATTCTGATTTGAATAAATTTTGTTTTGTGTACCTGTCGCCATGGTCGTTTCGATCCTTTGGGGCCGCGTACTGAGAATCGCGGCAAGCATAAAACTTCACCCTACACTATAGGAAGGAAAGTCAACTTTTGACTATAATCGCGAGTTTTTTCAGGAAGTAGTCGTATCTCATGCATTCACGACAATAGACTTGCAGTCCATCATGCCGTCGCTGATTTTCCGCGAATGCGGCCAGGTCTCCCGTGCCGCAGGCGGGACAGTGCTTCGGTTGCTTCGGTCGCCCGACCTTGCCGTTCTTACTCATGGGCGATGATGTGAACGACGGTCATATAGTCCTTATGCGGCTCGACCAGGTACGCCTTGCCGCGCGGGTTCTGCTTGTCGGGGGGCCCGATGCGCCATTCCTTCGGGTGAATCAAATCGTGGCAGAGCATGCACAGGCCGCGTGCTTGACGGTCAGGGAAATTCCTGACCAGGCGAATCGAAGTCTGACCGCGTGGGTCCAGGTGGCGGCAGGCGTCCTTCACCCTCCGCTCATTCTTCAGCCGCTCTTCTTCGTCGGCCTTCCACAAAGCCATCTCGCGTTTCTGACGCTCTTCGACGGCGGGATCGACCCAGGGACGACTGGCTTCCCGCAACTTCTCTGGCGTGATCGCCATATCCTTCAGCGTCGGCGCAAGGCTCGCGAAAAGCTGCGTGATTGTCTCACGAACGAGCGCGTTCGCCTGGGCATTGATGGTTGCCAATTGCTCGGGGGTGAATGCTGAACTGCGGTTGTCGCTGTGGTCGGTTCCCATTAGACTGCTCCTGAAATGCTCACTTGCTGGATGCTCTACACTAATGGGAAGGAAAGTCAAAAACTTGTAATAAGTTTTAATCAGTTGCGACAGCGTTCGCGATATTGCGATCCACGATCCCGTCGCCGCCGAAGCGAAAATCCGCCGTCACTTCGCACCAACGCTGTTCATTCCAAGCGTCGTTGGGTTCGCCGAATTCCGCCAGGACCTGATCCCAGGTAATTGCGCCTTTCATCAAACAATAGACCAATACTGTCCGCCACCCGCGCCGCTCTTCGGTCGGCAGGTCGCGGTCGTCCACGAGCGCGTAAGAAAACTCGGTCAGCCAGCCCTTCGGCAGCCCAGTCAGAAACTGGATGCGCCCGAGTGCCGAAGAATACAGCCCCCAGTCGTCGGGAAAGTTGATTTGTTGCTGGACAAAAATATGTGGGTTCAACTTCTGCAGTCGAAAAATCACATCACTGGAGTGCAACATCTCACCACGTCGGCGGCTCCAGTCACGAAACCAATCATGGTCTGACTGGCGATACTTCTGCAGAATCGGTTCGATCTTTGTTTTGGCGTACCGCTCGCGCGCTTCGTCCCAGGGTTCAAAGTCTTGCGGCTTCATCTGGGAGACACGCTCGTGCATTTTTTGCGCGAAGTACTCAGGAGACCAGAAGTCAGGTGCCATAATGATGTTCCTTGATTTCGTCTTTTAAGCTCAGAAGAGTGGCCACAAAACGATCCCAGTCACTCAGTGCTTGAGCCTGTCGCGATCCCACTCCGCAGCTACACGGCACGGCATGCGATGCCTTCGGACAGCGGGGATTATGACCCAAACTGCGCGCGAGTGCGTTCCCCAACTCAATGAACTTTTTTTCTAGCTCTTCCACGACGAAACCTCCAAATCTCATACCAGCGATGCACGAGCCCGCCAGCCAGCACCATCATGAACCAGGCCGCGACTAGCAATCTCACCATTTGATTCTCGCTTCTGCAAGTAGCGCAATATCCTGCGGGGTGATATTTGGGGGGTTCTGTGCGTCGCCCCATTCATTCTTGGACGTGGTGCCATAAGGCCGCAGATACTGCGGGAGTGCTTTGCCCGCCGAACCAGTGTAATTATGAGAATGGGTGATTGTCTCGGGCGTCCATTGATCGAAATCTGCGGGGTGCATGGTCGTATTGTGGAAATTCACGCCGCGCACCAGGTCGGCCAGCGTCTCACCAAATGTGAATCGCTCGCAGTAGGAACAATAGTATTTATGAACGCTGTCCGCCATCTTACTTCCCTTTCGCGGGCATAGAACAAATGAAAATCACGTATGCCGTTTTCAGATCGCCTTTCTTCAAACATTCAAGGCAGGTGGTCTCGTCGTTCTCGTCTATGCGTGTCCCAGGCGGAAAGATTTTCTCAGTCTCGTGTCCGACTTCGCACTTGAACGTATACCGATGCCGCAGTCCCGCCATGGCCCACCTTCCCGAAGAAAAAGTGTCGGCGTATTGCTTTGGTTTTATAGGCTCCCATTCGATGATAAGCCTTGGCCCGCGCCGACTCGGTCAAATTTGTCTCTCACTCATGATGAGAAAAGTCTTCTTATGAATCAATCCTCCTGGTCCAGTCGGGCAAGAATGGGGCTTCGTTCGGATTTGCCGCCGCGACAGACTGAGCATGTTCATGAAGCTCGGTCTTAAATGCATTGAGCAACAAAGTCGCGTTCACGAGATTGACGGCGGCGAGCGTGTGCAGCCCAAAGATACCATCAGGCGTCATATCGAGAGCACGCTGCAGTGCTTTCACAGCAGAGCCGATCCCAAATAGGACACCCATGTCAAATAATTTGTTGGTGACCGATTGCGAAACAATCTGGTTGTACAGCGGCGTCCAGTCGTGCTCCAGATAATACTCGACTTTTTGTTCGACGGTCAGATGCTCGATATCTGCGCCAGGTATATCCAAAGCCGTGATGCCGCCATTTGTTCCTACCAGGGTGCCGACGCCAACTTGACCGCTCGTCCAGTTCGCGCGGTCGTGATAGAGTTTCTGGAACCCACCTTCGTGTTCGGGGTCCAGAGTAATCAAGATCGCTGTTTTCGCGTCGGCCATGTTAATCCTCGGAGGGGATTTCGATCCGCGTCAGAGATTTCTCGATTTTGGTTTTCTCGGCTTGAAGTCGCTCGACTTCTTTCTCCCGCTCCACGTAAGTCTCCATCAGGGCGATATTCCCAGGCGTATCCTGGTAGATAGAGTTAGCGGCGACCTTCTCGCTCGAACCTCGGGTGACGACCCAAACTTGGATAGAAGGACCATCACCTTCTCTCGCCGCAACTGAAGTAACTTCCACCTTTTCAAAGGTACTCTGCCCTCTCATCGGCCAACGAACAGTTCTGAACGCCGAGATACGTGCGAACGGCTTTTTCTTTACAGGCTCGGGTTTGTCAATGGCTTCCTTCGCGGCTTTCAGGGAATCAGCAAAACGCTCGCGTCCGCGCAACTCAAAATTCCAGCGGTTGGAGGACTCGTCGTACCGAATTTCGACATCGCTGTAGACAATCGTGATTTGTTGTGTGTTCATGAGGTGATAATACACCCGCAGGCTTGCGCTGTCAAGAATTTTCTGGTAGAATAGCGGACATGGAAAATCAGCCTGCGCCCGAAGAGACGCCCTGGAGCCAGCCGCATGTCTGCCGCATTTGCGGCGCGGAGTGGGACTGCCTGTTCACACTTTGCTGGGAGCCCTACGAAACTACTTGTGCGGATTGCAAGTGCGGACCGCTCACCTGCGGGTTCAAAGAACCATTCAAACTTACTTGAATCCATGCTTCTTGCGATACGCCTGCACCAGTGCAATGAAGTTCTCAGCCATCTCCCGCGTCGCAAAATGACCGACATAATTGACTAGCTGCGCGCACCAGGGTAGGCTGGCGTCTTCGTCTTCCCAGATATCATAGAGCGCATGCGCCGTCATATAACCCCCAGCCCCGCGATGCAGGCGGCAAAACGAGCTACCTCTTCACGCGACAGGTTTACCTTTACCTGAATGCATGCCGATTGATTGCGTGTGAAGATATTGATGAGATGATAGTTTACGGGTCCCCTTGAGAAATGAAGATTGACTTGGACTTCGTCGTCTTTAGGTGGCTGCATGTTTTTCACGACTCTGTCTTCCATGAAATCCTCCTGGCACTCATTCCCGAGACGGCAGTTATTTCAGTGAATGTCCCGACGTTTTCTTATGCGACTGCCGTCGGTGGGTTGCTATCTGCCGTCTCGGGAATGAGTGTACTGCTCTCTGCGTTGGGATTATCTTGTAGCGTCGCGGACGTGGATCGGTATCCCGCGAACGTGAAACTGTACCGAGCGGTGCGCCCTTCAGGGGCAAGCTCAACCATTTTGAAGTCCCACCACGGATAGAGAGAGTCAAGCTGGTCGGCGACACTCATCAGAATATCATCGATGCCCGCTGGACCGAAACCCTGGTGCGGGCCCGCGCGTTGCGAGATCGTCTTCATCGGAAGAACGTCGTCAGGAAAGAAAATCTTCACGACGACTTTGCGAAACAATTTATTCCCGTTGACATCTTTCAGCATTCGATGTGCTCCCGACGAATCTCATGCTGCTCATCTCGCATCACGACATCCGCGACGAAATTTTTCCACTTCTTTATCTGTGCCACCATCTGATCGAAGATTTTGTCGGCTTCGGCGGCATCTTCTCGGTCAAACCCTCTAGATTTATTCCCGAGCGGCATTTCTACATGGATGTTGAGCATTACGGTAACTCCTGGTCTGGCGACGGCTGCGCCTTGAATAGCCAGTCTAAGCTGGCCTGGAGTTGCTCTTCAGAGGGACCAAAGCCGCGCCCGCAAAAGACGCACTCATCTGCTCGGGCCTTCCCGTGTTGACACGGGTCGCACTGGCAGTGTTCGCCGAAACACCCGCCGCACTCGACGCAGATGCCTGAAACTAGGGAACAGAAATCACAATCAGGAGTTTTCATTACTTTCCTCAAACACTCCGCCTTGGTCCACAACCTGTTCAATCTCAACAGCCACGCTGCGGTTCTCCTGTTCGTAAACTGTGCGGAACTGTTCGATCTGCGCCTTGAGATTGTCGATTTCTTGGTTGGCCGCCGTCATCGCATCGAAGTTGGCCGTGGTCATCTCCGCGATTTTCGCTGCAGTGTTGTGCTTCAACGCGGTCAGAATAGCATGGATTTCATCGTACTGTCTCAGCAGCCATCGCTGATCGTCGGGTGTCACGAACAACTTCGCATCCAGATTCTTGCGAATGTCCGCCAGTCGCTGCTCGGGCGTACGCTTATCTTCGACTTGCTTGCGCTCGCCCTTCTTGACCGCTCGATTTGCCTGATCGCCGACGTTGTGACCCATGGGGTGCTCCTGTTGAGTTTTTTAGAGGCGGGTCGCTTGCTCAAGACAACCCGCCCCGCCGTGCGTCTAGTGGTGGTGCGTTCCTATTGGTTGACCCGCTGTCGCGGGGTATTGCTATCAGTCTGGATATTGCCAGGCTTTAGTCAGAATGTCAAGAACTTTTTTTTGAATCTTGGATTGCGGTCTTGATGAGCGCGGCGGTGGCACGACAGACAGATGAAAATCGAGTTGTCCAGCGAAATCTCACCACCCTTGCCCCGATGCCGCTTCTCGTGCATGTGACCGCTATCTTCGGTTACAGGTGCCAGACAAATTTCACATTCGCCGTGCGAGCGTACAAAAAGTTGATGGCGAATCTGATGTACGGCGTAGGCGTACAGCACTTGCACAACTGGAGCGCAAAGCCCTGCGGCGACCGCAGCCTTCTTACTTTTGAATATTCGGACGACATGCGTGCGGTCGGCGTTCAGTTCACCCCACACCCATTTATTGCGTTTCGTTTTCATTGGCCGTCCCCTGAGTGCGCCCCCAAAAATTCTTGCGCGAGCTTGGTCATGACATCCAACATCTGCGCCGACTTCGAGATGGTCTTCTTCGTCAGCGGCTCGGTGTGCATCGCCACGTCAATGGCCTGGGTGAAGAGTGCTCGCTGCTCGGGAGTCACCATAAATTCAAACTCCAGGTCCATCCAATCACCTTCTTCTTCGGGCATCTTCAGCGCGGTGGAGATTATTTGCTTCAATTCCTTGACCGTGACCTTCGGGTCCAGTGCGGCGTTCACCACGGAGGCGGGCAGCACAATAGCGTAGTCCTTGGCTGCCCGCAACCGAATTGCTTTGGTTATTCCCATGGTTTCTAACTGCGCGGCTGAAAAAGTGTCACTCAGATCACGGACAGTGAGATAATACTGCTGAAGTTGCCCGACCGTCCGCTTTGCGTGAGCCGCAACCAGTCGCAGGTAGTCGCGAAAAGTGTTGTAGCGCACACGCCAATATCCCATCTCAGCGACTTCGAGTAACAACCAGCCTAGATGAGCATAGCCGCGTTCGGCCTGATTATCAACGGCGGCCATCTCAGCCGCCTGTTTCTGCACCTGCCGCAGCGCGTCGTCGCCAGTCGCGGTTTTGATTGAATCATCCATTGGCGTGCAGCCCCTTCCGATAGGCGCGACGCAGTGCAGCGGCAATCATTCGCCGATCTTCAAGTTTTCGTTCGTTGATGTGCCCCAGCGGCGTGAACCAAAGGTGATCCATCACCGCTTGTTGAAGTTTTTCGGCTTTTTTATAGGCCCAGTCAGTTTTCGTTCTGTTTGTCATTTCTTCTCCCCTTTTGCAGCAGGACTAAAAAATATAACAATGGTGAATACCCCGCCGAATAGCGGCCAAAACCATAAATTTGGACGGTCATCGACAAAACTGCTGATGAGAAACAGGGGAAGGGCGGGCAGCGCACCAAGAACCATCCCAGTAATCACGCTAAAAAGAATTCGTCCCAGCATCGGGGCCTCCCTATAAAACTTTCGGTCTGTAATCGGACGGCGGAATCCCTTTCGCTTTCTTTGTGGCCTTCTCTCGCTTGGCAATCTGGTCGTCCGTGTCCAGGTCTTCGGTGAAAACGGTGCCAACTTGCTTGCGCTTGGGCTGCTCGCCTATCACGCGGTCTTTGTTGATGCACGACCAGCAGGCTGCGCGGAACTGTCCGCTTTCGTCGCGCTTGGCATAGCCGTTCTCTTCCTTGCCGCAGAAGCCGCACTTACCGCGCGAGTCGGGCCAGGTATGAGCCAACTCAGCAGTCATCACCTTGACATCCTCCCCCGCCTGAAGTGCGGGGTTTTACGACGCCGTGGATAAAGTGCCATATCACGCAAAGACTTTTGTTCGGGGGCGCACCAATAGGCCGCAAATTTTTCCAAAACTTCTTCGCGTGTGCCGTCTTTTCCGACATGAAACGGATTACAGAAAATAGATTCAGGGAACCCCGCCCATTTACGCCCAATATAGAGCGTAAAATTGATTTGCTTTTGGTTGATCTTCACAACTTTAACGGGCATTGTCGGTTCTACCTTTGCGGGCGATAATCACCGCGATGCCACCATTTTCTGTAAAAAACGCGCGCATCCCCGTTTTGTATTCATTCTCGTCCAGTGTGGTCACGTATTCTTTGAGTGCCGCGATGATTTCTTCTGGCGGCGCAGCAAGAAGTAGTTTTGCGATGGAGCGCGCGGAAGGAAGCACGCCTGTCATTTCGTACGCGGTCGCCGTAATTTGAGAGACTCGGGGATCATCCACATCGGCGCGCTTCTCGGCAAACTCGGGACCAAGCCGAGAATCCACTACTTTCACATATTCGGTCAAGGGGTATCGCGGGTTCTTATCCTGGACCTCGCGGCACCATTTCTCAAAATCGGCTTCGACGGCAGCGCGCCCGTAAGCCTCTTCGATCAATTCAAATTTATCTTTCATCCGCGATAACCCAACATGGGTATTGTGGAGAACCCGAGCCGCGATCCGTGGTAATGACTTCTGAAGAGACATCAGAACCTCCCGCAACATGCATTTAGTTTTGAGACGTGAGATTTCGTATGTAAAGCTATTGATATCAGAGGGTTGGTTGTCTCAGAAGGGTTTTGAGACAGTTCTGAGACGTGAGACAACTTTGTGACCAAAGAGTAATCTTGTCTCAAAACCCCCCTCTGTCTCAGAACTGTCTCAGAAGGGTTTTGAGACGAATATATTATTGATTCTATTATATATAGAGGTAAAATCTCACGTCTCAAAACTGTTTTATCTGTTCCGAGGATATTTTGAACCTGAACCTCCCCATGGCTGAAGCCATGGGGATTCCGAACTGCGCCATGCTTACGCACAGCACACCTCGACCCTCGTTCCGAGGGCAGCCTGTAGCGTGTTACGAGCCGCATTGACATCGCGGTCGTGAAGAGTTCCACACTCTGTGCATCGCCACTGCCTTATCGACAACCCTGCCCATCCTGTAGGACCAGAGAGGCTCCCGCAGTTGGAACAGGTTTTGGTGGAAAACTTAGAATCAACTTCGACATATTCCGTACCGCCTGCACGGCTTTTGTACGAAAGCATCCGTCGAAGTTGATAATGTGAAGAACTGGAAACGCTCTTCCCAAATTTGTTGGCAACACCTTTATGGTTGTCTGCGGAGAACGCAATCAAATCGTTTTCCGCGACAAGTTGCCGAGATAGTTTGTGGTTTCGGTCTTTGCGCCGATTGCCCATGCGTTCTTGCAAACGTGCGGCAAGGGTTCGGTCGTTGCCGCGTTGCGCTTGCGCCAATCTTTGTGCGCCCGCTTCCAGTTCCCGAGGATGCTCTATAATCTCGCCCTCGGATGTCGTGAGCAGGCTCTTGAATCCAGGGTCGATTCCGATCTGTCCATGCGCTGTGTGCGCAATCGGTTCTCGGTCGGCAGCAATGAACAGGCAGAGATACCAACCCGACGCACGTTTGACAATGCGCCCACACTTGATTTTGCCCTCGGGAATATCCTGACGGTGGAATCGAACAGAGCCCAACCCAGGCACTGCAATATGGTTGCCGACAGGCGCACGTAATGGATCAGGGAACGGAATGCTATTGAGTTTGTTGCGTAGTCCTTTGAGGTGAGGCTTCTTTGCTAATTTCTTGAAGCATCGGCTCCAAGCTAGATGCGCCTGCGATAGCATGCCCTGCAGGGTGTGGCTGGGAATCTCCATCTTTTCGCTGTGCCCTGCCAGCAGATTGTGAAATTCTTTCGGGGAGTAGAAAATCTTATCCTTCGCATCCAATTCTATTTTCTTGACCGCCCAGTTCCACACACCCGTGAGGTTCCACAGCCAGCCCGTCAGAATGGCATCCTGTTTGGTGTTGAGCCGAAGTTTGAGTTGCGCTTGAATCATCAGACGTTCTTCTGATTTTCAACGTACTGTTTAATCACTGAAAGCGGAGCACCACCGACTGTCGAAACGAAATACGAATTTGTCCAGAGCGTCGGCAGACGTGAAACCAAACTGGCAAATTCTTTGCGCAGTGTATGCGACGACACACCTTTGAGATTTTTGACAAGTCGATGTATCCCAAATTGTGGGTCCACTTCGACCAGCAGATGTACGTGGTCGGGCATAATCTCTAAGGCGATGATTTCGGCTCGATACTTCTTGCATGTCTGTCGCAGGACCTGTTCGCATCGTCTCGCTATCGGACCATCCAGCACCTCGCGTCGATACTTCGGGCACCAGACGACGTGATATTTGCTGGAGTACACGACGTTGTTGTTTGACTTGTATCCTTCGAGCATGATGCATTATACCAGTCTCCGCTACCTATTGCAATAGGTTTCTTTGTGCAAACTACTCGCTTGACCCCATGCCTGAAGGCAGGGGGTTGCGCTCACACTCACTCATACTTAAACTCCGTGCTGGTCGGCCCCGCCTCTTCGTCCTCTTGTGGATCGTTGGTTTCGTTCATAGGGGTAAGTTTCCAACACAATTTTCCCGCTATGCGAACATCCTTTTGAACGTGTGCAACCTCGGCGGCCCGATAGAGAGTCGCACGACTGATGTTTTCCAAATCCCGTGCAAGAACGATGATTTCTTTGCCCAGGCGCGGCCCATCTTGAAGCTCGCGCTCAAGGAAATTGATGGCTTTCTGAAGTGATTCAGGTGGCCGCCCGCCAGGGTCCTGTTTCGGGTCTTCTGTTGCCTGAACGGGCACCAAACGCCCACCCTCAAACTGCAGCGTGAACTTCTCAGCAGGGGCGTTTCGTGGAAGGATCGTCAAAATTCTCTGTGGCGCGGTGCCGTCATCATCCTCCGCGAATTCCAGAACGCAGACGGTTTCACAATTGCGGCCCCAGGCTTCGCTGCCTGACAGTTTGTCGCGCTTGGCTGCGTAATCTTCCCCGCGCTTGGTCTTAGGAGCCCCGACGCTACAAATTAAGGCTATATGGAAGTGGGCTGCCGTTTCTTGTAGTTGGCGCATGAAGGGGGAAACGACTGATTTTTTGTTGGCGTCGTCGAGAAGCATATCCAGCCCCTCAATGAAGATGATGTTGGGGGTTGGATTCATCTTTTCGATTTCATTGATGACGCTTTGCACTGCCTCGGTGCCGAAAGCAAGCGGTAGCGGCGTCGTAGGTATATCCGATGGAAGCAGGTTCAATCGCCGCATCGTGCGGGCGAACGCATTCCTGCCTCGGTCGTATGCCAGAACTTGAAACAAATATCCATGAGTGCGGTGATCGTGTATGGGGTAGCCTTGCTTCTGTTTGTGCAGCATTTCAAAAATCCACGTTGTCTTTCCCGTACCGCTGGCTCCACCAATCAGACTGATGTCGCCAAGAGGGAACCATCCATCATCTTGACCAGCCATAGGTGCAATCACATATTCCCCATCTGGATCAGGGCGCGCAGGGGTGTGAAATTCAATCGCGGCAGATACTGACACAGGCTTACCAGTAAGATTGGTGCCAATAGCCGCTTTGATGGATCGCTCACGATAATCTTTTCGGTTGTGCCATTTCTCCCGATGCCCTGGCTTGGACACACTAAAGAATGATTCCATTTTCAGCGGGTTGTTTTGTGTGAGCGCGGCAAGCCGAGTCAATAGATAGAAATCCGCACTGGAGTCGTCGCCGTTAAACAGTGATGTATCTCCCAGCCATGCGGATTTGAACTTTTTATCTTTGTTCTGGGTTATCAGGAGATACGGCAGTGTGATGTCCGCGATTTTTGGGATTCCGTCGCCGAGCACCTTTTCCCCAGTCATTGTGAAATAGCGACCGCCCTCTTGACCGTGATATATTTCAATTCCGCTGTGCGCCTGTGATAATTTTCTGCCGCCCTCGGGCAACGCGGCGCAATCTACAAAAGCATGAAGCCCTGTCCCGCTCGGGGATTTTTCTGTGTATGGGTCCCCCAATAAGCTCAGAATCTCCAACACGTATGGATCAATGACACCTTTATGATTGATGGCGTTGTCGAAATCGATCCCAACTATCGAAGTTCCATGCAGTTCGAATCCCACACCGTTGTAGTCGGAGCCTTCCAGCACGTCCCCAGTTTTGATGGCTTGTTCGAATGTTGCCCAGGTCATGGCGTCATTGGATTTCGCCATGCTGCCAGTCTTGGCATCGAAGGGAATTTTGGTCGCCTTACCATCGCGGACGACAGACTTCCAGACGACCCAATTCGGATACTGCTTGAGTATCGCAGGGATATTTTCGAGCATGAGAGTGTAGACTACTCCGATTCTTTACCGAAGTCAAGCTCATCTTCTTGCTTGCGAACCAGAAGCATGTCCCGCAACTCGGGACGATTAGCGCAGATGCCCCGCATCGGGCAGTTCGGGCACCGCTCATTCGGAAATCGGACCCCAGAATTCATGGCCCAGTCTTCGTTCTCGTTTGCCCGCACGATGTTCACGATGTCGCGCTTGATCTTGCGTCCGATATCTTCCGCGCTTTCTTTTGTGATGACCGCCGATTTGAATTGTACACGCTGCTTGGTGATGACCCGCTCGGGCGCATGCTTGGCGTTTGCCTCGATGTATTGCTGGCGCGCCGCCTTTACCGCCTTGCTCTCGCCGACGAATTGCGCGTCCATTTCATCAACGACACGCTGGTTCTGTGTAACCCAGATGCCGAATTCATCCTTCGCCAACACGATGGCGTTATCACCAGGCTGCAGGTCGGCGTAGGGCTCCAGGAATGTAACCGTGTCGCCCCGAGAAATAGACCGCCCCATCTTGCGGAACCACAAGAACGCGACGAGCTTGCTGGTGTCTTCGGGACGCCATTTCACCCACGCATAGCTGCGAAGCTGTGGGTCCAGCACCGTAAATTCAGGCACATCGTCGCCCGATGTCTTCATATCAACAATCTCAGGCTCGCCCGTGGCTTTGTCAGTCACCACCACATCAATGTAGGATGTGAATTCAATCCCAGCCAACTTCGTGTCTGGAAACACCTCAAAGTTGGTCTCGACCTGAAAGTCCATGGGATTGTTCACGACGTATGGAAACGTCGGATAGCGGATAGCGTAGAGACGCACCAGGTCCTGGCCGTTCAGATTCAGGTTGTTCCAGTCCTTGTCCGTCTTGGAATACGTGTACGGCTTGTCGTTGTGCGCGGCCCAGAGCCGCACAAATTCCGCGACAGCCGCCGCCGTGTCCTGGCGGTGCTGGTGCCAGAATGTGATGGCCTTCTCCAGCGCGGTGCCGAAGTGTGTAGACGACCGTTGGATTTTTTCGGTCCAACCCTGCACGCGCTCCAGATAGTACTTGCGGGCGCAGTAGGTGAACGAGTCGGACCCGCTATAACTATGGCGGGTGACGAAGTACCCCTTACTGTTGATGTACAAGTGCGGTTTCATGCTGCTCATGCTCTTTAGCCACGCCCATCTTACTTCTTCTGTTCTCTGGCGTCAATAGTACTAAAGTACTGGAGAATGTCAAGAAAAAAGGTTCGCCTGTTCCTGTAGGTGGTCAACTTCTGTTGCCTTCTCGCGCAACTTGTCCAAAATTTCGTCGTTTAGATATCGCCGTAGGTACGGCGACGGTGTTCCTGCGAACGAAATGCGCAGCATGTCGATTGGCCGACTGATTGCCACGAACCAAATTCTTCGCTCTTCCATCGGATCGCCCTTAGCGTGCGGGAAGCCCTTGGCGTTCGCACCGATGATGTAAACATTCTTCCACTCACCGCCCTTCGCCTGGTGAACCGTGGAGATTGACACGCCGCGCGGGTCGTTGCGTCGATGCATCATCTTGTTCGCGTAGACGACAAAATCCTTCGCCATCCGAAAATCTTTTCCGATCAATTGCAGTGTCTTCAGGTTTTCCAGGGCGTCGTTGTCGCGCTCCGTACGATCTTCAACAGCGTAGTGTTTTTCGACTCCTGGTATGGTTAAATTCAATCCAGCTTCGGTCGAAATCAAGGGATACTGTTTCAGGGCTTCGATGGCTTTGCGGATTTCGTTCTGTTTCCAGAATCCCGACTTGCCCAGCAAATGATATCGAAGATTATACCGCGCGCACAGCCGCTCCAGCAATCCAACCATGCGGTTCGTGCGGGCAAGAATGATGCTGTTAAGTGGGTCCCGCTGCGAAAGTTTCAACGCGGACTCAGCTTCGGCATCGTCTGTCCAGTACATCCGCAAGCCAATAGGCGTGCCTACATCTTTGCGGGCGGCCACCATTCGATCTAGCAACTCTTTCGGGGTACCAGGCGGCGCGTTCTCTCGGATGAACTGTACTATCGTTTGTGTGCTGCGGTAATTGCGCCCCAAGTAATAGTATTTACCTTGCGGAAACCACTGCTGAAAGTTCGTGATGTTGTCAGGCTTCGCGCCACGAAAACTGTAAATCGCCTGTCCTGGGTCCCCGACTACTGTAATGTTTCCATGCTTCTCGGCCATCAGTTGCATCATGCGCCACTGCAGGTCGTCCGTGTCTTGGGCTTCATCGACAATCAAATACTTCGGAGACCACCTTGCACGAGTTTGTGCATTTTCTAGTGATTGCACAGAATCGGCCAACATGGAATCGAAGTCCATCCAGCCTTCGGTTGCGCGGGTCTGCTCGTATTCCGCGTACCCTCGCGCCATGCCGTAATCAAAATCGTTCATGCCGTTCACGGCTTCGTCTGGCGAAATGTTGTTGCGCCGCATGCGTGCGATGAAGCCATCCAGTTCCTTGTAATCCAGATGATACTTGCGCACGAGCTTGCACATCAGTCGGTGCCGTAACTCGGGATCGACGGGTTTGCGTTCAGTCTCGGAACAAATCAGATAGCCCAGGCTATGGAAGGTGGATACGACGCCCTTCACACCTGCCCGTTTCTCTAGGGCAGATGACATCTCTTTCGAAAACGTCACTGCGCGGATTTCAGATGGGGAGACACCAGAATCGATCAACTTGTTAATTAAAGCGGTCATGGTGGCTGTTTTACCCGAGCCAGGACACGCGATCACCGACCGCGCGCCTCGGTAGTCCGTAACAACCCGCTGTTGATCTGGATTCAACTCCAGCATGGGGCCTCAATTCGCGAAGTAGTCATGAATGCGGTGAAACCAGTGCTCTGGGTCGAGCTTGTGTGCCACCTTCCCGTGAAGGAAGTGCCAGCCAACCCAGAGCACAAAGAAAGACAACTCTACCCCGAAGCCTTGCCAGAGACCAGCCCAGACAAGCCGCAAAATATCACGAAGCATGAATCACCTCAGAAATTGGAGAGGCGGTGCTGGAGTCCGATTTATCAGGTCGGCCCTTTACACCGCCCCATGAAGCAGCCACGGTAGGCATCTCTGTGGTCAGCCGTACGAGCCCCGTGTCAGGTTGCTTCCCTATAGCTCCGCTTGGTCACTAGGGCTGCTTCAATCTCGCTAGAACGGGATATCGTCGTCGTCAACGGGCTGGGCTGTGGGGCGCGACGCGGGTCGAGCCGCTGGCTTGCTGGCCTGGCGATTCTGCGCGGGGTTTTGCTTCTCGCCGCTCGCATCGGACAGCTTTTTGATGTCGGTCACATTGATTTCGGTCGTGTATCGCTTGTTGCCGTCTTTGTCATCCCAGGATCGGGTCTGCAGTTTGCCTTCGGCGTAGATCAGGTCGCCCTTGTGGAGATATTTCTGAACGAACGCTTCGACGGAGTTTCCCCAGACAACAAGATTGTGCCACTCTGTCTTCTGAACCTTTTCGCCGTCCTTGTTCTTGTACGACTCGTCGGTTGCGAGACTGAAACTCGCCACCGCCGCGCCGCTTCCTGTAAAACGGACTTCGGGGTCTTTCCCGAGCCGACCGATTACGATTGCCTTGTTCACTGACATTGCCATGCTACACCTTCCTTTTTGAGTTTGCTCTTGCGAGCCGTGACGTTACTTCTTCTCTTCAACTCCGTTGGCCTTGTTCACCAGCTTGGCGAGACCAACCAAACCGTCTTCCAAGCCCTTGACGTGATCCACGCGCTGGAAGAAATCATCCCATTGCGCCTTCGTGATGCTCTTGGCTTCCGCCGCGCCAGTGATGAACAGCAAGAATGCCAGCAGTTTGCGATTGACGGGCAGCCCCTTGCTGGACTTCAGTTTCCCCTTGGCCGTCAAGTCGTCGCCCAGGGTGCTGAACGCCTTGCGATACTGCGTCAGTTCTTCTTCGGTCGGCAGTGTGTCGTCAGCCGCAGCCTGTGCATTCTTCATCTGCGACGGGGCAGCCGCAGGTGCCGCACCAGATGATTGTTGAGTCCCCGTGGAGGGGACAGGCTGGCTGGGCCCAGCCGAGGCAGGAGCATTCTCGGGCTGGGCGGGCCCTAAAGGGACATCGGTCGTCTCCAAAACCCGCTGCGCTGGGGCGGCAGCGGCGGCTGGAGCGCGCGGAGCCGCGTGGCGGGCATCCTGGAAGTCAGGGGGCTCGGCTGGAGAGTAGCCTTCGGGCTCTGGCGCGCCATCCACAACTGGATCGGCTTCTGGGTCCGCTTCATCGGGCACTAGGAAGCTATTTCGTAGCGCGTACTTGATTGCGCCCGTCTGGGCCTTGTAGATGGCTTTGTCGCCCGTATCCGCGCCAGTCCCGAGACCGCTAGAAGTCAGCATCTCTTCCGACTCGGCGTCATGAAACACGATAGTGCAACGTACATCGACGGCGTTGAAAGGGGCATTCACATCTTTCGCTCGGGCGATGGTATACTGCCGCTCATTGACCATGTTGATTTCGGCATAGACCTTGAGCTTCAGAAGGGTCTTGCGCACGGCGCGAACCATGTCGGCGGCGCGCACGTACGAGTAATTTTGCTTGCTATTCGTCCCCAGCTTTTCAATGTGGTCAATCTCTTCGTAAACCTGAATCAGCTTCTCGCGCAGTGTCATAGAACTTCTCCTATTAGGAACCTTTTTCCCTGTAATCGCTTCTTGAATTTGTTGTGCAACCCAGTCTCGGGTATCAATCAATAAATTCGCAGATACCGTTAAGTGCCGACTTGTCGGGCGATGATAAAAATGAATCGTGGCGGGAGTAGGATCAGATTCCCCGAATGGAATTTGCAAACCATCCCACTCGCCGCCCGCAGCGACTACCTCTTTTCGGGCCATGTCAAGAAATGAGTCGGTACTGCTCACTCACCTATAGTACAAAAGTACCATTGCATTGTCAAGAACTTTTTATTGCCGCCGTCCGATATACCACCACCAGCCGAAGGAAAAGCGCCACATCACGAATTGATTGATTACTCTCCCCAACAGAGTCTTTTTGAAATCGGCGCAGCAATCATACTCGTAGGTCCAAGCACTAACTGCCAGTCCATCCCAGTCATTGCACCAATGTCCGTCGATTTGCTTTACCACTTTCTTTTCGTACGCATCCCAATTCATTGGTTTAGCCTTTCTTGTAAACCTGGCTGGTGTACCCTTCCGCGCCTAAAATCAAACCAGGGGCCCAGTCAGGCACCTGCGTCATGCACCAGATCAAGTCATCGAGCCGCAGCCCGAAGGGGTCGTCGTTATCTTCCGTCGCGATTTCGTCGTGGAACAATCCCCAGATATTAAAGCCCATCTCGTCGGCCAGGAACATGCTGTTCAGGAGATCGTCGCGCGAGATTGCCTGCACCGCGTTCTCGCAGAGCTTCCCGCCGTACGTCTTGACCCGCCCCCACTTGTGCCGTTTCTTAATGTTCTTGCCGTCTGCACCCTGTATCGCACTGTGCTCGATGCCGTCGTAATAGATCGTGTACGCCGTGTACGGCTGGCCCGTCTTCTGGCTGGTGCGCTTTTCTTCTTCGAGCGAGACATTGAGATAGTGGAGCGCGCGTCCCGATGGCAGCACCATCTGAATCATGTAGCCGCCATCTTCCATTTTTTTACGCCGAAACGTAATGACACATTGCTTGCCTTTGGTCGGATGCTCAACCCATTCCTTTGCCTTTTTGTCCCAGGTCACTTCACCGACTTTGATGACGCCGCCATGCTTGAAAACCTGCTTGAAGGCTTCTTCCAAGTCCGTCCAGAACTGGACGACTTCTGGCCAGGCGTCGCGCAAAATCTTCACGGCTTTATGAGCCAATTCTTTGGGCATGTCAACGCCGCAGACGGACAAAGCATAACCCCATAGCCCGCCGCGCACTTCGTCGCCGTATTCATTGAAATACATCTCGCCGCCGCCCAGACCATACCCGCCGCCGAGCACAGGCGGCTTTGAGTTTTGGCGTCGCTCTTCAAATTCGGCATTTTTCGGTTTGTGATTGCCGTGCTCGTCGATTTTGATCCACTCTTCGTACGGAATCCCGTACAGTTCAACCCCAAATGACATATAGGGGCAGCGACCTTGCCTGAAAACATCAAGGATTTTCTGGCAGCCAGATGCCCACCCCAGGACGCGATTTTCAATGGCGTTCTTGTCGGCGACGTGAAAGACTTTCCCAGGCGTCGCTTGGAAGAGCGACCGCAACAGCGTAATAACGAATTCGACGACCGTGATTGAGTCTTTGGGATTCGGAGTGTTCGTAAATTCTCGGATAATCCCATCGTAGTCTTCGCGGTCCAGAAGATCGAGTGCCAGGGCTAATTTTTTCTTGACCGCTTTCTCGCCCCGAGGGAGATTCTGAACCTGCATCGATGTGTCTTCCCCGCCGCCACTCGCCCAGCGCCCCGTGCGGGGCGCGCCCATATAGCGGAACTGGTAGCGCAGACGGTCATCCGCCGAGAGTAATGCCAGGAGCTTTTCAATCTTTGTGTATGATGACTTACGGGCAGAAGAACGCAACTTTAATGCCGCACGGCACTCTGGGGTAATGGGGGACGCGGGATTATCGATTTCTGCTTTGACGGTCGGGGCCCGCAGCGAGTTCCATTTGTACCCGCGCGCGGCGACCCACTCTTTCATTTGCACGTCAGAGTTGGGATTCTCCAGCCCCGTCGCCTCTTTCAGCAGGTCCCGCTGATCCTTAATGAAGCGCAGAGCCAGCCGCAGCCCTTTCTCGGCAAGGTCGCGGCGTATAGGGATGCCGAAGATATTGATTTTTTGGTCTAACAGCCATCCCCGCCACTCGCGTTCGGGGAGTGCGATCTTGCGCAATCGATGCCACAAGTCTCGCTCGGCGCGCACATCCTGTCTGCAGTACTCGATGTATTCTGCAAACTCGCGTGGATGGCTCTCATGGGTGCGAAAGAGTGGTGGCGCAATACCGAACAGCGTCATCTCCCCACCCTGGCTAACGGGGTTGCAAAACATATGAACCAATTCTTCGCCGCGCGGGTCTTTCTGATTTTTCATCCGAAGAATTTCAGCTACGTCTTTCAGATGCCCTGGGAGAGAGAGCGCATGTGCCAAGACAATGGGGTCGCGGAATTCCGATATCGGCGGGGCAGGCCAATCCCCGACGTATCGGGGGAGAACATATTTCGTGATCGCGCGTTCAAACGCAGCATGCCACGCCACTTTGATGATTTTGTGATCGTACAGCGCGTTGAACAACTTCTCAGGCATGGGGCCCTGGTGCGGCAGCCACACTTCAATCTCTTCGTCGTCCAGAGCCCACGCCAGCATCGATATCCCAGTAGACGGATGCTTGGCGTAGTTATCGAGACCAACTTCCTTCAGGTCAATGAGGGAGAAGGTTTCGTAGTCGGCATAAAGAACTTGATAGGCCACAGAATGTCCTATGCGGGAACTGCCATCGCGCACAGCAGGTCCTTCACCTTCTCCCACGAGTCGAAATGCGTGACCTGGGGCATGTAGTGAAAGATGTTCTCATACTCGGTACCTACAACGAAGATCGGTATCTTGCGCGTGAGCCCGATGCCGAGCGCAACACCGAATTCGACATGCCGCCCCGCGCGGATGATTGTTTTGGTCGGATCGGTCCAAAAGACCAGGATATCCGCTGCACGCACGTCTTTCATGTCCTGAATGGCGTAGGTGCGGTGCTGCTCGGGAGTGATGTCAGCCATTTGCGTGCTCGGAGCATGCGGCTCGGTGAGCCAACTGGACGTGACAACGATCCCGCTCGCGCGCAGTTCTTCTGCCCGCGCTTGAATCTCGTCCTTCATTAAATACGGCGCAGCCAAATAGACTTTCAATGGTTTCATGGTCATCTCCGTTAGAATTTTTTGCCGTGGGGGAACGCACGATTTTCTGGGCGGTGGTCGGGACGATTGCGGTTGTACTCATTCTTCGCCACGATGGCGTCCGCTAGTCGCAACTTGCGGTCGGTGGCGTAGTTCATGAGACGGATCACGGCGTCAGCAATCTCGGCCTCTTCTGCTGTGAAGTCAGGGATATGATCGTCCGCCTCCGCGTTTGTCCTGACTGCTTCGAGGGCTTCGCTGAGTTCACTCGTGACAAGAGCCAGCTTCAAACCAATGCGGGCGTTCTCATATTGCTCTAGAAGCGGAAGAAATTCACATCGATCCAGGCCAATGAGGTAGGCTTGTAGTTGTCTGAGACGGGAATCTTGATTGGTGAACCCGTTTTTCTGGTTAATGGTCGCCGCTTCGGCTTGAAAATCTTCAAAGGCAGTAATGAAACGGTCGCTAAGAGTGCTCATTATTTCCCCTCCACTTTAACGTCTGGGAGCTTGGCACCACGCGCAATAGGCGCGCCTTCGGCTTCGAGTTCGAGTTGCAGCAAGGCCAGGGCACGCCATGCGAGCTTCGCGGAGTGCCGCATGCCATCAGTATCGATCTTGCCACGCTCCAGGTAGTGGCGGACAATGGTATCGGCCTGGTCGGTGCTCTTCCCGCGCGCCCAATGTAGCGGCTCGCCAGGATTATGCTGCTGGTTGCCATGAAACGAGACCTTGGCGACTTCGGCCAGAGCGGCTGGGAAATAGTCCAGCACTCCTGTCCCTATCGGAATCTGCTTCCGTTCTTGGGGGTCGGCAGGCAGAAGCGGATTTGTAACGCAGATTATATGCCCAGGCGCGATTATATGCCCAGGCGCGATTATCGGGCCAGAGTTTCCGCTGGAAACAAAATACGTTGCTTTTTCACTTTGAGACATCTTTCACCTCGTTTTTGAAGATTAGCTTGCGCAGTTCTGTTTCAATCTTGCCCGCGACTTCGGGATGTTCGACCAAAAACAAACGGGCTCTTTCTTCCCCTTGTCCCAGTCGCTCGTCCCTATATGAAAACCAAGTGCCGCTCTTTTCGAGAACCTTATGCTGCTCGCCCAGGCGCAGCAAATCAGTCTCGTGCGAGATGCCGTACCCATACAGGATGCGGACTTCCGCTTCACGAAATGGGCTGGCAACTTTATTCTTGACAACTTTGATACGGGTGTCGGCACCAATCACCTTGTCGCCATCTTTGATGACCCCGATCTTGCGGATATCTAGGCGGACGGATGCATAAAACTTCAGAGCGCGCCCGCCCGTCGTTGTCTCGGGATTGCCGAACATCACGCCGATCTTTTCGCGAATCTGATTGATGAAAATCAGCACCGTCTTGGTCTGATTCGTGATGCCCGTGAGCTTGCGCAGAGCTTGTGACATCAGGCGCGCCTGAAGTCCCATCTGCGGATCACCCATATCGCCTTCAAGTTCGGCCTTCGGCACTAGGGCCGCCACCGAATCAACCACGATGATGGCGATTTTGCCCGACTGAATCAAGGACTCTGTGATTTCCAGTGCCTGTTCTCCGTTATCGGGCTGAGACACCAGCAGGTGGTCAACATCGACGCCCAGCTTGCGAGCGTAGACTGGGTCCAGGGCATGCTCGGCGTCTACGAAGGCTGCCTTACCGCCGAGTTTTTGCGCTTCGGCGATGATGTGGAGTGCCAGAGTGGTCTTGCCGCCCGACTCGGGCCCGTAGATTTCAACAACGCGCCCGCGTGGAAGCCCGCCGACGCCCAGAGCTTCGTCGAGAGCCAGCGATGACGTGGGGATCACATCGATGGGCACAAATTCCTTGCTGCCCAGCATCATGATAGAACCCTTGCCGTGTTGCTTTTCGATGCCTGCGACCACGTCAGATAGATTTGTAGACACTTCGTCTTTGCTGCTCACGGATGCCTCCGAACTGGGCGACTACTCAAGGAAAATTGGTGCAGTCATCGTCTTCTCCATGAACTTTTTGTTCACAAGGAAGATAGTTTGGCTCGGCTTCTCAAACGATGCCTTGATCGAAACAGCGTAAGCATTATAGCCGATCAGGCTACCGTTGCAAATGAAATTTCCGCCGTCAAATTTGGTGTGGAAGTGGCCGAACACGTCGAGATTCGCGACCCGCGCTTTGTTCCACTGCGCGATGGCCTTGTTCACGGGGATGGTTATGCCTCCAACGCCTCCCTGGTAGTTAATCTGGTGTCCATGGTGGAACCGCACCACATACTTGTCGAAGAAGGTGACATACGAGTGATAGCCAGTCGCGACCTGGAATTTTATGCGCGGGTTGTCTTTGTAGTGGTCCCGCATCACGTAGTACATGTAGTTTTCCAGCGAGTTTCCCGCTTCGGTTGCGATGCGCTGTTTCTTTGTTGTCCGCGCGTGATTGCCGCTGTGGCAGACAACGAGAAGCTCCAGGTCTTTTGGGGTGTGCGCCAGAATGTAATCGATGCCGCCGATCAAGTGATTCTGCGCATTGTACGCCGCATCCATTGGCGCGAGAAGATTGGACTCAGCCGCGTCTTCGTGAATGTTGTTGTTGAAAAAGTCGCCCAGTAGTGCAATGACCAGAGTGTGGATATTTGTTTTTTGTTGCTCGATGCCCAGCCACGCCAACGTACCATGAACCAACTGGGAGAATCGGCGGTCATAGATTTCGAGATTGAATTCATTCTTGCCGCTGACTTGACCTGGGTCCACTTTCTCTTCATTGTGGTGGTCGGACCATACCGCGACCGCTGCCGATTCGCTCGTGCCCGTCGATACGTGGGGGTGAATCTCGGATGCCTGGGGAGTTAACTGGCGGAAGTCGGTAATCGTATGCAACTCAGTTTCGAGTTGCACCACTTTCTCCTGCAGCGCATGGATTTGGACTTCTTTCCCTTCACGCTTGTCCCGCAACGCCTGCAGAGCAAGATCAACTTTTGCCTTTTCGGAGACGGGTTTTGCTTTTGCCACTACATCCTTAATTTTCGCCATTGGTTTCCTCGGGTTCTGTCAACTGCGCACGCAACTTTGCAATGCTCTTTGTGCTGCCCCAGAACAGTTTCTGGTCAACCTTCTCGCGGTAGTCTCGCAGAATGGGATGTCGGAGTTGAGAGCCTGATGGTGACAGGCCCATCTGCTCTCCAAGTTCCATAGTCGTCACGATATCACCGAACGGCAACTTATCAAGAAACGCGATGATTTTCTGAACCATTGGAGGGATCGGCATCTGATTTGTGGACAAGACTTTCGCCCCGTTCACTCTGAAACCCGCAGGTAGCGGCATAAGCCCCCTTAAAAGCCAGTATAAGTCTTGATTATTTGGCGTCCGATGAACCCAACAACAACGCCCGCTTCGAACCAATGCAGCTTGGATTTGCGTGCCTGCGCCTTCAGTAAATTTTTGTCGTCAGTGCATGCATTTGCTGCCGCGACATTCTCGATGTTCAGTGCATCGATTTGCTTATTCAGCCCGACGTTAATGGATGCCAGGCTCGTGAGTTGCGTTGTCTGATTGGTGGCGATGGTCTGTTCGTCCTTCAGGTCGGCCTGCAGAGTCGGCACACTTTCGAGTTGCACGACCGTTTCTATCGCCGCTGCGGGTGTCACCAACAATGCATCGGGAATACCCTTACCCCCAGGCTCGACTTGAATGGACTCAGGCGCAGCATTCAACAAAGCTGCCCATCGTTTGCCCAGTTCATTCGGGGGGAGTGTTCGGTCGGCGGCTTGTTGAGTTTGCGTCACGGCGTTGCGTGTAGCCTGCGCGTTCGCCAGTGCCTTGTTTGCAGCGGCGAGTTGGGTCGCGAGAGTCTGGTATTGGGCGGCAGCTTTCGCATTATCCGCCGCAATCTGTTTGACGGCATCGGTGTCCGCTTGGAGCTTGGCATGAGCCAAGATGTCGGTTCGCTGGTCGTGAGCTTCCCAGGCGTTCAAGCCGCGATGCACAAAATACAGACTGGCCAACAAGCTCAAAACAATAATAATTAGACGTTCATGGGTTTTCAGGAAGGACATGGCAGGTGTATCGGACATTTTAGTCTCCAGGTCTATATAGTGCGGCAGTACTAGCCCAATGTCAAGACTTTTTTAGTCGAGCAAAGAGATAATCCATCACGGGCTGCAAATTTTCTGGATGCGCCGCTGCATCGAAAAATCGCTCGATGTATCCCAACCCGTAGTTGCACTTCCCGCACAGAATTCCTCGAATCGACTGCGGCATCATTTCTTTTTTCACACCTGCGATTGCTGCCGCTTTGGTGCGCGCGTGTTTCGAAAAAACAACTTTGCGCTGTTCGTCGCAACCTTGGGCGAACCATTTCAAACCCATAGCGATCATATGGGGATCGGTTTGCCTGGTCGCGCACACCTTAAAATGGAAGTGATCCACACACGGGTGCCCATGCGCATCTAGGGGACCACCGCAGATTTTGCATTTGCCGTCTTGTTGGCGGGCTCGCTCGTTACGGTCGGCGAGAGTGATGCCAAATTTACGCTGGATTCGGAGGTCTTTGGCTCGGTCTTTTTGGCTCTCGCTGCGTACCATCGATGCCGCTCCCTAAAATAGAGTTGCATGACATTGCCCGACCGCCGCGCTTCATACCAGCACAGGATGTCGGCTAGGAGAAGTAAGACCAGCAGGACGTGGTCGAACATACCCCTATGTTACACGCTTACCGCACGGGTGTCAAGGACTGCGTTTGCCCCTTCAAAATCGCGCGGACTTCATCACCCGAGAGCTTTCCCTTGGTCGTGATGTGTGTCGTCAACGTGTTGATGTGCTGTTGCACCGCAGGATCAGCCAGCAACGCATTCACACGGGCCCGCGCTTCCGCCTGCAGTTCAGGAGCCTGCCCAAATGCCGCTGTTCCCCTGCCCGCCAGGACCTGGGCTCGTGCTGCCACATCGCCGCTCGCATGCCGCGCGGTCGTGCCGCCCTGTTCCGAGAGACCACCCGCGTACGACGTGGCGATCATATTGCGAACCTCGTCGGGCGAGAGTTGACCCACGGTTTGCTTTCCAGCGGGCGGCTGGATGTCGGTCACGCCACCACCAGCCGTGAGTCCAGTCATGTTGACAGAGCCAGGATTCAGTGCTTCGCTAATGACGGCGTGCGCTGCCTCATGACGGGCAGCATTGAAACGGGTGTCGGGATCGTTCATATTATCCGCGACCGTCTTGGTTTGCTTGAGTTTTGTTGGGATGGGCTTCTTGGCTGCGGAGCCAGGTTTTTCCAAGCCCTTGAGAACATTCGCGCCAAACTGAAAGGAAGTATCGCCCTCTTCGGGCTCGGCAGCTTCGCTTGGTTCAGCGGGCTTGCCGAGACGGGAGAGACCCTCCATCAGCCCTTCTGTACGACTTTCAGCAGGTCCGCCAGCGGGGGCACTTTCCCTGCCGCCTTGAGCTTGTTCCATCGGTCTTGCATATTTTTCGGCGAAAAGACCTGATTGCTCTCGGATGAAGTCTCGGGTGTTTCCTTCTTTTTGTCTTGTGACATATTTTTCTGCTGCTCCCTTGTAACTCTTCGCGGCTTCGCCCGCGCCGTGAGCTTCGTATAGATCGTGCTCGTACCCCCATAGTACCGCCTGGACATCCGACGTGTCAAGTCCAAACTCTTTGCCGACGTTCTCAACTACCTGATGAAACTTCCGCGCCTCTCCTGGCGTCACGGGCTGGATCATGCTCTCGGGCGTCAGCGTGCCAGTCCAACGACGAATCATGCGCGCGCCCCACACGTCAACGGTCGTGTGGTCAGTAATACCCTGCAGACTGAGTGTGTATGGTCCGCCTTTGGGACCGAAGATAAAGGCTCCATATTTTTCTTCGCCCGCTTTTCCAGCTACACCATGAACTTCATGGGTCTTCAATTTCTGTTCGCGAATCTCGCTCACGGGATGCTTCGAGAGCAGCCAATCGACCGCGCCCTGTTCGCCCTTCTCGTCGATCAGTTTGTTCAAGAGCGTGATGCTACCCTTGATGCCGCTGTAGCCAGGCCAGTTAGTTTTCGCGTCCGCCTTGAGCGGAATCTTGCCAGTTTCCTTGTATTGCTTCCAGGCTTCCGCCGCCGAAGTCAGATTGACATCGGGGTCAACGCCGTACGAAGTGACTCCCCACAGAACGCGGAATAGTTTGTCCTGGACAGGGTCTTTCAACTCAGGGAATCCATTTGCCTGCAGGTGCCCGATGGCGTCTTTCACATCGGACTTGTACCAGTTTAGCCCGCTGTTGTCCTGCGCCAATTGATATTGTAGTTCGGCCCGAGCGCGGTCAAGAGCAACACTGATTTCCTTCTTGGGTTTCAATCCCGCTTGCGACCATTCGTTCAACGCGCTTGCCAAATCGACGACCGTCGTACGTCCGCCAGGTCCCGTCCCTTCGATTACAAGCGGATGCTTTTGCAGCACCGTCGTCGCACCCTTGGGTTCTGACTTCTCTGGGAATGTTTCAGCAGTTAGGTCGAAGACTTCCGAAATACGATAGCCGCCACCTGGCTTTTTGTAGTAGCCAATGATGGCATCATGTCCTGCGTCTTTTGCCATTTGTCCTACCACATGGTCGTAGACCGCTGCGGCTATTTGCTGAGTGCTTCTTGACCCCGCCCATATATCATAAGCGGATTGAGGATTTCCACCATATTGTTTCAATACATCGGCGATTGCCTGAACTTGTTCATCGCCCGCTTTGAATTGTGCTGCAGTATGAGCGGCAATGAAAAGTCCCCTCAGTGTTTTGGCCCCACCAGATAATGCATCTATGGCTTTTTCTTGCATATGCCCGCCAAATCCACCCTTCACAATCAGCGGGTTCTGGAACGTAGTTCGTCCGCGCATTTCTTCTGGGCCGCCGTATGGCACAGGCATTCCGCCCACTGTTTTGCGAGCATAGTAACCTGCTCCGCCTTCGCCGCCCAAATAGAAGACGCCACCACGCCCAGCTTGTTCACCCTTCTGTTCTGGCTTCTGGAATCGTGTCAAGTTCACGGTCAGCCCGCGCTTGCTAATGCCCGCGAACGGGGAGTTCTTCACTGCCTGTTGGAATTCTTCTTCTTTGCCGCCAATGATTTTGAATTGGGACAGCGGCAGCGTCGGCTCTTCTGGTGCTTTGCGCGCCTCAAGAATCGGAGAAATCGTGCCACCTTCTGGCGTCCCGAGTTCCTTCAGTCGCTGCTCAAGCGGATAGCCAGGGAACGAAGTCTGTTTACCTTTACCTTCATACGGCACGAGTTCTTTATTCTTGGCATCCCAGCCCGCTTCCTGGTCCAGTTTGTTGCCGACCAGCTTCGCACCTTCGGGTGTGCCGACCGCGCTCACATTTAATTCATTCCCGTAGCCGCCCACATGCAACTCGGGATGCTGTTGGAACAGCGGCTTGCGCTCTGCATGAAACTGTTCGATGTCTTCCTTGGTTGGGGTGGCTGGCAACGCTTTGCGCTGCTCAGGTGCCACTTCAATCACATGCCCCTCTTCAGGAATATGACCAGTCTCTGGATGAATCGTGAAGCCGCCCGTCTTGACAGACTCTGCCGCGCGGGCCGCCCAATCTTTCTTCCCCTGCTCGAACATCAGGTCGTTTGCTGTGGTATGTTCAATCGGCGTGACGTTATTCTGAATGGCGGCGCGCTTGCGAGCATCTAGCTTCGGGGTAACGGCTTGTTCGGGATGTGCGCCAATCTGTTTCAACATTGGCTCGACATCTTTTGGAGTGGCAAATTCTTTAGGCCCCGCCGCCGCTCCGCTTGGCTCTCCGATTTCCATCGTGAGATTTCCGTTTCGGCCTAGCCCTTGACCGACCGCCTGTTTGAGAGCATTCACTTGCTCGGGCGTAATACCAGCCTTCGGAACAGAAACGGCAAGTTGGTTGCCTGCTTTGCCAGTTGTGAAGCGAGTGCGAACTGCACCCGTATCGCGCAAAAACGCCACTCGATTATCGGGAGCTTCTTTGGTGACTCCCCGCCCCGTCGCCCAATCAATCGCTGCGTCATGTGTTGCCCCACCACTTAAATGAATGAACTTTCCGTCTGGTGCGATGAATGACGCGCCGTTTCGTATTTTCTCGGCATCGGAATCGACGCCAAATTGATCTGCCAATTTTTGCAGGTCGGGATGGTATTCCGCACCTACTTTTCTTGCTTCTGCGCGGGGCGATATTCCTTGCCCGTAGTCTTCTCGTACATCTTTTTCCGCGCCTGCTCCTGCTGCTCGGGGTTCAGCTTCCGCAGGGACTGCGCCATGTTCAGCCCCAGCTTCAGTAATGATTGGTTCATGTCGTGCCTCCCTTACTTGTCGAATAACATCTTGAACTTTATCCGCGCTGGCATGCAGCGTTCTCGGCAGACCTTCTTCGCGCTCGCCCGCCGATTTCCTGAGTATCTCAAGAGTCTCGGGATGGTTCAATAGGTCGCGCGTCTGCTGAATGCCTGCGTTAATCATGTCCTGCGTTTCGGCGCGCGTGAAGCCCATCATCTTGCCAATATGGTGCAGCCCTTCCAAGTCCCCATACATTCCCTCATTCTTTTCGAAGGGAATGCCGTGGACAAGTTCTTGCGCCACGCCACCAGCCAAATATGTCGGAATGAACTTCGGCCAGGTTGCTTCCAGGACGGGGCGCGGAAAATGCACATCACCGCTGAGAAAATCCTGTCTAGTGCCTGGAATCTTATGGTACGGGAGGTCGATAGTCGCGGCGGACCCCCGCGCCGTCGCCACGGGATGCAAATGACTGTAAACTTCTGCGCCTTCCGTGGGTAGCCCTACTAAGTCGGCAACCACGCCATGCGCCAGTTCGTGAGTGATGGTATCATGCGATGTTCCGCCAGGCGTCATTAGATGCTCGGGAATCGGCAACAGTTCTGGACCGTGTGTCACGCCATGCAGTTTGTTCGCTGCTTCCAGCGGGCTGGCGGCAGGCATGTCTGCGGGAGGTCGATAATCCACCAGTCCGCCGACATACTTGCCAGTGGCACCATATGCGTCGCTCAGATTCACTTTTTGGTTCGGCAGTTGACCACGACGGGCAAGAGTTTGCTCGAACTGAGGCTCGGGCGTCGCGGCTGGCGGTTCTGCTTGTTTCTCGAAATCAATCTGATACCCTGGCTCGCCCGTGGGGTGTGTAATGCTTTCGACAGGCAGACCGCGACCTTGTAGCCGCTCCCACACGCGCGCCGCGTCGGGCGATAGATGGGTCGGATCGCTCATGATGCGAGTCGCGCCCGCGTTGCGCGCTTCTTCAATCGCTGACCGATAGAGCTTCTGGCCGATGCCCTTGCCGCGAAGCTCGGGCTTCACTTGGGAGCCATAAATCTTGGCTTCGCCTTCGGGATCGAGTTTATACCCGACCGAGCCGACTTTTTCATCACCCACGTACGCGCTATGCATGCGATCCCACGTAGGACCTTCGGTGCGAATCTCAGGTGCCTCGGGCGCGGTGCCAGTCGGCGTTTCGAGTTCGCGCATGATTTGAAATGTCGTGTTGACTGTGTCGGGAAACGAGCCCTGACCGCGACCAAAGGTAGTCGGGCCCCGACGCTCGATGCCGCCGATCTTGCTGAAATCAATGTGAGTGGGAACCACTCCACCTTCGGGGGCAACTTTAGCTTCTGGTGCTGCAGCCGCTTTAGCTTCTGGCGCGGCTTCTGCAGGGGCTGGCGGCAGAGTTTGTTCGTCTGGGCGGACAGTGATAACGTCACCCGTCTTGGCTTCGGCGATGCGCGCTTCATGCCGAGCGGCCATGCTTGCACGGGCTTCTGCCCCAGCTTCATGAATGGCTTCTGGTACTCGTGCGGCTTCGCCTGCCAAAATCGGAGCCGTAGTACCGACGATTGTACCTATCGCGCCAGGGAGATTGCCGCGCGCGCCCTGCTCTTCGGCTTTCGCATACCCACCACCAACAAACGGAATTCCGCTGGTCAGGTACTCTTGAGCCCCGATCAGCTTATTCATGATGCCTGGCGAGTGCAGTCGCGCTTTGGCTTGCGCCTGGGCTTCGGGGTTAGTAATGGAGTTTACAACACCATGAAGCGCGAGCATAGCTGCGCCCACGGGATGTTTGGCGGCTTCGACAAACTCATCGACCTGCGCCCCGCCGATTTCCTTGGCCGCTTGGACAGGGTCCGCCTTAATCGTGCGCCAGGCACTCTTGACCGCTTCGGGATCAATACCAACCGAAGTTGCGAGGGAATGAAGAACCCCTTCGGCAGGTTCGGCGGGCGGCGCAGCAGGTGTCTGAGTCGGTGTTTGATCGTCGGCCACAAAGGCTCCCTATGGATTCATTACATGCAGTCGGGGGTCCAGTTCAAATGCCTTGGGCAAGTTCTCTTCGGGGATGTCATGAATCCCACCATCGCTGGCTTGGACGCGCTTATGACCTTCAGGAATCGGCGGCATGTGCTCTAAACCATCGGGTCTTGGCGGTAGGGCGACAGGGGCGGGCGCAGAGCCAGCGGCTGGTGTCTTTCCCTTCCCCGCAGGTGTCGATGCGCCAGAAGTCGCTGTAGCCCCTTTTTCGGGGGTCGTAGCCGCGCTGGTGAGTGCCTTCAGGACATTCGGATGCGCTTCCGCGACATCCAGTATTTTGGGGTCTATCTGAGCCAGTTGCTGCATGGCGGTTGTGACTTTGTCTATCGGTCCGACCACGGGCATCGATTGCCTTTTGGCGTCGTACAGCCGCTTCTTGGTATCGTCGGGGATTACCAATGGCTGCAGGTGCTGAATAAGTTCTTCGGGACTTTTGGAACTGTGGAACGTGTCCCACAGGTCGGCACGGTTCTCGTCGGACAGAATGGGATCGCCCGCGAGAATCGGCGCGGCGAGGTCAGTAAGCGGCGGGGTTGGGGATGCCATTACGAAACTCCCTTTTCAAAATTGACTTCGCCCATTACGATTTGAAATTCAATCTCGCCCTTTTCGGTCATATAAACGGCGACGATCCCGCCTGGCGACACGGCATCTCGCACGTCATCGATTCCCATCAACGATTTCAGCACCGAGTTGTGAATGAATCCCACGGTCGGAAGACCCTTGTACGGAGCCATGAAGTACTGCCACAGGACTTGCACGCGATCCTTGAGTTGATTGCGACTCTCGCCGCCAGGGATCGGCAGCGTTGGGTCATCAATGTACTTCTTGAATTCAGCGATCCGCTCGGGCGTTTTTTCCTTGCCCGTAAAATCCGACACGTTCCATGGTCGCAGGTTCGGGTCGCACACCATGTACTGGCAGTCAACCGAGCCAGAGTCCATCAAATATTGCGCGGTGTGCATCGTGCGCGGCACATCGGATGAAACCACGCGACCGAAATGTTCGAATGAAAGCCACTGCGCAGCCTTCTCGGCTTGGCGTTTGCCTTCTTCGGACAAATCAAAGTCACCCCAGCCATCCCAAATCCGCATGTTCTTCAACTCACCATGGCGAACTAGGTAGCCGATTTTTGTCCGAGATGGGTCCATGTTGAACATCATTCTATCCTATCACAAATTTGGAGCACGAGGATGGAATCGAACCACCGACCCGCTGTTTACAAAACAGCCGCTCTGCCGTCTGAGCTACTCGTGCTTTGGTTGCGGAGGCAGGATTTGAACCTGCGACCTTCTGCTTATGAGGCAGACGAGCTACCTGACTGCTCCACTCCGCACCTGTTCATTCAGGTTCACTTATGGAAGAAAAAGTCTTGAACATGACGGGTTTTCCAGCTTCGAAACCATCCACATGCAGCACGCGCCAGATGCTTTTGTATCGGCGCGGCAGGGGACGAAAGTCCAGAAAACTGTCAAACATCGTGTTCATTTTCCATTCTTCTATTGAGATGGAATCGTACGCGACATCATCAAGCGGCAGCATAAAAGAAAACCCCTCAGTGCCATACTGGTGCTGAGGGGTGGAGGTGTCAAGAAATTGTTGCTCGCTCAGGACTACACGAGCGAGAGTTCGAATTCGTTCAGGTTGACGGTAACGCCCGCTTCGGTTCCGCCCAAGGTGGTGGTCAGAGCAAAGTTCAAATCCGCTTCGCCGACCAGACCCTTGACTGCAGTGATGGCGGTCTTTGCGCCAGTCGTAGACGCAAATACCTGCGATTCGAACCAACCGTCGAGATTGTACTGCGAGTCCAATTGGACATAAGCGTCCACGGAGAAGTTTCCAGCGGTGACACCCGAACTGAGGACTCCCGGCGCCGACGTGGCAATCAGGTTCCAGCTTGTGAAGGTTTGCTGACCAGCCAGCGTATCGGCGATGGGCAGCAAAGACGCAGGAACTTCGTACAGTTTGAGAATCAGCGAGGTAGAACTGGCGGTTCCGCCCGTAATCGTACCCGCAGCGTGAATCCAAATAACCTGGCCAGTGCCCGCGTACAGCCCAGTGTTCCCTGCAGCCAGAGGCACGACGCCCCCGCCAGTCAAGGTCAGACCGTTATCGTTCAGCTTGAACGCGGTCTCCGTTGTGGTAATTGTCGAGCCGAGCAACGACGCGAGAGTCAATTGCTGGGTTCCTGCGACTTGCCGACGAATGGTTGAAGCGTTAGACACGGTAGTTCTCCTGTCAATTCAAAGAAAATCTCGGGGTGGGGATTTCAACCCACCTACGAATTTGTCGTGCAAAAACCGATCTTGGTTTCAGGTCCCGACTACACCGCGCTGACTTCGCAGCGCACTCGGCGGAAGCCAGGAGTGTTGTTCGTATTCGGACGGGCAACGACTCCCAGGAACCAGTCGTAGCTCACGATTGCTCGTGTCTGCAACATGGGGTTGCTGAGGTCGATGTCGTTATCGCCGAAGGTCTTGACGTTCACCTTGAAGCTGGGGTTGCGCGGAACGCGCTGGCCCAGCAACTCGGAAGCCATCATGGCTTCGCGGCCCACAACGTACGACGCATAACCAGTCTTGCCCGTGGACGGGTAGTTGGTGTAGGTCGGCACGGTCTGGGTACGGATGATGCGGACGCCCGCCCATTCCAGGACGGTGTAGCCGCGCGTCATGTCCGACTTCAGGACATTCGCACCCGATTCGGATCGCTTCAGCGTATCGACGGCAGAGCCCGCGCTGTTGTCCGACATGAAGTCGTACACAACGTACGGGTGCTGAGCCGACGTATAGAGCCCACCATCGCGACCAGGAACCGCGTTGCCCATCAACTGGGACTCGCACTTCCGAATCGTGTTGGAAAGCATGAATTCGTTGTCGAGCAAGTCGATGCGGGCGGAAGCCTGAGCGGTCGCAGCGGCTTCGAAGCCGTTAATCGCGATCAGGTTGCTCGTCAGAGCACCCCGATACGACAGGTTGCGACTCGCGTCCAGCGTGATGTCCGCAAGGAACATTTGCTGTGCGACGTTCGAAATGCCGATCCAGTCGCCGTATTCATCGGCGAATGCATCGCTGAAAACTTGGTTCAACTGGAGTGACGGCCCTGGGATACCTTCAGACAGGTCGTAGGTCGCGGCAGCATACGGAGTTTGCCCGTAGAACTGGAGCGTCCGACCAGACCGACGCGGCAGAGGTCGGAAGTCGCAAAGCTCTTCCAGGAACGGAGTGTTGAACTGCCACTCAAGAATGGCGGTTCGGTCGTATGCGATCTGTGGGAAAGCGGCAAGAGTCGTACTCTGCACGCCAGGCGGTAAAATCATGGTCGTATTTCCTTGTGCCCAGTATGGGCTAACTGCTCAATTCAAGTCCCTACACTATAGGAAAGGAAAGTCAAAAACTTTGGAAGGGGCTGCGTGGGGAGCGTCTTTGCACTCCCCGTACGCGCCTAAAAGCGTGTGGCCAGCACGCTCGAATGCCTACGCACGACGGGCAGAAAAGGTCTCTTTGAAAGCGTCGTCGGGATTTTTTCCTGCGGCGACCTGTGCCTTTTTCCACGCATCGAGAATTTCTTCTGGTGTTGCATTTGAAGGGACATCCACTTTGGTGGTTGTTGCTGCTGGCACGGCGGTATTTGCGCTTACGCCTGAACTTGCTCCGAAGAGAGAAGACGATGTTGCCGCTACGCGCGGCGCAGGAGCCGCAGGAGCCGCGACTACGGGAGCGGGGGTTGCAGGCACAACTACTGGAGTGGGGGGTGCAGCGGGCGTCTGAGTTGCATCCACAAGTGTGGGGTCTTCGGGCGGAAAAACCGTACCATCCGCTTTCATTTGATTATAGGCTTGCGCCAACGCGGCGACTTTGTCTTCCGCCTCAGCCAATTTCGGATCAGCCGCAATAATTCTGCCGATCAGTTTGAGATTCTTTGTGCCGCCTGGCCAATCTGCGCCCGCAGTGCTGTTCAAAAATGAGTCAGTGGCTTGTTCCCATGACTGTTTATACTGCGTATTTTCGTTTTGGTCAACTGTGGACTTTAGCCTATCGATTGAAATCCCCTGGCTGGCCAAGTAATCCGCCACGGCTCCAGACTGCTCAAGATATTCTTTTGTTGAGATATCTCCGCGCTTAAACTTCAGGTCCAACTCTGCGCGCTCTGCTGCAATTTCTTCTGCAGTCTTTTGTGGCACCACAGGGGCGGCAGGGGTCGCTGCAGCCACTGGCGCAGACTCCTGAACCGCGTAGGCAACTTTATAAGCGTTGTTGACCGCGCGCTCCAGTTCAAGCTCGCTCTCGGCTTCGAATGTAAACTCTCGTCCGCCGATCACTTCCACGCGCTTGAAAGGCTCCGTGGCTACAACGGCATCGGCAGCCGCTTTGTCCGCCGCCGCTTTTTGTGCCGCAGTATCAGCCGCCGTCTGCGTGGCCGCAGTGGTCTGTTTGGCCGCTTCTGCCAGAATCGCGGCTTTGATATCTTCGGGGTCAAGCGCGCCGTGGACAGCCTTCGCCAACTCGTCATTCATGACTACGGGATTCAGGACAACTGGATTAGTGCTCATTGCTGGACGCTCCCTAAAGTGAACTTACACTAATGGAAAGGAAAGTCAAAAACTTGTAATAAGATTTCAGCAACTGGTCTAGTATGACCCTGCTGGCCGCATTTCCATGTTTTCGAATTGTTCCAGCACTTTTTGGCGAACCAGGTCTCCATTGTTAACGGCTTCTTCGGGGGAGACGGCGGGCAGGGATGAAACGAACGCGCGGGCTTCTTCGACTCCCGCTTCGATTGCCATATTAACTCGGGCCAACAGAAGTTGATGATGCTCTTTCGCGACTTGCATGCGAACTTTCAGAACGGTGATTTGCAGCGGGTCCCAGCCAGGATAATCAGCGCACTGATCCGCCGCTGTTTGCACCATCTCCTGCGAAATCCGCACCAGGTCGGCGAACCCTGGATGCGCGCGAAGGCCCATCAGGCGGTTCGCCCGCTCGATTGTTGGGGTCGTGGTTGTTTGAAAGGGCGAGCCCCCTTCAATGATGGGATTGGGATTGCTGCTCATGTTATGCTCCGTCCCATGGCCATGTTAATTACCACGGCCATGATTACTGCCCGAAAGCTGATTTGTCCATCGTCGCAAACGCACCCTTCGCGGCTCGGTCGAGACCCTGGGCTTGCGGTGTCGCGGCTTCGGCTTTCGCCTGCGCCGCGTCGATACTCGCCTGATGGTCTGCTCCATGCGTCTTCAGTGTGTGCTTGCCTGTTTCAATCAACATCCGATTTTCGGCCTGGTTGTTGTCCACATCTTTCTTCACTTCACCTTGCGCCTGCACCAGTGCCAGTTTGCCCTGCGCGGCGGCCTGTTGTGTCTGTGCGGCCATGCGCGCCTTGTCTTCGTCGTTCATCGGCACGATAATCTTTTCCTTGTACGGCACGCCGAAGGAATCGTAGAGAGCTTCGAACATGGCGTTGTAGTCGAGCTTCATGGCCTGGACGGCAAGATTTTCTACCGTGCCTGGCGATTGCAGGAATGTCTGCAGCACGCCCATGTATTTGTTCAGTGCTTCCCGCGCCGCGAGTTTCGTCGCCGCAGAAATATCGACTCGGTAAGAACCGTTAAGAATATCGAGCGGCGTGGCCTTGAATGCATCACCCAGGGCCTGCGAAAGCATCGCGCGTACTTGAGATGGCTTGAGCTTTTGATTCTGCTCGATACAGAATTCGATGAACGGAATGAATATCTGTTCCGAAATCACATCCACCAAGTCTTGGAGCTTGACCGACTCGCCGCCAGAGACCGCCTCTGCACCTGCGGGAGTCCGCATCGCGCCAGACGGACCAGGAGCCGCCCCGAGAGTACTCGGCCCCGCCCCTGTGATCGAAGCCGCCCATTGTTTCATCTGGGCGATTACCGAGAGCGGCTCTTGAGCATTGACCGCGTTGCGCGTCATCGGCTCAACCTTACCTGCGGCATCGGTCTTGAAAACCTTACCTGGGAAAATCCACTGCGCCTGCGCACTGTTCGTAGTGCCCGCAGGAGCCGTGTAGGTACCCATCAAGTTCAAGTTCATGTCATCCAAGAAAGCATTGATGACGCCCTGGCAGACGCGCTGGAAATCGGTCAGCCAAAATGCGATGCCGTAGCCGTGCGCCGAGTCGGGCGCATTGCGGAAACAGAATCCAAGAAACGGCGGACGCCCAAATTTGTGCGTCTCGTTCAGCAGCACGTACTCTTTGCCAAGAATAACCGCATGACGGTCTGCAGTCCAATAGTCGAAGACTTCGAATTTGCGCATCAGGGGGTCATGCGCTGTCCGCTCCGTGTAATTCTCTGGATACGCTTTTTGTGGCGTCGTGGTCTGCTGAAAGACGGGATTGCCAGTATTGGAACCAAGCGTCTCCAGTGGATTGGTTGCCGCCTGGCTCTGCATCTGCGGAGTTGTCAGTGCGACGAGTTGAGCGCGGGTAGGGATATTCCAGCCTTCGGTGTTACGAAGGGCGTCCAGGTCATATCCTGTCACATAAATGAGCCGACCGCACCACTCTGAGCATCGCGGATCACCTCGGCGAAGATCGGGCGCATATCGAAATCTGCGAATCGGCACATGCTCAAGCATGGGTTGATTGATTTCCAAAATGCCGACAATCTTTTCGACAAAATCATCTTCGTCCTTTGACTCAGTAGGAATTTGAATCAGGTTTCCATTGACACTGGTCGTCTGAGTATGAACGCGGGGAACTTTCTTGATGATGTTCTTTTTGACTGTCTTCCAGCCGTAGTGCGCAACCCCGAACCCATAAAACAATCCGTCGTAGGTAATTTCGCGAAACTCGGTCTTCGCGGAAACGCCCTTGTACCCGCATGTTTTCAATTGCGCGTTCAGAATGGCCTGTTGAGCCAGCGCGCATTCGAGCGGCGTGCCAGAAGTGGCGTCGATTTTGAAAACTTGATAGCCGCCGAACAGCGTTTGGTTCACCACACTGTGAATGCTGTAGAATTGCTCTGCAACCAAGGGCACGCCCAAGTGAGAGCGGAATTGTTCACTGCCTTTCCACTTGATTGGCTCGACCCAGGCGCGCAACATGATTTCCGCCATGTTCCAACGCCCGATCAGACCCCGCGTCGCGATAAAATTCTCGGATTCTTCGCGATTCAGGTTCGCTTCCTTCATCAGCGACAGGTCTGAGCGACCCTGGTCGGGGAAGGCAACCTCTGTAGCACCAATGGGAAGCGCGGTCTCGCCGTATGGCACGGCTCCAGGCAGGTCTTGGACGCGGATTTGACCTTTATCTTCGAAATGACTGGTAGCTGTAATCTCGGTTGTCGGTGTATCAGCCATAAATAGTCTCATCTAAGAGCGAAAAGTCTTATTTTCAGCAAACTATGCCTGTCCCGCACCCGTTGTCGCCGTACGAGTCGTCTATCGGCTCGGACTGATTGAGCTTACGCAACCAATTCGACGGCAGAAGCACTTCGGGCGGCGTCTCAAGCTGATATCCTGTCGGTGCAGCCATTACCATGCCCGCGCAGTCGGCAAAATCATCGTGGCGTCCCAGCTTCGGCCACTTCACCAACTGGTCGGAGAGCCGCGAATAACCTGGCATGCCTGCATAGAACCACAATCGCTTTGCAATTAAGGGTCCCTTGACTGCGCCGATGCGAGTCACCTTCGCCTTCGGAGCCTGCGACCCCTTCTCCCATTGAATCGGGAGCTTCATGATCCCGCGCGTGGCTGCATGGGCGGTGATAATGTTCTCGTACGCTTCCCAGCCATTGAACTTTTCGTAATAAATCATCTGAGGGCGATGCTTTAACAGATTGTTGACCGTATGTTCGGCCACTTGCGCGGCATCCCAGTTCCCAAAGTCGCAGTCGAAGATGAAAATCTGGCCTTGAAACTTCCTGCAGATGAACAACACGGAGTCGTCCCGTCCATCTTGCCCCACATACGCCAAGTCACCCACCATGAATGTGAACGACTGCTGATAGGACGGGATTTGAGATAGATCGTGCAGGGTCTGGCCGCCTATCATCACCTCATCAAACGTCTGCGCGCCCGTCGCGATGGGTTTATTTTCATACTGATTCGCAAAAAATTCGTTGCCCAGGCGAATCCGCTCGCCCTCTAAGAAATCCAGAGTGTGCCCGATCACCCGTTTATCGAAAGTTCGAGTCTGCGGGAACAACACCCCCTTCGAACCACTCGATTGAAATCCCCTGCAGGGGCATCCAACCTTGGTGCATGGGGGTTCGAGAATGTTTTTGTCGGTGTCGTGATACACGCTGGAGTGCCCGCAGGTTTTGCAGCCCCAACTCCAGCAATCGCGGATGGAGAATTTCCAGATCGTCTGGCCCATCAACTTCTCTTCTTCTTTGGCTAGGTCTTGAAGCCGCTCATATGTGTCGCCAAACGAGTAGCGAGTTCCCGTCATGACGATGAAGCCCGCTGGATCGAGCACAGGGCAGATGTCGAGATAATCCTGATAGCATTTTTCAAGGGCTTTGACGCTGCGATAGTTCTGGTCGTTCACCAAGTCATCGATATAGATGAGTTCAAAGTGCGATCCCGCCTTGACTGACTTCGCGGTAGAGATTGCAAAGGTCGGCTCGGCGAACGTGTCGTTGGTGCGACACGGAACTGTAAATTCATGAGCCGTCCCCATCTTGCAGAGTTCATCAGACCAGGCTCGGGGGTTACTCTCGTCCTGGATTTTCTTGTTTCGAACACTCTTCAGACAGAATTCAGGAAACAGCCACTTGAACAGTTCGGATGGTCTCTCAAAGACACGCTTTACGCGCGCCAATTGACGCTTGGCGAGTTGATCGCCGCCCGTCAGAAAGCATATGCGGATATTGGGGTAGTTCAGAATGGTTTGAACGATATCGACAATGATGGCGGACGTTTTGAAGATACCGCGCGGCCAGAGAATCATCCGCTTTTTGGTGACCGTGTCTAGGTCCGAGACGACGAGCCCTTCGCCTGGTCGTTTCTGCAGAAACTGTTTGAACAAAAGTTCATGTGGGTCCGTCTGAAAATCCATTCCTAGAATGGGCTTGTAACTCTCAGGCAGATGGTCGTCTCCCGCTTTTTCGGCAACGGCATAACCGCTCAAGTAGAGCGGGTCCTTCAGACACCGATACCGCCCGAGATACCATTTCTGCCTGGTCGTTTCGTCAAAACCCTCAAAGGACTTCACAAACTTTTTAGGGAAGTTGGTCAGGTCCACCGACCTGCAGTACTGCTCAAAAATGGGTTGTTCTTTTTCAGGTAATACAAACATGGCGGCTGCTCCCGCATCAAAAAACGTCTAGTGCTCTGACGGCTGATCCCCTGCACCACCCTTGTTGCCAAATATGCTGGTCGCGACGGTAGTTATTTTGTTGGCTGCGTACGGACCCCATGCGATGCCAACGAAATCGCGAAAGCCGTCCAACGTCTCTTTGGTTATCACGGTATCGACGTGCTGGCGAAGATGGACGCCACAAATGATGATTATCAGGACAAGCGTGATTCCCATTGCGGACGCAAAGAGAATTCGTGACGAAGACCCCGTGCCATCTGACTCCGAAAACGCACTGCGTATCCATGCTCCGAACGGTAACATGCTCCACCTACCTCATGGTTCTTGTGCCTAAATTTGTTCCCACAAGCTCCGTGCGCGCCGAGGTAATCCGCGCGGAGATTTCTGTCTTAAAAACTACGGATGCGGGCGGTATGACTATCGGCGACGGCGTGAAATTTACGCCCGTGACATTTGCCCCCGATATCGATCTAGCCGCGCTGTGTGGGGTAAAAACAAATCCCGCCAGGGCAGGTGTGATAAAATACGCGCCATTCAGAAGACCGCCGAACGTGTAGTTCCCTGCAATATCGGCAGTCGTTGTTGCACTGGCTGCGCCCGAGAGGGTTACCGTCGCGCCTGCAGCCGCCACCCCGACATTGCCACTAATAGAGTAATGCAGGACGGGCATGGCTCATCTTTCCTGACTTAGTAAATCACTGTCACCATGACTTGGTCGTTAGATGACGACCCGCTGGTATCAATCCAAATTCCTTCGGGCGGGATGTTGTCCGACGCGATCTCGATGGCGAGTTGCCCCGCAAGGGACAAGCAGGCCATATACTGCGTCGAAGACACGTTGCCGTCACCGACATAGATGAGGTCGGTGCTGAGTGACTGGCCGCATTCGAGCCGAATGGCCCGATAGTGCTGGGCGGGGGCTGGCGCGGTATTTCCTGTGTCGTTTGTGCTGTTGACATCGGCATGCTTGAAATAAAAACTGAATGATAGAGTGGATGGGTCGCAGTCCCGAACCGTCACAACCTTGCCGTTGAAATACGTCGCGGTTGAGAAGCCCCACAGAACAACCTTCTGGCCATTCGCTGCAGGAGATACCGACTGAAGATCGAACCGCGATCCCGTGGTCGCGTTGGCGGTCGGATAGCCGTTGGGACCGTTGTAGCCGTTCGTCGGCAGAGAGCCCATCACAATGGTTGCGATGTTGTTCTTGATTGAGAATGACACAGCGGCAATCACCACTCCAGGCGTTGCCAAATTCGAACTGGTGTAGTATGCGGCAGCCAAGACGGCGGGCGTCGGCGTCCCTGTGACAGCAGTGGCAAGCCCGAGTGTTCTAATCGATCCCATATGAGATTCTCCCTAGTTACAGCTTCACGACGCTCGCGGCGTCGCGTTTAATCGCGCCTTCTGGTCGAATGTTCGACGAGACATTGACCTTGCCATGCGGCATGGTCTTCATGGCCGTTTTGGATGCGGTCATGGTAGGCGTTTTCTTCGTCGCGTCCTGCGGGATTTTTGCACCCTCGTTCTGCTCGGGGCGCACCTTCGCATGGACAACGGCTTTTTTGGTTCCTGGTCCCGAAGCGACGAGCCCCTTGATGCCCTTGAATACCATAACCGATTTGGGTTGCGGGGCTTTCTCGTGTCCGCTATTCGATTTCATTGTTATGCCCTCTTTTTTGAACTTGTCTTGCCTGGTTTGCTCAAGGATTTTAGTCCAACAGCCATCAGCGCGTGCTTGCGTGCCATCTTTGCCTGCGGCGCGGTCAAGACATGCTCCCCAGCTTTCAACTGATAGCCTCCGTCCGCGAGGATGGGCCCGCCGTCATGCATTTTCGGCAGCGCGGATACCGCTTTATCCACCATGCTCTTTTTGACAGCTAGTTCTTCGCCGAGTGACGGTGCGGCTTTGGCCGCTGGTTTCGGTGCGGCAGGTGCCGCCTTCGGGGTGGATGGGCTCGGAAATGCAGCGTTTGCATGAACAAGCGCGCCCTTCGCCGCGCTCAAAGTGTCGGCAATACTGTTCGGCATAGTCCTTCTCCTACCTATGGAACGGAAAGTCTTATTTTAGAATTAGGCTCCCACGAATTCGACAAAGATTGCAAGATCGTAAGCCATCTGTGCCGCCGTATTGCTGGCATAGCCAAAACTGAATGCCAAGGTTGAAGACGCCGAGCAATAGGCGGCGACACACCCCGATATCGATGTGCCAGTCGTGTTTGCCGTTGAGTTGTTTACGGTTCCGACTGTCGTTTTGGAGACAGCGTCGCCGTTTCCGTTGGTATAGACCAACTGGAAGCCCGCTGAGCCACCCAAAGTAGAGGTGGCCGCGCCAGTCGTCGCCGCCGTGGTGATTGTAGCGACGTAGTGAACCTTGTAGAATCCCGCTCCGCTGGACGGCACCGACAAAAGGCTAACGCTACTCTGCGCCGCCGTCTGAGCGGTAAGAACTTTACGGGCAACGATATTGGCCGCACCGCCGACACCACTCGGCACGTTCGCCGAAATGTTCGGAGGCGTGCTGCTGTCATTCTGCCAGGCCACGTTGATTGCGTTTGCGGGGGCGGCGGGTGTTGTGCCACTCCAGTTGATTGTCTGTGCCATCGAATTTTCTCCTATCCTAGTTGGTACTCCCACCAATGGGATTGCGTCAAAGTACTGTTCGTCGTATCAAGAAATGCATACGTTTTTCCTGGCAAAACGGGTCCATACGTGTGGCGAGAACTAGCCGCCGTATGTCTCCTGCAAACCGACAAAATCTGGTACGGCGGAATTCCGTCGCCCGCCGCAATTTGACAAAAACTATCCGCTGCGCCGCTCGTCGTAATCACTTGAACCCACCGAACAGCTTGAGTATTGTTCTGCCAGTATTGCTGCGAACCGAACGTAGATGTGCTCGACCCAGTGTTTACCTGTGCGGCGGAACCAGCACCCGTTCGCAATTGCCCGCTCCCCGATGTCAAAATCAAATCGGTCGATTTCTGGCATGAGATAGCCCATGAGTACTCATGCCATAACGCCAGTGAGCCCGATGCCGCAGTCACTTCATAGTAATGCCCGTTGGGCACAATCATGATGACGGTGACGGTGTTGGCTCCGCTAGAGTTTTGCATAAAACTATCGACCACATTTGTCGGGGCGGGAGACGAATCAGAGAGACCCAGCACCGCACTAGCCGCGTTTACTGACGCCACTTGGGCCACCACGAACATGGTTTTTCCTGAAGTATTCTGATAAACGGTGGCGAGCGCACGACCTGGAGTGGTGTGGATATCCCCGCTATCGGTCATCGCACCTCGCTGACAAATGAATTCTCTCCATCCTTCAATTGTGGTCGATCCCGCACTCGCAGTCACCGAGTAGAATTGTCCAGGCATGACGAAGAAAGTCAAGGACACGTCGTTGTAGGATGAGTTGTTGTCTCCTACGGTCTTATAAACGACCGTCGAGGGATTGGCACTGCTATCAGCCGCCGCCGTGTAAACCACATTCGCCGTATCCGAAAAGACCGAAACAATCACAAGCATCGGCAATCCCGTGTTGTTGTAGTAGGTGGTTCCTATGGCCCGCTGCCCATTTACTAAGTTGACGGGATTCTCGATCATACATGAAATGGCGGTTTCAACGGGCGTCCCATTTACGTTCACCTGTCCGCCAACACCGTTACCATTCACTAGGGCGTTCACATCAAACGGGGTCACCACCACCGAACCATTCACATTAAGCGTATTTGCGGACGCCGATGAAACAAAAGCGGTCGTGGCGACTTTGGTAGAGCTATCGCCTGCCGTTGGTGTGGTCGCCGTGGCGGCACCGATATTGGGCGTTACTAATGTCGGCGACGTTGCCAAAACAACCGCTCCCGATCCTGTGGTGCCGTTGGCTAAATCGGCGGCGGACGGAGTTGACCAAGCTGGCGCGCCCGTTCCTGTGAATGTCTGGTAGAAACAGACGATACCCGCCCTCCACGATGACGAGACGTTTATCGAAAAAGTCGCGCTATATGTTCCCGATGCCACGTTCAACTGGTCTTCCAGCGCGCTTCGACGACTCCCCGCCGTTGAGCGTAAAGTCCAGCTTGTTCCTGCCGTCCAGTTACACGAACCTTCGTCGCCATATCCCAAAATTAAAGACCATGGGGCTGCCGTGATGTTGCCGCTGGCTGGCGCATTGCTGCTTCCCGTGGCTGTCGTATAGGAGCCTACGGCGTTCACGCCCGAGTATTCGCTGATAATCAAATCGGGATACGTTGCCCCTGCGCCCGAGAATGCAACCGTGACTGTATTGGCTCCCGCTCTACACCCCAGAGCATAGAACGTCTGGGTAATATGAGTGGAACTTGTGACAGCGGGCAGCGGCACATAAGCGTTGCCGTTCGTATCCGATAGGGATGATATCGAAACACCCGTCTCGTAGGAGATGACAACAAACAACAAATTTCCTGCTGTGTTATTTGAGCCAAACGCTTTGCTGTAAGTGGTGTTGGCACCGCCCGATCCATCGTAAGCATCGGTCGCCTGCACAAATGCCGCTGGAGCCAAATAAAAACTGGCGGTGCCCCCCTGCCATGAATCAGTGCCGACGAGCGGAAACGCCGCCGCATAAGTGCCCGCAGCAGCCACTTGATATTCTACTTGGCCGTCACAACTGGCACCGCTCCCAATCAAAGCCCATGGAGCACTCGGACTATTATACCCGTTGATGTTCGAGCCAGCATAACCGACCACAAGCGATGTTGTTGCTGTAGGGGCGATGGACCCGCCTGCCGCCGTCGTGCCGCTTCCAGTCGTTTGAGCCTCGGTCTCCAGTGTGTTGACATTTGAGAATTCGGCGATGGTGAGTGTCTGATACGACGCGGAGGAATTACTAAAAGTGACTGTTATCGTATTTGCGCCAGCTTTGCAGTTCGGGCAGTAGAAAGCCTGGGTCGTCGTGGTGTTTGTCACTTTGGCCGCGACGGGGGTCCATCCTGAATTGCCTTGGGAATCCGCAACCGACGCGGTATAGCCCGCGCCATACCACGTTACCGAGACAAACAAAAGGTTTCCTGCCGTATTGTTGTTTGAAAACGCTTGTGCAAACGTCAGATGGGTCGTTCCTGTCACATCGACGTTCTTAGCGGACTGCACCAAAGTTGGCGTAAGAGCCGACGCACCCAGTTCGCTGAGATACCGGCGTGTCGGGTTTATATTTCCAGGCAATCGAGCGGGCGCAGGAGTTCCGTTTTCATAGAGCGTATCGCCGTATGTTGTTAGCGGAACGCTCGCGCCAGGATTGTTTATTACTATCGTCATGAAATCCTCAACTTAGGATTGCGTGTACCACACCGTTCCTGAAATCTGAACCGCCACCGAGCTATTTAACTGAAATCCCTTGCCTGTTGCGGTAGTGTAGAGTGGATCACCAGCGCCATCGCCAGACCAACTACCCCCCGATGCCAGTCTGAAGGCTCCCGAAAACGAGGTCGGAGTTGTGTCTTGAATGGTGATGTTTGTCGCGGTCGCTGCATCCGAATTCACTATAAAGAGCCGCATAATCCGAACGGTCTGACCACCCACGCCCGCCACAAGTATATTTGCACCGCTGCCGCTGAAACTAATAGCAGCCTGACTCCAAGTAGATGTCGTGGGTGACGCGGGTCGCGTTGATACTGGATTCGTTACTGTGGTGACCGTAGAGACGGTAGTAACTGTCGCCAGTGTTTGGGCTGCCGCGATGCTTGCGCTCACGTTCAAGGCTGTAGATAGGTTTGGCTGGTTCGGATTTATCTGAACAACTAACGAGGTGTCGGTGGATGCCGACTGCGTAGATGCAGCCTTTACCATCGCTTGGTTGACGCTTCCCGGCCCGTCTACCAGTTTGATCTGCCCGATGATTTGAGAACCAGCGGCTAAAGAAGGCAACGGAGAATCTACAACGACATGAAGATTAGAGCCTGTTGGTTGAAAAACTAATCCTGTGGGTTCTGTTGTCGCAAATGAAGGACGAATCCAGACAGTTGCAACCGGAGAACCGGATGAAATTGAAATGCCTGTACTCAGGCGGATGCGAACCTGATAAAGTCCGCCTATGAAGGTTTGCCAAATGTTATTCGCGGCAGCGGCAAGGCTATAGCTCGTAACCGGATTGGTCTGTCCAGCGATAGGTTCCACAGACAGAGCAATCCAATTGGTACCGTCAACCGTCCCTTCAAACTGAATGACTCCGCTGGCAATGACACCCCCAGACAGAGAGAATCCAAAAGTCGCGTTGGCAAAACCAATGGCGGATGCGACCAGTGTCGTATTTCCTGCTGTTGCATGAGTCCAAGCCGCCGAAGTTGCGGAATTCGTCTCAGCGGTAATTGTGCCGATACTCAGGGAGCCGGTGACATCCACCCCCACGTTTGTGTACGACCCGGAAGGATTCTGACCCACAAGAATCGACCGAGTAGGAATAGCCAGAGTAGAGTTGACCATCGGATCGGACAAACGAATAGCAGACTCGGTCACGCCCGCCGCCATGCAGCCGAGTCGAATTTGCAGATTGGTGCTGTCCGATGAAGTTTTGAATGCGTCTATCGTTAGTGGCAGATTCGGGGTCGCGATGTATGGCGTATTTGAGAGATTGGGGTTGCGAACCATCTGAAACGGCAACCATGCGCCATCAGGAGTGAAGATATCAAAAAAGACGGGACCCGCGCCAAACCAAGCGAACCGAATGCGAAATATATTTAATTTTGTAAAATCGACTGCTTCCGGCACTCCCGCACGAGTGAAGTCAGAATCCGCAGAACCGTCGAGCGGGTCCAGATTAAAGTTTGCTAATAATACTCGCGTATCGACCGTGGCGCGACGAATTGTGACTCCAAATGCGGTCCCTTCATATCCAATGAATAAGCCGTTGTTTGTATCATAGACACCAACTCGTTGATAGTCGTTGGCGGCAGTTGCATCCGTAGGTGTTGTAAATGCGGCAGTGAATTCTGCGTAAATGTCGTTTGCAGGACGATAGCGAATGGAGGCAACTGTCACGCCTTGCGCTTCGCCTGCCGCCCCCGTACCCGTTGAGTATAGAGCTTCGCCATTCGCCTGTGTAATCGCTCCCGTACCAGACGTTGTGTTAGTGATGAGTGTGGCGTCTGTCGCATCAGAGCTAGAAAAATTTATTTCGATTTGGTTACGGCGCGCAGTTGTTACAGTATCACCCAGAACCGAGCCTTCTGTTGCTATCAGCAATGCCCCTGATGGAGAAACCTCAACATTCTCAAAGGACCCGGCAGCCGAGCGCACTATACCTGTAATTACGGTATGTGTAACCATGGCGTTGTCGTCGTTGCCGACCGCTGTATCTAAATCCTTGATAGTAGGCTGAACGGGAATCGGGACGAGCAGCGTCTGAAGCCGCAAGAATGTTTGATTGCTGGCGGATGTATTGGTCATCATCACACGCATGTAGCGACCATGAATACCTGTGCTTAGGCTGGTCGATTCATTTGCAGTGACGAGTCCAGAAACCGTATGGTCCCAATGGCTGTTATCTGTGCTGAATTGAATTTTTAGAATCCCGTTTTGATCGGTCAACAGTTGAACTTGAATTGCGGTATACATCACGCTAATCAAATCAACCACAGTGCCTGTAAACGATACGCCCGCATTGAGCGCAGAAGTACTGCTATTCGCCGCATTCACGACTGCCGATACGTTTGCAATGTTGTTTGTTGCAGACACAGCCGCAGGATTCTGCGCCATGTAGCTAATTTCCTTCAACACGGACATGATTGTAACGGCGGTATTATCGGTTGCGGAATTTTTCGCGTCGGACTCAGCACCAAGCGTAACAAGAGACCCGTCAGCGAATGCACCTGAGACTGCCGCACCCGATGCGATAGCTCCCGAAGCAATCGAGCCCGATGCAAATGCCCCGCTCGCGACCTGCCCCGATGCAATTGAAACGGGCTGCGTAGTTTGATAGAAGGTTCCGCTAACAGGCACCGCCTGGCCGCCGCTGATACCCTGAACCGTGAGAACGGCTGTTCCTGGCGAGCCTGCGGTACCACCACCCGCCACAATCCACGGCGAAGTCGATTGCGTGACAGCAAAGGGTCCGCTGCCGATACTGATGGTGCCCTGCACATAGCCAGGATTGCCCACAGTGAACAGCACATTCGTGCCATCGCTGACTTCTACTTTGCCAATAAGATTGGTTCCAGCATGCAGCGTGATGTTGCTCTTGATGTCCGCGTCGATGGTTGAGAGCGAAGAATCCAGAGCCAGCCCGTTCGTGGTTCCGATGTTGGCCGTGACTGTTCCCGTCACCGTCATTGTGCTGGCGGAAATGGCTCCTGCGATTGTCCCCAGGTAACCTTCGGCAGCAGAATCCTGAACGGCGAAAACACCCGCGTTCGTCACTGCTATCGTCTGCCCGATGGTCGAGACAGGCTGCAACGCTGCGGACCCATCAACCTGCAGCGCACCAGCCGCCGTCACGTTGGCTAAGCGGGTAGGATTGGACGGGTCGGCGATTACCATCGTCTCGCGGACGACAGTATTCGCGCCGACAACCAGGCTCACGGCGTCAAGCAATATCCCTGTGCCTGGAGTGACGGCAATGATGGCAGGCGTAGACATAGGTGGTAGAGTGCAAGACTCCACTTATGAAAGGAAAAGTCTTGTTCTAGATCGGGACGGCCAGGGACTGCAGAACCGCCAGCGCGCGTGCCAGTTCCCGCTGCAGACGAATCAAAAACGGCACATTCTGCGGAGCCACTGGCATGGTCTGTAGGATGGGGGTCAAGACAACATCGATTGCGATCACCTGGGCGATAAGCGCGCTCAGATAGTCGGTGCCATCCAGCGCGTACTGGTTAATCATCTGGTAGAACTGGCGATTCAACTGGTCAAGAATCGACTCCTGGCCAGGCATAGAGACACTCAACTGCTGGCGAATCGGCAGACTGGTGGTGATGAATGCCGCTTTCTTGGTGACCGTAATGCAGGTGAACGTAGTTGTTTCGGCCACCAACCGATTGGTGTAGCGAAATCCCCGAGGCGGCGATACAGACCGCGTGGCGAGCAGAGCGGCGAGCATGATCGTCTTCCAATCCTATGTGCCGCAGGGTGTGCGGTCGGCCACCCCAATGGCGTCTATTTCAAATTGGTCTCCAGGTACGACCGTGATCGCATTACTGGGCATCTGCACAATTCGGACTGAGAAATCAAAGGCAAACGGCGAGACGATTGGCGCGGATGACGGGGTGTAAATGGCTCCGCTCGTCTGCCCAGTCCATGCGTGACTGGCGTCGGGCGCTCCAGTCATACGGCTAGAATCCAAGTACATCGGAGCACTGCCAGTGGGTGTATATTCGAATCCGCCGCCCAATAAATATGAAGTCGCGTTCGTGTTGGCTTGCTTAACTTCTTCGCCCAGCACAAATACCCCGCTTGTAACAGTGCCCGTAACCTTTGCCAGAAACACTGCCGAAATGGCGATGGGAGACCCCGCGACGGCAAATAAAGGAATCGAAAAATTTTGGCTGTTGAGTGGCGTGCTATTCCCATTGACCGCCCCAAGAACAGGAGCAAATGATTGCTGACCTAGTCCGCTACCATCGGTGTAGACCGCGTTCAATTGTAAAAGTTGGTCCGCAGACCCAGTATTGTGCGACGCGATATAGAACGTAAGCTGATAGAGCGTAGAAAGCGGAGCAACAAACACCATCGATTGATTTGTGTTCACGTCGAGAGCATCGAGTGTTCCTTGTGCCAGGGGCAACGCAGCGGCCAACAACGCAACGGCAGTCATTCCAGATGCTGTCTTATTGTGAATATCTAGTACGCCAACACTCAAATCAATCGTACTCTCGAGATCATGGACTGCAAACACAGCGGTGTAGTTGTTGTCTGCAAAAGGTGTCTGCCACACAACGGGCACGGGGATGAACCCGTTTATGATGTCTTCCGTCGTAACGGTATGAACTACCCGAGAAGTTTGAACTTGCATGTTGTCTCCTATCGTGGCGATCCCCATCAACTCCGCGCTTGCCATCACATAGAGTGCATCTCCGACTTTGGATTGAACTAGAGCCAACGCTACTGCGGTTTGCGGCGTCGGCGTAATGGCCAGAACAGTTTGATTCAGCTTACAAATCGCATGGCGCGCGCTGGCAATGATATGTGCCAAAACTATCGCCTGATGCTCTATGTCTTGATGAATCAACTGGCGGTAAACGCAATTCAAGCGCGCATAATTCAAAGACAGGGCAGAGACTTGAGAGACATCTGTTGTCAGGGATAGCGCATCTCTATTCGCAAATATGCAGGCAAAAACAGTGACGGCTGCCGTCGTTCGTTTGGAGAACGAAATCATTGCGCCTGGCCAAATTATTTCTTGGCTTTCTTCCCTGGCTTTGATAAACCCGCCTTCGACAATGCGATGGCGATCATTTGCTTGCGCTGACCCTTGGCCGACTTGCTGGTATCGACCGTGCTCGGTTTGTCGTGGAAGACTTCGTGAAAAGCGGCTGCCTTACTCATTTTCTCGGCCATTGTCTTTATCCTCGTGCTCTTCTTCTCGCGCCTGCCGCACAAACTTGCAACAGCCGTGGCACATATCAACTTTCACTGCAGGACGGCCATCAATTGAAACCAGCCGATCCTGAAGTCGATGGTCCCCAACCACTCGCGGATGAATGCAGAACGGCTCATCCATGGCCGTCTTGTGAACGCAATCTTCACAGTGGTATGGGCCGTTTTCCTCATACCCAGAGTCGGGCGTACCCGTCTCATCAAAGATAGAGCCCAGGCGCGGTTGCCCAAGCATCCCGAGTCCAGGAATCGGCAAAGTGTCCATACACAAATGGAAAGGAAAGTCTTAAAAGTATTGACCGAAGGAAGGTTCGGGTTCAGACTTGGCGTGCTTCTCGGGAGTCTTGCGCTTCGACTTGCGCGCTTGCTTCGACGCTTCGGCGATGTCGGGCGGGATGACGTTGCGCGGAATGCCAGGAGCCCCAGGGAGTCGGTTCGCGTAGCCCAAGATGTCACACTTGAGTTTCAATGCCTGCAGTTGCGCCAGGGTGAGATGCTTATTGTTGATGGCGCGGTCGAGCAGCACCAAAAATTCTTCAATCGGCTCGGCGTTGAAGTGCCGATTCAGCACTGCAACCACGCGGATGTTCGACATCAGCGCGTATGACATGACACGGGCAATCTCCAGCGTCTTGCAGGCATATGCCGTCTGCGTGGCTGCGACAGGATCATAGTTCCCATCCACCATGCCGCCTTCGCAGTATGTGGCGACAAACAGTTTTTGTTTTTGGGTCAGCCGCTGATATTCTTGAGTGTTCTGCAGTTCCGCCAGCGGCAGCCGTCTCGATAGGTCGGTCATGTTAGTCGGTCTTTCGGATGTATCCTTCGATCTGGCCTTCGCGCAGAAGGCGAAACTCCATGCCGTCAATTGCCACTGTCTTGCCCGCATACGGGCCGTAGCAGATGCGGTCTTCTGGTTTAGTGGCGACAGCTTGGGGTCCCACGAATACCACAGTACCGAACACCATCTCTTGCTGGCGCACATTGTCGGGCAGAGTAATGCCGTCCAGCGTTGTCTCTCGCGGGCTGTCCGCGACAAGCAAATGATCCCCTGCGGGTTCCAGATAGGTCTTAGACATTGGCGATTCTCTCCGTCACTTTCTCTGCCACGGTTGCGCCCATGGTCAGGATACTGCAGGAAACTGCGGCTGCGTTTTTCAGGGACTCGATGACAACAGCCAAGGGGTCGATGATGCCTGAGTCGATGAGATTTTCGAATTCACCTGTCAGCGCATTATAGCCAAGATCGGGAGTCGCCATCAGTTGATTCATCAAACCATCGGCATCGATTCCCGCGTTCTCGGCAATCTGGCGTGCAACGGCGCGGCAGGCGGTGTAAACAACTTCAAGCCCTGCGCGCTCTTCGGCGGGAAGTTTCAACGCCGCGATAACCCCCGACGCATGCAGTAGTGCAATTCCGCCGCCAGAAACAATGCCCGACTCAACTGCTGCCTTTGCTGCAGACATCGCATCCACGACACGGTCTTTCTTTTCTTCCATCTCGGTCACGGTGACCCCGCCAACTTTGATGACCGTGATGCCACCAACCAGCGCGGCGTATCGCTTGCGCAGAATCGTTTTTTCCATCGGCGCGGCAGTTTCCAGAGCCGTGGTGATGAGGTTCAAACGCCCCATCAATTCAGTCTGGTTGCCTCGGCCTTCGATGATTTGAGTCTTGGACATATTCGTGATGACCTTGCGTGCCTGGCCGAGTTCGGCGAGCTTGATGCTCTCGATCTTCAGACCCAGGTCCTCGGTATATGCCTTACCGCCCGTCAACGCCGCGATATCGCGCATCAATTCCTTTCGCCGTTCGCCGTATGCTTCCATGCGGACAGCGATAAGTGGCAGCGCGAGGGCGGTCTTGTTCTTGATGATACAGGCGAGAGCTTCCGCTTCGTATCCGCCTGCAATAATCAAAAGAGGACTCGCACCGCCCGCGTCGTTCACCTGCTTTAACAGCGGCACAACGGATTTCGCCGTGGCAATCACCCCTTCCCACAGGAGAATGCGACAATCGTGCAGTTCCGCCTTCATGTCTTCGGGGTGCGTGATGAATGCCGTCGAGATGAGATTGGATTTTTCAAGTTCGAGCCCGACGACGGTTTCCACGTAGGTTTCCGATGTCGATGACGGCTCGGCGGTGACTACCCCCTCTTTGCCTGCCTTGTAGACCGCGTCTGCAACAAGACGACCGATTTCCGTGTCCCCATGAGCCGAGACCGTGGCGACCTGGAAGACCTTTACCCCTGCGACGGGAACGGACATGTCGCAGAGTCGTTTGATTACTGCATCGGTGGCTTTGTGGATGCCGCGCTCCATCGCCATCGGGTTCGCTCCTTTTGCGATCAGGTCGAATCCCGCGTGAATCATGGACTGAGCCAGGACGATAGATGCCGTGGTGCCGTCGCCTACCGCGTTATCGGTCTTCTGTGCGGCTTCGCGGATAAGGTCGGCACCGAGTTGTTCGGTCGGGTCAGATGGGTCGGCGTAATTGGAGACGGTCACACCATCGCGCGTGACCTTCGGGGATTGACCCAGGGCCCGCTGCCCCAGAATGCAATTTCGCCCTCGGGGACCTTCGGTGATCTTCACCGCATCCGCGAGAAAATCAACGCCGCGCAAGAGAGCTTCACGAGCGTCCGCGCCATGTCGAATCAGTTTGCTCATTTCCGTTCGCTCCGACCGAAAAGTTAGTTGATGCGCAAAGACGCCAGGTCGATCTTGTCCGCAGGTTCGGACTCTGGCAGCTTCATGAGCTTTTCCGCAATCGTTGAAACGCAAGCCACGGAACACGCATCGGCACTCAAAGCCACCATCTCGCCTCTATCGTTCACGATCTTACGAGCGACGACAAACCAGCATTGCATTTCGGCCAGAATATTCGGGTCGGCATCGGCACCTACCAACTCCCATTCTTTCGATGACCCGCAGCCGTCGCAGGTTTGCTTCATGCGTTGACTCACGACTTGCTTAGACATTTCAACATCTCCTGTAAGCCCTGGAGGGCGATTAGAAATCCGTTGCGAAATCTGAACCGACGCGGCGCAGGTGGCGGCTCGGGTTTGGGCGCGAACGCCGAATAGTCCGTTTCGTCAATCGAGCGCGCCACTTCTCGACCCTGATCGTTTAGGTAGACGACCACTTTGGAGACAACGTGAGGTCGCAGCGTTTTGTCATACGTCGCTCTTAAATACGCGCCGTCCGCCGCTACGGCTCGCAGTGTATACCCTTCGGGCGGCTGGAGCGTCTGGTTTTTGTCGAGTAACACCATGGCTACTTCTTTGGCTCCGTGACTGCGGGATCATCATCTTCGGGGTCGCGTAGGTCGCTCATCGACGGTCGTGTCTGCCCTGGCAGACCGCGAAAGGTCGTAAACTTTGAAATCGGCTCAACTACCGCGCCTGTAGTGCCAACACGACTGGTGAACATCGCTCGGAATATCCCCACAACTTTATGGGTCTTGGCTGAAAAGATGAGCGCCCCAGACGCCCCGCCCGATCCATAGGTTTGAACAAAGAGGTCACCGCTGCAATCAACATTGCACTCGGGAGATTCAACGAATGGTTCAGACGCAACTGTACCGTATCCAAACTGTTTCACAACACCTTCCGAGAAGGCTACCATCAGCGTGGCGTCGCCAATTCTCAAATCCCTTTCGTCCCCGAGCGAGAACACAGGATACTTCCTTGGGGTTCGCAGTTCGAGAGTCGCAAAGTCGATGCCATTTCCCACGAAGGATTTCACAACAGTTACTGGCATGAGGGTGCCGCCGATTTCTTCGGAAACAAAGAGCGCAACTTCGGCTGGCGTCTCCTGAATGCAATGGCCTGCGGTCAGCAAATGATATCCGCCTGGGGTCGATTCGTACGCGGCGGCGGTGCAGAGCATCTGGAGCTTATTTTCGTACTCATCGTACAGAACGAATGTGCCCGCGTATACCTGGCCCGCGAATCCCTTGGGCGGTCGCATCGGACCTGCCGCAAAAGAGTTGATGGCAAACAGAAGAGCCGCGATCATTGCCAGAAGCCGTTTCATAATCTTCTCCTAGTTTCCTGACGCATCGTGGGGTCCTGTCTTGATCTCCACGGCATTGTCTTGCCCGCGAACGCAAATCCCGAAGCCTTCCCACTCCCAAACTTTTTCACCTGGTTTCGGTAGTGTATACAACTCGCGGATCGGTGTCAAGTTAATTCGAATGTCCGCGCAGTGCCAAATCACTTTCTCGCTATCTCGCGTCGCGCACTGCTCGACTTCCCACAATCGCTCGGCGATGACCTTCCGCGTGAGCGGATTGAACGCGCGCGGATTCAGCCGAATGATGTACTTCATTGCACTAGCTTCGGCATCGAGCCCGCCAGTATTTGGCGATGGCGTTCTTTCACCGCGTCTTGAATCGCTTGGTTGGTTGCCGCCGTCAATCGCGCTTTCGCCCAATCGATGGCAAGCGCAGTCAGTAGTTGCTCAGGTTTTGCATCGGGCGGGTCGCTCGGCTCGGACTCCACCTGCCAGCCTTCGATGCGCACGGGACCTTCCGTCAAAATGACGATGCCGTATTTCTTGATTTTCATTGGCCGCCACTCCTGATCTGCTTGATGCGTCGCACCAGGGCTTCGCCTGTCGTTGCCCAGACTGAAGTCCAGCCCATCCAGCCATTGAGATGCGCTTTGAGATATCCTGGGTGCTCTGTGATCCGAAATCGAGTGCCAGTAACAAAGATTCGTGGGATGCTCATAGGATAGCCTCCAGCGACTCCAACCACCGCTCTAACGCCTCAATTAAAATCAGACGTTCCCAGTAGAACCAATTCGACGGCATATCGACTTCATGTAACGTCGGGATCGCATCAGAATCGGCGCGCCGACTCACGGTAATGGGGCCCCGCCACTGCAGTATGTCGGTTCCGATCATGGCTACTTCTTCGCCGCGTTCAGAAACGGCATCGGCATGGGTGTCATCAGAATCCGATTCTCTGGCATCAGCGGTGTCAAGAGCCACTTGGTTGGCGATCCAGGAAAAATGGCATGATCGTCTCTCGATATCCAGCCCATGTATTTGCTCATTGTCGCGGGATGAATAAACCCGTACTTGGATCGGATGGCTGCAAATCGCGAACACGCATCCACTGGACTCAGCGGCGCATCAATCATCGGCGCGGACTCAAGCAAAAACTGGCTCTGGTTGAAATTTCGCTGGGCTTGGACGTACTGCGACAGCAATAGGTCTATCTCGTCTTCGCAGTTCCACCAGCGGATGAACTTCTGCCACATGCTCATGTGAGTGCTCCTACCTTTAGAATAAAAAGTCAAAAACCTGTAATGCGATTTCAGGACGGGGTCAGGGTTTCGTCATGGTTTTTTGCGGGGTTTTCACCACCCCAGTAGAACCATGTCCCGTCCAGCGACATTTGTCGAACCTGGCCGCAACCAGTACAACGCTCGATGTACTCCGACACCGATGCGAATGTGCCATGGCAGCCAGTACAAATCTCGGGGGCGGGGTTTCTTCCGTTCCGCGCCGCCCAATCCAAAAACGAGATAGCCGCGCAGGGTCCTTCGTGTCCAATCTCCCGAGTACACCACCAACCTACGCGAGTTTGCGCCTCGCCACACTCTGGGATTGCGACGTGGCTGGGATACGCCATCGACCAAAGCGGCGGCAATGGATCGACGCCATTTTGTTCGGCTGCAATCTGGTCTTGAACATGTGATAACCCTATACCCGCCCAGCGTTCGCGCTCGTCGCGGGCAAGATGATGCTTCCAGTGCTTGTGGCCGAGCGGGATGAGTATCCCCGCGATCAGTCCATCGAACAGCAGCATCAGGAACAGTTCGAATTCCCAGTGCGCGCGATTGCGCAACAGCATGCCGAAAGTTTCTTGAATCATACATTCTCCAATCCGCATTCACAACATCCATTGCTGACGGGGCACCAGGCCGCGTGATTCGGCGCATGCGAGATGACGTGCCGTCCCGCTTTCAACAGGCGCAAAATCTCGGTAGCTCGCCTGATTTGCTCTGGCGTCAGTGATCGAACTTCTTTCATCAACGCGACTTTTTCAGCAGCTTCATCCAACACTTGCTCGAAGCGGCTCATGACTGTTCTGCCCCTGGGGTTTCTTTGTCAATCACGAAGATCAGACTGTGGTCAATGTTTGTATCATGCCCGACGATGTTCACCCCGAACGAATTATCCCATCGGGTCCAGCCGCCCTTGCAGGAATAGAACTGACCGCGATACGTTTTGAGTTTTGTGCTCTCAAGTTCGGTGAGCACCTTCTTGTCGATCTCGGTCTCGGGCGTCAACACAAATTGTGTGCGCCCATCTTCGATGTAGATTGCGGTTTTCATTTTCGGTCTCGATTCATGAAGGCAGCTTGGTCGGCTCGCCACTTCTTAGTTTGAGCGGCCTCTTCCTGCAGAATTGGTAGGATGGTCTCGTTGAGTAGAGCAAGCTGGTATGCGATTTCTTGCAGCCTTAGACCTATTTCAAACCCATCGTCTGACACATTATCCATGTGCATGTTTCGGATTTCTTCGGATGTCATAACGCCTCCTGACTTCTGCGCGGCTCCCGCACGGGCGGCGGGATTGGCACGGGATGCCCGAACAATTTCTCGAATGCTTCGGGATACGAAGTCGCCGTCACGCCCTCAAACGGATGCTCGCCTTCGCGGTGCCACTGCCCGAGTTCTTCGTTGTAGACTGCTCGCTCCATGGTTCCTCCTAGTCGTGCTCGACTTTGTCTCGGTGCCGATACAAAAACTCAGAATCAGATTCTGGTTTGAAGTGAAACAACTCGATAGCGATCTGGTCGTGAATCGACTGAGCATAGGATCGTACTTTGAGTTGAGGATGATGAATTGCAATCACGCGCAGGGCGCTGGCGAAGTGGTGGACGAAATGCGCGGGCTGGTTTTCCAGTTCCTTGTCCAAGTCGGCGAATATCGGCAGCGGATCGTTCCGCATGTAGTCTTTCGACGGGTCGGCGTTGTTTTGTGAGACTGAGCGCATCCAGCGTCCGACCGCTTTGATGTGCTTGCAGAATTGATTGTCGGGTCCGCGCAGCCCCGAGAACAGAATGGACTGTTGCTTCCACGGAATGTTTTCGACCCAAGGTTTTAGAACAGTGCTCATGATTCCTCTCTAATGGTCTTTCACCCAACCCATGACTTTGTATTTCAGGAAATCACCGATGCGGGCTGCCACGTCGCAGTTGGCTTTGTCTTTGCCGTACGTCGTAACATGCTCGCCCTGGCCGACAGCGCGGGCGATGATAATCACCTGGTCGTATCCATAGCGTTCTGCGATCTGTTTTGCTGCCGCAATTGGAATAGATTTCATGATTTTGCCTTCTCCCACTCGCGGGCGACCTGCAGAACTTCCAACAACTCGGCGCGAGCGTTCTTCAGAGCTTCGAGATTCTCGTCCGAGCGATCTTCTTCAACGTCCTGCAGTGCGCCTTCGTAGCTCGTCAGGATGTCAATCAGTTCTCTCATCGTCCCCACCTTGAGTCCCTTCGAATGCGGAGCCAGGAAATAATCCCAGCCCCGAACAACAGAGCAGCCATCGCCGCCCAGTCGCCGCCGATCTCACCAGCCAGTTCGGCGAACAGAGCCAGCGCAATCATGATGCCGACGATCTTCATGCCTTCACCAGCACGTTGACGGCGCGGTACAGCATCATCGGTTGGTACTCGTAAACCCATGCGCCGCCCCGAATCACCAATACGAGAACCTGAAATATGCCGATTGGTTGAACCATCGCTTGCCACTTCATGTTCGCCCCAACTTCGCGCGCCGCCGTTCGCCCCGAGTGCTGGTCGGGCCGTCTGGATGGGATTGAGTCGCGGGCGAGTACTTGAAGCCGCCCAGGAATGAGTTCAAAACCCTGGTCAGATTCTTTTGCGTCCGCTTGGCGGCTGCCCGCTCAAGTGCGGTCTTGTCGTAGTCTATCACGCCACCACCCCTTTCACCGGCCGACGAAGCTGGGCTTCGGTCCTGATACGCATGGGATGGGCCCCTGGCATCTTGACCAGATAGTCGGGATCATCTGTCGGAAAGTCATCGGGCAGGACTGCAAACTCTCGCATGATGGGATTCAATACCTTGATCTGCCAGCCGCCGTCCCGAAATTGTTTGAACAACTTGGCGCGCTCGGCGAGAATCAATGCCAGCCGTTTCTTCTGGGACTCTGCCTTCAGAGCCTTCTCCGCTTGGATTCGTGTTTCAGACCATTGTGCCATTACGACACCTCCTGAAATTTTATGCCCCTGGCGGACTCAAACCGCCGCGCCCAACCACCAGTTGGGTCATCAATGCTGGGGCTCCACATTGCTGGGATTCGAACCCAGTAACTCGTCTAGAATACCTTCGGGAGCGTCTCTTCGACCAGAGGCCACAACGGCGGGGCTTCCTTCACGAGACGATACCCCGTGCTAGTCGGCTTGAATCGGCGGACAGCAATGAATGCCGCGCGGCCCGTTTCCAAGACATGGCAGCGGGCTCGAAGCTCTCCGCGACTATTCACCCACAGTTCATCGATTCGTAGGGTTCGAACCTTCTTGTACCGAGGATCGTTGTCCTGCCAAAGCTGGCCGATCTTGACGCCATGCGTCGCGGCCCATGCGCGCTGTAATCCGTCACCCATTACGATTTCTCCTCTGTAGTAGGCTTCCCCAAGGTACTCGGGGTTTCTAGTGCTTGCTCTGGTGCCTGAGCGTACTCTTTCTCGGTGGCGGCGCGCCAGCCGCTGATACACTGCAGAGGATGCAACGCATGCAAATGATACGCCGCTTGCTGCCGCGTGTAGAACAGTCGGTCGCATCGGTGAAATAGCATATGCGGAGATTACCAGAGTCGGGAAAACTTGTCAAGGAAATTCGTAACAGACATTAAGTAGAGTATTGGTTGCAATGATGGATTTGAGAGGCACGAGCTTTTTGTGATAGATATTTCCTTTGCTCGGGCGTCATTGATGCTTGACGGCTCATGCCTCCCTTTCTTCCGAAAACAGCCTTTTGTTCTTTTGTATGCCCGAAAAAACCAGTACCAGTCTCTCTTTGGTGTTCTATTGCTTTAATTGCATTAGCTGACCGCTGTTCGGAGGACAGACTATAGAGACCACTACCTCGGGCTTTCTGAGTTTTTGCTGCTTTCTTTGCGCCGATCCTTCGCCGTTCTTGGATCGTCAAACCTAGCGGGTTCTTCCGTTGTTCACGGCAGGCGTCCGAGCATACTTCATTAGGGTGTGTACTATATGGTTTGAAATCTCGCCCGCATATCCCGCATGGTCGGCAGACGAGGACCCCCATATCCCGACGACAATTCACGCAGCGGCTTGTATTAAAGGGAATAGGGTCCCGACAATCATGACATAGCCCTGTCCCCTTACCGCGCGGAGCAATGGTCGGATTTCCTGCCTGTCTTTTCGCTTCATCCCGCACGGCTTCGCGCAGACGATAACAGGAGTCGCACCAGCCTGTGCTATGTGTAGCTACCTGGATACATTCCATTGTCCGACAAACACCATATGTAGGCTTTGGGGATTTTGGTGCCTCCTTTGATTCATGAACACGACCGTATGCAGGACTTCTCTTTGTGTTAAGACAATAGCGTTTGAACTGCCTGCGCGCTTCTGCAATCGCCTGCAACTCCATATCACCTGCAGCCTCTCGCTCCACCCAACCCCGAACCCGAAAATTAGGTCTCAAATCCGCCTCTCGTAGTTCAGTAATCCACCGCTGCATCTTCAAATTCGTCGCCGACGAAGACGTGCAGTGACTGCTGTACCGAGAGACGGGATGTTCCGACGCCCCTACATAAACCCACGGCAACCCTCGGGGATCAGTCAATTCATAAATTGCGACGGGATTTCGGAGCAGGGGCTGGTTGGATTTCGCGACTGCCTTGCGGGCTCTTGCTAATGCCCCAATTTCCGCTTGAGTTTGTTGCCGTATTCTCATCACTTCTTGCCGATAGCACCCGCAACTGGTAGTATGACCAGAACGAATCCGAAGACCCAGGTACGCGCGCTCGTTCCCATCACACGAGCACCGACAAATCCAAAGAGCTTTGCCGTTATCACTTCGCCCCTCATATCTGAGTGCCGTAAGCCGACCAAACACCATGCCAGTCAAATCCTTAATCTCATACCCATTCGGCCTCATATAATTTGGCGCAGGCTGTAGAACACGGGTCTTACGCATACCTGGAGGCATGTCGGGGTTTTGGAGACCTGGGGTAATTTCTCTGGCTATAGTACTCATCGGCTTATGGGACCCATATTGCCAGAACCCGTTTTATTTGTCAAGGAAAATGTGTAACCAACATTAACGGAACAAGTCATAGGGGGGTAATCAAGCTCTGCGTAGCAGGAGACGTTGACGGGGTAGAAAAGTTACAAAATCAGTTTTCAAAGGGACCCCTACTTGCTGCCCCGCACGCCGATGACCACAACACGTCGCGTGCCAAACGCGCAGAATACTTTTAACTCTTGTGTTATCAACAGGACGCGCGGGGCGCGCAGAGTAATCGCATTCCAATCACGAGCCCAGGCGCGGGCGGCGTGCGCATCGCATCAATCCAAACGACTTAGCACACACGCCGCGACTATGCCAAAATACTGATTCCGAATAATGTAATGGCGGTGTTGGACTTAGCGGATGCGCACGATCTTCTGACCGCAGCCGCGGCACAAATACACCTTCGTGCCGACTCGAATCAACTGCAACTTCTCGACTGGCTGTCTGCAGACTGTCATGGTTGTTCCCTTTCGAATCAAATATATGGGAAATTGTATCAAATCCGCAAAATCATAGAATATTCCATATTTGGAAGTGCCGAAATGTCGGCACCAACCAAAATTTGGCTCGCGAAGTGCCGAACTGCCGTCACTCGATTCGCGTAAAATCTACCTACCTGTCACCGACTGCCGTCGAGGAACCCCAGCGTGATTTGACGAGCGCAATCACCCGACGCGAGGGTCGCAGTCATCCGACGTTGCGATCCAGCACCATGGCCCAGTTCACGTTTCGCAAAGCTCGCCGAAGATCGGACGGCAGCCGATACCACAATACTCCTGCCTCATAACCTTGAAGACGGCGAGCTTCGCCTTTATACGCGGCCAGCAACAATAGCGTTCGTTCTGCCGCTGTAAGATCGTCATCCCATATCTTCTCTACCATTGTCTGTATGTCTCCCTTCTCTCTACTGGATCGCGGGCAGGACTGAAAGATCACTGTTGCCCCCCGTTTGTTGTTTGGAATGATGCACATCTGGAATAGCCCTGCAGCCCATCTGAAGTGCCGACCGCGCGCCGCGTTCACAGCGATATTTCGTCTCCATCCTGGTAGACCACCACGCCCCTGCGGTTCAGTCGGTACATCCTGCGTTGCCGTCCAAAGCCACGCTGCCCGAGTCCTTTGGCATAGTCTTCCTTCGGCTGGACAATTATGGACGATATCACGGCGTCGTCGAAACTCAGCGGCTGGTCCGCAAGAAGCGTAATCACCCAGCCGTCATTAGTCAGAATGCTCAGTTCGTGTTGCGTGTCCATCCGCCCCTCCGAGCGCAGCCGTTCGTGGCGCGCCAGACTGTATCGGAAAGCCATACTGCAGAAGATGACACCATGCTACCCGAGCAAGGTAGATCGCGTCTTCGACTGGCGGATTCTCCAATCGATTCTGCTGCCCACGTAGACAGGCATCGTTGTACTCAGTCGCTGTCCAGGTTGCCAAGGTCGAATGATTGTTCCCATGAAACGGCTTCTTGTCCGCGAAAGCCAATGCGCTCCCAGATTTCTATTCCTGGCGGCACCCCGCGCAGATATGCGCTTGTACTCACTTTGCGCTCGCAATTGCCGTATTAACATACGCCCGCAACAACCAGATGGCCAGTCGGACTCGCCACGTCCTAGCGGTCAGCACAACTACTCGCCGATTGCCAGGCAGGGCCCCTAACACATGAATTGGAGCGATCCCAAGCGGGTCCAGTAAACTTGGCCCATCGGTAATTTGAATCGTCATCACTTGTCCTTTATCGAATCCAAGATGTCCAGGAAATCATCTAGCCGATCAGCGTCTTTCAACTTGGTGACTAATGCCCAGGTCTCTAGCCAGATGCCGAGATAAACGCCCAGGCAGAGTCCCGCGCCCAAGCCAACCATCGCGATTGTCAGTGCTTGCCAAGTCATAGCAGAAACACCCCTATTGCTGCGACAATTGGAACCCGCAGGCTCATGCACAGCAGATTCTGCCCTCGGCTCCATCGCTCTATGGTCGGCTTGCTAACTCCCAAGAAGTCGGCCAGATCGGCTAGATCGCATTGATCTAGTGTGCTTCGAATCAGCTTTTCAAATTCTGTGTTTGTCATTGGATCAATCCCAGGTCGCGCGCCAACACGACAATTACTGCCCGCTGGTATGCGACAACTTTGCTCTGCTGTCTATACATCCAAGCCTGGCCGACGATGATAGCCACCAACACCCACAGCAAAATTCGATCTCGCATTTTAGTCGCCCCGTTTCGATTGATTCAATGCGGTTCCGACTACTTTGCCGACCAACCGCTCAATACCATCTGCACATCGGCGGGCAGTGCCGCAGTCTCGGTGGCCGCAGCATTTGTCCAGCGATCCATCGTAGTTGAGACAGGTCTGGTCACGCCATTGGGCAGCCAGTTTCCGCAAGTCTGTAATCAGGGTCATCATATCGCGCCTACAGCAGCCGAATGCCTTTGCTCTTGAGCAGCCGATAGTTTGGGATGCCCGCCAGGAAACCAGTACCCGCAACAATGGACGCCACGATGATGCCCAGGGTCCAGCCTTGCGTGATTGCCAGGAGAACACAAACGGCGGGCAGGGCAAGAACTTTGATGAGTCCGAAGCCGAGGGTGCCAATCTTAGCCATGATCTTCGCAGCGATTGGATTGCCTTCCTGCAGCCCGTGCGCCAGGGCGACGGCGGTCGTCCAGATGTCCAAGAATTGACCCAGGACTGCCAGGTTCATGACGATAATGAAAAGCCCTAGTTGGTCTTCCGATGTCATTGTGTCCGCTCCGATGTCTGGTTCGATTTTGCCGCTAAATCCCTGTGTTAGCCTACACTTATAGCAGGAAAAGTCTTGATTTGTGTCCGCCGATTTGTCTGCGAGTTTGCGCCGCAATTACGCGCGGGCGGCAGATGTTCGCGCACAACCTTGGAGAAAAAATGCGCGGGCTCGTGACCGAATTCAATATCACATCCGTCGAAATCTCTGGCGCGTGCTCGCATGCGGTCTCTCGGATCGTGCGTCTTCATAGAGTCTCTCGCTTCTTGCAGGTCTCCAGATCAATCAGCTTTTCGCAGCGCGTACAATACCCCGACTTGCTTGGGGGATCGTGTGTCACCAAAGTTGTCTTGCACTTCGGGCAAGACCAGAAAGGTCCGCGCGATTCACTCACGCAATCACTCTATCATGCTTTCCCATTCTGTCAAGAAAATTCGTACCAGTACTTTCGTACTATTGCAATCCTGCGCGGCTTTTGGTATCCTTCGAGCATGGAGGCAACGCACATGAACCCAATCATTGAAAAACTCCGCAAGCTGATCGCGCATGAGCGCAGTGCTCGGTCTATCGGCAATCTCGCCGAAGCTGAAGCATTCGCGGCCAAAGTTCAGGACCTGCTGACCGCGCATAAGCTGGAGATGTCCGAAGTGGACTTTCAAGCACGCGAAGACGGCGAGCCCATCGACTGGGAGCGTGTGGACGGTCACGAAATCAATGGCGGCGGTTCCCGCACAAAAGTTTACTGGCGTGTGCGCATTGCCAAAGCCGTCGCAAAAGTTAATTCCTGCGATGTCGTGAATAACTCCGCGTCTCGCGGCACCGCATTCTTCTTTGTCGGACGCACTTCTGATCGTCAGCTTGCCAAAATCCTGTATCTCTACCTTGTGGAGTTGGGCGAAGAATTGGTGAGCAAAGCGGTGCGCGAAAATCGCGAAATCCAGACTCTAAAATTCAATGTCCGCAATAGCATTTCCGATTGGAATATCCCAACCTGGGCAAAAGCCGCGTTCGCTCGCTGGATGAAGGACTACCGCGAGTCATGGAAAACTGGTTTTGGCGAAGCCATTGCGACCCGATTGCTGGCGAGATACGAAGAGACCCTGAAGGCACAAGCTGCGATATCATCAAACGCCATCGTCCACATCAAGCGCGATGCGCTCGCAGTCGAAGAGTTCTTGAAAGGGAAAACGCGCCAGTCGCGCGGCGTAAGTGCAAGCGGAGGAAATCTAGACGGATTTGCCGCAGGCCAGCGCACTGGGAATGCCGTGAATCTCTCGCCAAACCGCTTTGGGGCGACTACGGGACGCGCGAGTCGTCTCCTGGGAGCATAACCCAATGCGACTTATATGCACAACTCTCGCGATCCTATTGTTCGCTGTCTCTCTGCGCGCCGCGCCATCCGATGCGGTCCTGGCGCGCTACGATGTCGCGAATTCAATCAAGGCAATCTACCAGGACACATTCGTCAAGCATCTACCATTCGAGTCCGCGCTTCTGGTGCGCCGCGACTCGACCGACTTTACCAGCGGTGTGCGTGGTGATGTGTTCTTTGCCTGCGATCCTGACATCGTAGCCGTAATACACACGCATCCCGATGCGGGCTATGAGAGGCCCAGCCAACAAGACGTGCGGATGGCGGTCAGGATGAAGGTGCCGATCTACGTCGTGAGCCTGCATGAGACCTGGGTTGCTGGTGCCGATGGTACCATCAGAAAGGTACTTTAGTACTATTGCGTCGAAATCAGGTGTTTGATATCCTTGTGGTCATGGAGGCAACGCAAATGACCTTAGTCGAATCCATCAAGCACGGCGACAAAGTGACCATCCTGGTTCCCAATGGCATCGGACGCAATGGGCAGGAATGGAAAGCGAAGACTGGGCGCGCGGTGATGCGCGGACCCCATGGCTGGGTTCTGAACATGGGCGGCCCGCACGGCACACCAGGAATCGCCAGCGAGTCCAACACTGTCCGCGTCAAGGCGGGACGATAATGTCGATCTACGAACACAAGTTTGACATTAGCCATAGACCAGAGTATAATACAAGAATGGAAAAGCGTCAAGCATTCAAATTCGAGTTGATGCCTAACGGCGAACAGCAGCGGCTGATGCGCCGCTTCGCTGGAAGTGTGCGCTATATCTACAACAAAGCGTTGGCACTCCAGAAGGAAATGTACGACCTGACGAAGCGTTCGCATACGCGGTTTCAACTCGACAAGTTGCTTACATTGTGGAAGTCAGAGACGCCTTGGCTTTCAGATACACCGTCGCACGCCTTGCAGCAATCCTTGGTAGATATGGACAGGGCATACCAAAACTTTTTCAAGAAACGTGCGGACTTCCCGAAGTTCCACAAGAAGGGACAGCGTACTTCGTATCGTGAGTCAGACCCAAAGTGCATCACGCTAGACCAAGTCAACAGCCGCATTCGTTTGCCGAAGATTGGCTGGGTGCGCTATCGCAACAGTCGTGATGTACTCGGACAGATTCGCAACGCCACTGTTAGCGAGTCCTGCGGAAAGTGGTTCGTCAGCGTCAGCACACTACAAGAAATCAAGGTACCAGAACACCCGTCCAAGTCGTCTATCGGCTTGGATTGGGGAGTCGTCAACTTCATAACAGCATCGGACGGTCTAGTCGTAGACCAATGCCAGCCGCTCAAACAGTTCTTGCCAAAGTTGGCAAAGCTACAGCGCCGTCTGGCAAAGAAGAAAAAGTTTAGCCAAAACTGGAAGAAGGCGAAAGCCCGCATCACCAAACTGCACAGCAAGATTGCCAACATTAGAAAAGATTTCGTTCATAAGGTCTCGGCAGACATCAGCAAAAACCACGCCGTTGTTTTCGTCGAAGACCTGCAAGTTAGCAATATGTCCAAGTCAAGCAAGGGCACGAAGGACAAGCCGGGAAAGAAGGTTGCCCAGAAATCAGGGCTCAACCGCTCAATCCTGGACGCAAGCCCCTTCGAATTGCGGCGTCAACTGGAATACAAGATGTTGTGGAACGGTGGAATCTTAATTGCCGTACCACCACAAAACACCAGCCGCAAGTGTCCCGAGTGCAAGCATACGTCCAAGGATAACCGCAAGACGCAAGCGAAGTTTGTTTGTGTCAAGTGCGGCTGGTCTGGTAATGCGGACTTTGTTGGCGCATTCAACATCAAAGAGGCTGGATTAGCCTTTTTAGCCTGCTCGTCATCTTCGCCTGAGGTAAGGGCGTCGTGTCAGGAACCCACCGAAGCTACTCTTGTGCAATCGTGCACTTGAGAGCAGTAGGAATCCCCGTCCCGAGTCTTCGAGGGGCGGGGAGGATGTCAACCATCACCCTGGTCAATTGCCCGCGCTGCGCGCATATCGCCCGCGCCAGTCTACCCATCTCGGCAACGCCCTGCTCGGCGAGCCATATCACTTGGGGGCCGACAGGTGGCCAGTGTTTGAACTGCGGAGGCACTGGACCGAAGTGCTTCAGCGTCAAACACGTCCCGCAGCCGAAGGCGGTGCGATAATGGCACACCGCAACATTGTCGTCAATCGCATGCTGCAAGTCGCCTTTGAATTTGGCTTTCAGCATACTCCGTCTCCGTGCCTGGGAATCAATCTGACGAATCCTGCAAACGGCGACCAACTAATCATCGGGACCCGTGGCGGATTCCATTACAATAACGGCACGACTGGCGGGTATGGTGACTGCTCTGAAAAAGCAAGACGGCAGGATGAAGTACTCCGCAAAGTCCTGCAAGAAAGAAAGGATGGGATACGATAATGTTCGGACCCGAATACAGCACAGTAGCGGCGTACATCCCAGCGGATAGTGGAACCGTTCTCTGCCGCGAATGCGGTGAAGAAGCCAAACTGCCCGCCAGCGATCAGATCACCGAAGCTCAGATGTACGAATCGTTCGGCACAGATGGCGCATGGTGTGATGCGTGCCATGCAGAAATCGTTGCGCCGTTCATCGACGACCGATCCGAGGAAAACTAATGGACACCATCTTTGGTGATGCGCCGATTGAGATGGCGCAAATGGTGATCGGGCACGCCTGGCGGCAGCACACGAAAGAATCCATGCTGGCCGCCGCGTTGAAGATCGAAGGGATGCGAATGCTGGTTGCCGACATCTACTACAGAAAGTCGGGCGGGCTCGCACTGATCGTCCGCCTTAACGCAATGATTCAGCGGTGCCACCAAGCCGCCAACATGATTGAACGAGGTGAACTATGACACGCTTAAAGTTTTTTGCTGCCTGGGACGGCGAGCCCGATGCAGGTCTCCACGCAGGCTCAGAAATCGTGAGCATCCAATTTCAATATGGCCAATCGCTCGATGAAGACACAATCGAGTATTGGCGCGACGCCGTCGCCGATTTTTACGATGGCGCATATGTAGAGTTGCTGAGAACCGAGGAAAAGTAACGTGACCTACTATCAAAAGACGCGCGTCATTGCCAAGTTGAAGCGCGTCCAAAACCACATCAAATACCACGAGATTGGGCAGAATGGCGCACCCATGGAGACGATGTATATTTTGGATCGATTGATTCGTGCGACTCTCGCGGAGCCCTGCACACCGCACCTAGCTCTGGGACTTCGCCGCCGCGCTTTGTAGCATTATCCCCAGTTCCGCCAAAGCCGCGTCGTGCTGGCTCAGGCTATTCCGCAAGTATCGGGCGCGCTCCAGGCTCACATTGAAACCCGTAGGGGCCGCTGGGATGGAATTGCGCACGGCGGTAATCTCCGCGCACAACTCGAACAACCTTGCAATCTGCTCATCTGTAAGGTGCATTCTCATTTCCTTTCCTGTTTGCTCTGGCCAAACCCCTAGCAGCAATCCATACCGCCGACACAAGAAGCAACAGCGGATGTACTCTTCCTGCTCGCTCCCCAGCGGTCGCTTGCAATGCGGACAGTACTTGGTGTCCATACAAGTATGGCTCCAAAAGTCTTTATTCTGCCAACAAGTCGCGAACAGCAGTCAGTCCCTGGTCCACATCGCTCACGACATCGGGACGGCGCACAGGCATTCGCAATTCGCGAACCGTAGGCCCCTCGCCGCGCGCTTTACGCTTCTGGTTATCTTCGCAGACATGCGAATGATGGTAGATGCAACGGGTACACATAGTTGCTGTACAGTGCGCGCACGCCGCAACATCCTGGTAAGACCCACAACTATTACATTGCTCATTCATGATCGGTCTCCTAGACTAAAAACAATTCGGACGGCGAGGCTTCATCTGGTCTACCACTTCCTTCGCGGCTTCCTGACAGCGCGGACAAATCCAAGCGTTTCCCATGGGGATATTCAGGCGCGCATAGGATTGTAAAACGCACGGGACGTTGTGGATTGCGCAGACGGGCGTGAAGGTCGTTTGTGCTTGATCGGCGGGCGGTTGTGTCAAGTTCACCAGCGGCTGCGGCTTCCAGTGCCAGGTTCCATCCGTGTCGCCAAACTCGGGCGTCACGAACAGCACGTCATTGCCTTCAAGAAAAACTTGGCCGCTGATGTATCCCGCTTCCGAGACTCTCACCACAATCATAGGGAAGTCCATGCCTGGCTTTGCCAGTGTTCCGATGTGCGCCTGGGCCCCGAGCGGCCAACAGGGGTACTCGGTATGAGAATTCATGCGGGTCCCGATCCGCTCACGGATCGAATCTCCTGTTGTTCGCCGTCGATTGATTTGCTGCGCGTCTTTCTGGGTCAGCCGATAGATAACGATGTCTCCCATGCTAGGCGGCATATTGTCTCCTAAGTGGGTGGGTGCTGTCGTGGCCTTAATCAGTGAACTTTCCACCTTTACAGAACGTGCAGCACCCAGTCCATTCACCTTGCCAGGATATACACAGTCCTTTTATATGTCAAGAACTTTTTGACCTGTCCCAAAAAGTGCTTGCGTTTTCGACAATGGTTTGGTAGCCTTTTCCATGGAGACACAAACCATGAACCGAACACTGAAGATCGGCCTGCTGTTAATCCTTATCGAGCTTGCCGTGATCGCCGTCCTGGCTTTTCCCACTATCGGAAAGAGCAGCGACCAGGCCAGCATGACGGAACTTCTGCAGTGGGTGACCAGCAGACAGACGCCCCGCGCGCCCGCTCAGGCGTTCACGTATTCGATATTCCGCACTGCGCCGCTGGAAGTGGCCAAAGTCTTTGGTCGCACACAAGGGTGCTCCGATGCGGATGCCGACCTAATCAATTCGACGGCGCGGGCAGCGATAGATGCGGGGCTCGATCCTGCCATCGCGGCGGCTACCATTGGCGTCGAGTCGGGCTGCAACCAATTTGCAGTGTCGAGTCGCGGAGCCATCGGCATCATGCAGATTGTCCCGAAAGTCTGGAAGGATAAATTCGACTTCGCGGGCGACGTGAACCTTCTCAATCGGGAAACCAACATCCGCGTAGGCGCAACGATTGAAGCGGGACTCATCAATCAATACGGCATGACTGCGGGCGTCCAGCGGTACAACGGACTAGGCGTCGGCTGCGACACTTGCGACGCGGGCTATGCCTCGAAAATTCTGGCACTAGCAGGGCGACGCTGAGATGACCACGCACGTCACAACTCCTTGGGAGCGGGCGGTCCTTTCGGAAGCCACCGCCCGCTACCTCAAACTGGACATCACTTTGTATTGTCTTTGGCACCGCATGTTTGACGGGCTCCCCAGGTTTCTGGTGCTGCGGATGGGAATAGAACCCAACGGTCGGCCTGGATTTCATGATCTTGGTGCTGCTCTCGCCCTCCGATGTAGATAGTACTCTCGTACTACTCAAAATGAACCGTTGGTACTATTGCATCCGCATGGCTGGTTTGGTATCTTGGGCATGTAAACGGGAGGCACCCAATGCAATACCTAGCGAAGCAGGACCTAGCCAAGCTCTTCCGAACGGCGCATGCCGCGAACAAGATTCATCATCTCGCCATGCTGCTCGGCTTTTTTACTGGTGCGCGAATCTCTCAGGTGCTGAACGTACGCGGTGAGGATATCTTCGAGCGTGAGGGCAAGTGGGTCATCATGATTCGCGCCGCGAAGCGTGGGAACGTCGTCACTCACTCGCTGCATATCGATGCGGACCCAGCGTTCGACATGACGCCCCTGGTTGCCCTGGCTGCCACGAAAGGCCAGTCCCGTATCTTCGGCGGTCTGTCGCGTCAGTACTTTAACCTGAAGCTCAAGGAATATGCCGAAGCCGCTGGCATTCACAGCAGCTATGCTCACTCGCATGTCTTCCGACACAGTGCGGCGATGGTCGTCTTCGATGTGACGAAGCGCATCGGCGCGGTTTCTCAGTTCCTGGCGCACCGCTCGCCCTCGTCCGCTTTCGTTTACCTGCAAGAGAACGATGGTATGCTGGCGCAAGAAGCCATGGATAGTCTGCAATTAGCATAGGAGCCATATGAAATTCACTCTGCCGCTGTCACCGAGCTACTGCGAGCACTGGGGACTCTGGGAAGCCGTCCGCGAGATTTACCAGAACGCGCTCGACGCGGGTGACGCCGTTATCGCTTACTACGAAAACGAACAGTCACTCATCCTCTCATCCAAAGGACGACCGCTCGACCCTAGCACTTTGGTTCTAGGCACGACATCGAAGCGCGACAATAAGAATCAGCGCGGCAAGTTCGGCGAGGGCTATAAACTCGCGCTGTTGGTTCTGACGCGCCTGAAGCACGATGTCGTCATTCGCACAGGTAGAGAATGCTGGGCTCCCGTGTTAGAGCACGATTCGAATTTCAATGCGACCGTGCTCAACATCTATACCGACTCTTTCGAAGCGGATGCCGAAACCGTCGAGGGCGCGTTCTTCCGTATTTCGGGGGTTCGCCCCGAAGACCACGACTTTATCCTGTCCAACATTCGCCCCCATCCCGACGAAGACAACACCATTCTTGAGGAAGAAGGCGAAGCGGGTCGCATCTATGCCGGCGGGCTCTACGTCACGACTGTGAAGGGTTTCAAATGCGGCTATTCTTTTCGCCCCGATGTCATCAAACTTGACCGCGACCGAGGCATGGTGGATGGATTTGACCTGGCCTGGGAAACATCCAAGCTCTGGACCGCCGCTGGTCACTCTGCACGCTTATCGGAATTGCTGGAGTCCGAAGCCCCCGATGTTGAGTATGTTGAATCTCATGTTAACGCCACTCCTGGTTTCGCTGATGCTCATTTTAACTACTTCGTGAGCCGCCACGGCTTTGGGGCGGTTCCCGTCTCAACTCAGGAAGAGATTCAACGTGCGTCGGCGGCGGGCATGAAGTGGGTTCTGGTGCCTGAAAAAGTCAAGGCAATGCTTCGGCACGTCAAGCATTGGTTTATCCCCAACAGCCAACCACTCATCGAACGACTGAAGGAATTCCGCAACCGCCATCGGTATTATCTTACGAATGACGGAAAGCAAGAGTTGGACGAAATCATTCAAAGTCTGGAACAACACTAGGAGGCAACATGGCAAATCTCACGATTCACATCGACTCACACAAGGACCCGACCTATACAGTCAGTCAGATGCGCAAGCGGCTGGCCCAAGTCCTGTCCAAGCTGAACGGCGATCAGGTTGTTTCATTTTCGTTCGCTGCTGTGCTGGAAGGATATCAGCCCGCGCCGACCACTCGCCAAGTCATGCGGGACGAGGAAGAACGACAGATGCCATATGTGCCCGCTGATGAGCGGTTTCTCGACTAGCTACTTCACTCGTTCGACGCGGTAGTTGTTCTTGATGACCTGGTGGAAGTGCTCGCCTTGGCTGGGTGCTTCCATGAAGTCCTGATGGTCCTGCGCCGAGACTCCATGCACATCGTAGGTATACCCGTTCTTGAAGCGGACGGTGAGCTTCTTTCCGATTGGGTCGTACTTTGCGCCGTCCAGGTGTCCGCTGTCTATCGGTGTGAATCCTTCAAACCTATGGCTGGTCATGATGCTCTCCTAAAAATGAAAGGGCCCCTTTTGGGGCCCCTCCCCGCAACTACGCCGCTAGGGCTTGCGGTCGGGCCGAAGCCACCGCAAAGACACCTGGAAACGCAATCACTTGAGCCAGCTTTCGCTTGGCGTTTATGGTTTGATCTATTTTTACGTCGTTGTCAGGACGGCACGAGCCCCTGGCCACTGTTCTCAAATGTCGAAACCCGTCGAGCCCAACAAAGTGCAGATACACGGGCCCCTCCCCACTATCGGCAGGGAGATATCTGCACTTTGGTGGACTCGGGGAGAGTTGAACTCCCGTCCATCTGAGCAATCACCAAGTATTGACGTGCGTAAAGGGCTGGGGCCTTAGCCCCGCCTCCACCATGCCGCGCTTAAACGCGACTCACTTAGGATAACAAAGTCTTGAATCGCTGTCAAGAACTTTCGGTACTAAAGTACTATTGCATTGTTTTCGCTGATTTGAGAGAATGATGGTGTTGAAGCAAGACCCTCGGGCTCGTAACCCGAAAGGCCCTTCGACAAGCTGAGATGCGGACATGACCCAGCGCAAGCGACTTGGCCAAGTCGCTTTCGGGTCTGCAGCTAGGGACGTTTCAACCGCATCCCGACGTGACGAACACGCGGAGTATCGTCCCACCCTTTATCAGTACGAAAGTACTATTGCATTCGGGATGGGCTTTTGGTATCCTTCGAACATGGAGGCAACACAAATGACGATTCCAGAGACAGCAACCAAGGTGGGCGGAATATCGGGGTTCATTCCGTCCTGCTTGACTCAAGCCCAGTATGATCGAATTGAGGCGGTTATGGCGCAATGGCAGGCCGCCGACAACGAAAAGCACTACGTCACCAGCGGATTCACCCACCCCAACGATCAGGTTCATGGGCACTGCGGCGCGAAGTACATGCGGCTGGACATCGGCGGCTCGGGCGCATTCATGGTACACATCGTGTTCGGCTTCATCTACGGCATCAAGGGTTATGGCAAGGTGGACAAGAACAAAGTCTCGGGCAACATCTACGATCCCAATTTCGACGCCGCCGTGCTGGTCCGCGACCGCTTTCGGTATGGGCGATTTGAAAACAATTCGGACGGCTCTCTGCGCCAGCACATCGTGCGGCGTTAATCTAAATTCAAAAAGGTGAACTATGGCAAAAACAAAGATACAAATCAAATCCGTTTTTGGAGCAGTTTTGTTTGAGTATGATGGCGGCTCCATGAAAGCTGCAGTTGCTGACGCACAAAGAAAAAACATCAACCTTCACTGGTCCAACCTTCGCGGGTCCGACCTTAGCGAGTCCGACCTTCGCGGGTCCAACCTTCGCGGGTCCGACCTTAGCGAGTCCAACCTTCGCGGGTCCGCCCTTAGCGAGTCCGACCTTCACTGGTCCAACCTTCGCGGGTCCGACCTTAGCAGGTCTGACCTTCGCGGGTCCGACCTTCGCGAGTCCGACCTTCGCGGGTCCGACCTTCGCGGGTCCAATCTTCACTGGTCCAACCTTCGCGGGTCCGACC
>Ga0187857_10000191_pt1 | contig 78264 bp, 57 predicted proteins | sample June2016WEW_8_10_FD_132984 | JGI IMG/M metagenome (GOLD analysis project Ga0187857, IMG submission 132984) | Peatland microbial communities from SPRUCE experiment site at the Marcell Experimental Forest, Minnesota, USA - June2016WEW_8_100 | ecosystem: Environmental > Terrestrial > Soil >... | reverse complement strand
TACTGGTACCCCCCCCCCCCCCCCCCCCCCCCCCGATTTGCGCTAAAATATTCAGGAATAAGGACTTAACTTCAAAATATTCATAAATAAGGAGTTAGATTGTCAAAGATGGCTGAAAATGGCTTTGGGGCAGCTTTGAGGGCCGTCTTGGTCGACGAGCGCACCTCTTGCTGCCCCAATCAGATCTCCATTGTCGCCCAGGGCGGGTTGGAAGTCTGTGATGTGTGGCCCGGACGTTTGTGATGAAAAAGGTGGGCGCAGGTGGCAGGGTTAGAACCCCGTCGGCATCCCACATCTCGGAAACCGCGAGACGAGGGGTGCCCGCTTGAGTCCGGGTGTCGGTTGGGGGAGAATTGGAATTTGATGGACCCAAGCGAACCGCTGAAGGCGTACAGATGGCGACACCTTTCTTAGACTCACTCTTGCCCGAGCGCCCAAGAGCGCCTCTCTACCACTACACTACTCCGGCAGGCCTTATAGGAATCGTGGAGAGTAAGTCCCTATGGGCTTCCGGTATTCAGTACCTCAACGACACCGCCGAGTACAAGCATGCCACATCCCTTGCCATGCATCTGCTCAGGCAGAAACTCGAGAACGACCGTGACCCGTGGAACGATCTTTGCCGAATGATTCTCAAAGGTGAGCCTTTCTACCAAGACCGCACAGTGTTCGTAGGTTCACTTTCTGAAGCCAAGGACAAACTGAGCCAGTGGAGGGCATACTGCCCGAACGGAGGCGGCTTTAGCATCGGCTTCGCCCCTGAACTCATTGAGCGACAGGCGAGGAAACAGGGCTTCGAGCTACTGAAATGCCAGTACGAGCCGATCAAACAAGAAGCCATCTGTGCGAAGCTCATTGCATACGGCTGCACTGCGGCAGAAAAAATCCAAGCCGATGATCTCCGCGGGCGCCCTGTACAACCCGAGCGCAACGAGAAGGACGACCAAAAAAGTGCCCAAACAGCCGGCATTTTTCTGGGTTTCGTAGAGCCGCTCATGCACATTGCACCCGCCCTCAAGAATCCGAGCTTCGAGGAAGAACGCGAGTGGAGAATCGTGCGAGACCTCGGCCCGTTCGCTGAGCCATACTCCAATATCCACTTCAGACCTGGTAAATACGCGGTAATTCCTTACCTTGAGTTCGCGCTCGCCGAGGAGAACAGTCCGCTCGACGTGGAAGAGATCATCATCGGACCAAGCCCAGATCCCGATCAAACACGCAAATCGGTCGAGTATTTAGTAAACAAACGGGGCGTCCGCTGCAAAGAGATACGCGAATACTCCGGGACGTACCGGAGCTGGTAGGGCAGGACGCTGCCACGCCGATTCTGTTCATCCAATTCGACTCCACTCGCAGTAACTTCCGGCAGCGATCACGAGCTTTCGCCGAGGTGATCCTATGCAGTCCCTCAGCGGCTAAAGCCGTCGGGATTGAGCGCATGAATCGCAGCGGTAAACCGCTGCGCTACCCAAAAGCTCAAAACCTTCGGCCGCTTTTTCTTATATCAACTTCATCTGCTTCGGCTCGGCGGTTGTGATTCGCACGCGCTCTACGCGGCGATCGGTTGAGTCGAGGACTTCGAACTTCAGGCCTTCGTCTTCGATGACTTCGCCTTTCTTGGGAATGCGTCCGGCGAGTTCGCTGACCAGGCCGGCTATGGTGGAGGATTCGTGGCCTTCGGGCTTCATGCCGAAGAGTTCATCGAGGCGGTCTACATCCATGTTGCCGGGGACTATGTAGGAGTGGTCGTTTTCCTGCACGAGTTGGGCTTTCTCGTGCTCGTCGCCGATTTCGCCTACGATTTCTTCGACCAGGTCTTCGATGGTCACGAGGCCAGCTACCCCTCCATATTCATCCACTACTATCGCCATGCGGATGTTACTGCGCTGCATCTCGCGCAGCAGATCACTTACTAACTTGCTTTCCGGGACAAAGTAGACGTCCGTTCGCATCAGGGTCGCGACCGTCCGCGTATGCGCTTCGGAGTCGGGCACTTGCATCACATCCTGCGCGTGGAGAATGCCTTTAATATGGTGAATCGAACCCTCGTAAACGGGGATTCGCGAGAAATGCTTGCCCCGGAGCAACTCGACCACCTGCTCGACGGTGTAGTCGGATGGGACCGCGACCATCTCCGGGCGCGGCTTCATGGCCTCGCGAACGGTCTTGCCGCTGAACTCCACTACCGACTGGATCAACTCGCGATCGCCTTCCTGGATGATGCCTTCTTCCTGTCCCGCTTCAATCAAGGCGTCGACGGCTTCGGAGGAGGTTTCCGGTCGCGCGTCGGTGTGCTCGCGGGTGAGCGCGGTGACGGACTGGCAGAATCCGAGCACCAGGGTCACCGGCAGAACCAGGTAGATCAGCAGGCGCAAGAGCAGCGCCCAGTCCGCCAGCCAGCGTCCGCGGGTTCGCGAAAAAAAAACGAAGGGCAGCAGGCGGTTAAAAAAGATGATAATCAACACCAGGCTGAGCGTGGCTTCGAGGACTTCGTAGATGCTCCAGGCGCGGTCGCGAAACACGGTGAAGCCGACGATCATGGCAATGGCCGCGGTGACCAGTTGCGTCAGAATGGCCATGGAGAGCGAGGCCCGCGCGCGCGGGACTCCGAGGCGCGGTTCGACGATCTGCTCGAAGGCGTCGATGTTGTCCTGGAAATCGCGCGAGAGGAATTTGCCAATCTCCTGGTAAAGACGGTCCACGTAGGAGACCAGCGTCAGCAGGCCGAACAGGAGCGCTAGAGCAATGCCGACACCGATCATTGCTAGTGCTTCCTCCGGGCGACAGAAGTCGTCGCTCTCTCTGTCGTCGCTCTTTCAATCAGGCCAAGCGGAAGGTGGAGTTTCGCGCGCAACTGTTTTTCGCGCCGAGCCATCTGTCCATTGTCGCACTCGTGATCGTAGCCCCGCAGATGCAGGACGCCGTGCAACACGAGAATCTTAACTTCCTCGGCGGGCGAGTGTCCGAGCGGGCGCGCATTTTGCGCTGCGATCTCCGCCGAAATGGCGATTTCGCCCGCGAATTGTTTTCGGGGGTCGGGCTCGGCGGGAAACGAAAGCACGTCGGTTGGCTTGTCTTTTCCGCGGAAGCGGCGGTTCAGAGACTTCAGTTCGGCGTTCGAAGTCACCAGCACGTTGACCACGCCCTTCAATCCCGCAGCGCGGCGGGCGCGCGCTACGAAACGGTCGAGCGCCAACTCGGTTAGATCCGCGACGCGCTTTTGAAAGATGACCAAGTTCGCTTCTCTCCCACGCCCGGCCCCTAAAGGGGCGTCTGATTCCGCAAACCCTACGGCATCGCTAAAGCGATGCCCTGATACGAAACCCTAGTTTTCCCGCAGCCTGCTAAAGACCCCCAGCCAAAGCGAAAAGGAGGGTAGCGGCGACGCTCCCTCCTCGGTGGCGCGGACACTCTTGTCCGCGGCCGTTGAATTTTCTCCGACTTCTCGCGGACGAGAGTGTCCGCGCCACACCCTTCGTTTAATTGCGCAGGTGCGGCTCTTCGGCCTGCACCGGCAAAGATGCTGGCTGCGGCGCGCCCGACTTCGGTTCCAGCAGCGACAACTGCTGCTCGGCCAGCCGCGCTTTGTGCTCGTCGTAAGCGCGGATGATCCGCTGCACCAGGTGATGACGCACCACGTCGCTTTCGTCGAAGTGCACGAAGGCGAGGCCGTTTACGCCTTGCAGAATATCGACCGCTTCGATCAGACCGCTGCGGCGCGCGGTGGGCAAGTCGATTTGCGTTACGTCGCCGGTGATCACCGCCTTGGAATTGAATCCCAGGCGGGTCACGAACATCTTCATCTGCTCTGAGGTGGTGTTCTGCGCCTCATCCAGGATGACGAACGAATCGTTCAGCGTGCGCCCGCGCATAAAGGCGATGGGCGCGATCTCGATAATATTTTTTTCGAGATAGCGCTCGACGCGCTCGGGCTCCAGCATGTCAAAGAGCGCGTCATACAAGGGCCGCAGATAGGGATCGATCTTCTCCTGCAACGTGCCGGGGAGAAAGCCGAGACGTTCGCCCGCCTCCACGGCCGGTCGCGCCAGAATGATGCGGTTTACCTGCTTGTTCAGCAGGGCCGAGATCGCCATGGCCACGGCGAGGTAGGTCTTGCCGGTGCCGGCGGGACCGACGGCAAACACCATGTCATGCTGCTCAATGGCTTCGAGGTAGCGGCGCTGATTGGGGCTTTTCGGCTGGACCGTGCGACGTCCAAAAGAACGCTGGCGTCCGGCCTCGGCCAGTCCACGGAGAGTGACGTTTGGGTCGCCGACGACCACGCGCAACATGCTGCTCAGGTCGCCGTTCACGAACTGGTGGCCGGTGCGCCGCAGATGCTCGTAGTCGGCGAATAGTTGTTCAGCGCGGGCCACGTCGCGCGGCGCGCCTTCCAGTTCAATGCGATCCGAGCGCAGATCGATATTGATGTTCAGGCCGTCTTCGAGCACATGGAGATTTTCATCGCGCGTGCCGAACAGGGTCTCGATGTCAGGGGTGAGTTCAATATTTTTTTTCATTCTTTTTTATTCTGGGGATGTAGCGGCGCCTCCAGCAGCCGGACAGGGCTCACTCTTCGATGTGGGTTACCGGGATGTGGTTTACCGCCGGATTCGGGCGAACCCGTGCCGGCGTTTTTTGCACACAAAAAGCTGGGTGTAGAGGTGGAGCTAACCGGATTGCGCACCCCGCCGACGGGGCGGTTACCAACCATTTGAGTTCAGCGTAGCGCGGGCGGGGGTGGGAGTCAATGGGAGGAAAAGCGATACACCGCGGCGGCATCGAACTTCGCGCCGGCAGTTCCTATTCCCCGGCGACTCGCACTTCCTCGACCGTCTCCATCACCACGACCGGGGTTGAGGAGTTGATCGGAACCTTCAGCCGTTCTATTGGACTTGCTGGCGAATTCATATCCATTTGACCCGACGCGACTTGCTCCCGTAGAATAGAGATTCGGCTCCCACTGGAATATCTTCCTAGCGCAATCTAGGACAAACAAAGGTAATCAAGCCGCATGGCGAATCATTTTTCGGCGCTGAAACGCGCCCGACAGACCGAGAAGCGAACCGTCCGCAACCGGGCCAACTCTTCGCAACTGCGCACCGCTCTGCGGAGCCTGCGCGAGAGCCTGGAAAAAGGCGACAAAGCCGCCGCCGACCAGACCTACCGGCAGACCGTGTCGGCGCTCGACAAGGCAATCCAGAAGGGCGTTCTGCACGAAAACACGGCCTCGCGATACAAGTCCCGCCTGTCGGCGCGGCTGAACGCGCTGAAGTAGGTACCGGGAAGGTTACCCGCTGGGTGGCAAATTCTGGTGCAAATTCTTCTTGACCTTCCCTAGCGGTTTGTTATACTTAGGCGTTCTCTGGACATGCGAGCAGTTTTCTGACGGTCCCGACGAACCTCCGCCCGCGTTATGGCAACTCCTTAAGAATTGAGCAACTTTCGGGTTGGGCGGGGCATCTATTTGGGTAATTCTGGCAAATCCCGTTGAACCTAGCCCGAGTTGCAGCTGGGCTAACCGTAATCGACCATCACCCAGTGGGCGGGACGATGGGATCGTGGCCTAAATCATCCCTGTTGTAAGGAGGACGACCTAAAATGCGCTCTGATCGTGTATTCGACGCTTTACATACTTTGCGGAACCGGTATATGCTCTGCCAGCTTGCCTCCAAGGCAACGCGCAGGTTTCATAAGCCGAACACCCGCATTCAGGAAACCATGAATCAGGTATTTGACAAAATCGCCGATGCGGAACGTCATGACATCCTGAGCGAACCCGAGAACTTTGCCGAAGCACAACGGCGAGCTGCTTAAGCAGCTCCGCCGTGTGCCCGCACGGCGGCAAAGCAATCCATCCCGAGAGAATCCCTCCCGAAGAAAATCCACGTAGGTAAATATGACCATCGCCGAACTCAAAGAAAAAAACATTACCGAGCTGACCAAGATCGCCCGATCTTTGGAGCTGCCCGGCGCCAGCGGACTCCGCAAACAGGACCTCATCTTCAAAATCCTGCAGGCGCAAAGTGAAAAAGAAGGACACATCTTTGCCGAAGGTGTGCTGGAGATCCTCCCTGACGGCTACGGCTTCCTGCGCTCGCCCGACTACAACTACCTGCCCGGGCCCGACGACATTTACGTGTCGCCATCGCAAATCCGCAAGTTCGACTTGAAAACCGGCGACACCATCAGCGGCCAGGTCCGCCCGCCCCATGAAGGCGAAAAATATTTCGCGCTGGTCAAGATCGAGGCGGTCAATTTCGAGTCGCCCGACGAGGCCCGCAACAAGATCCTGTTCGACAACCTGACGCCGCTGTATCCGCAGGAGCGACTGAAGCTCGAAACCACGCGCGAGAATATCAGCGCGCGCGTCATGGACCTGCTCACGCCGCTCGGCAAGGGACAGCGCGGCCTCATCGTTTCTCCGCCCCGCGCCGGCAAAACCATGCTGTTGCAGAACGTGGCGAATTCGATCACCACCAACCATCCCGAAGTCGTGCTGATGGTGCTGCTGATCGACGAGCGCCCGGAAGAAGTCACCGACATGCAGCGCTCGGTCAAGGGCGAAGTCATCTCCTCGACCTTCGACGAGCCCGCTGCCCGCCACGTGCAGGTCGCGGAAATGGTGATCGAAAAGGCTAAAAGATTAGTCGAGCACAAACGCGACGTCGTTATCCTGCTCGATTCCATCACGCGCCTGGCGCGCGCTTATAACACCATCGTTCCGCCCTCGGGCAAGGTGCTCTCGGGCGGCGTTGATTCGAACGCGTTGCAGCGCCCAAAGCGCTTCTTTGGATCGGCGCGCAACATTGAAGAAGGCGGCTCGCTCACCATCATCGCCACCGCGCTCATCGATACAGGGTCGCGCATGGACGACGTGATCTTTGAAGAATTCAAGGGCACGGGCAACTCGGAAATCATCCTGGATCGCAAGCTGGTGGATAAGCGGACCTTCCCGGCTATTGATATTCAGCGCTCGGGCACGCGTAAGGAAGAGCTGCTGATTCCGAAAGAAGATTTGCAGCGGATCTGGGTGCTGCGCAAAGTGCTAAACCCGCTGTCGCCGGTCGAAGCCATGGAGCTGTTGATCGAGCGGCTTGCGAAAGCGCAGTCGAACGGCGAATTCCTGGCCAAGATGAGCCAGTTGTAGCTCGTGTGGCGAGGGGCGTCCCGCAGGCTGCGGCATCTGATTCCCAGTAGAGACGGGGCAAGCCGCGTCTCTACACCTGCGTCAGAGAACGGCGCCCACTTTCACGAAACAGTAGATCGGCCTCAAATCAAAACGCCATCCAGCCGCGCTGGATGGCGTTTTTTCTTGCGCCTCTTTCCTAAGCAAGTTCAAATCTCGCGTGCTTCCTCCGAAGTGATTCGCATCCCGTAGAACGACCGGTACACGAAAGAGACCGAGACCACGAAAAAGCAGAGCGCCAGGATGTGCGTCAACCCGGTGCCCTGGTCGTGGGCCAGCGAGACGGCCAGCTCGACTGCCAGCAGTCCGAAGAGCGTGGTGAACTTGATGACTGGGTTCATGGCCACTGAAGACGTGTCCTTGAAAGGATCGCCCACCGTATCGCCGATCACCGTGGCGTCGTGCAGGGGCGTGCCTTTCTGTTTCAGTTTCACTTCGACGATCTTCTTGGCGTTGTCCCACGCCGCGCCGGCGTTGGCCATGAAGATTGCCTGGTAGAGACCGAAGATGGCAATCGAGATCAGGTAGCCGATAAAGAAGAACGGTTCCACGAAGGCGAACGTCAGGGTCCCGAAGAAGACCGCGAGGAAGATGTTGAACATGCCCTTCTGCGCGTACTTGGTGCAGATCTCAACCACCTTCTTGCTGTCGGCAACGGAGGCCTTTTCCGCTCCCTCGAGATGGATGTTGGCCTTGATGAACTCCACGGCGCGATAGGCGCCGGTCGTCACGGCCTGCATGGATGCGCCGGTGAACCAATAGATCATCGCGCCGCCGGTAATCAGGCCCAGAAAGAATGGAGCGTTCAGCAGCGAGAGCTTCTCCACATTCGCGCTCAGCCCATTGGTCAGCGCCATGATGATGGAGAAAATCATGGTGGTGGCGCCCACTACGGCGGTTCCAATCAGCACCGGCTTGGCGGTCGCCTTGAAGGTATTGCCCGCGCCGTCGTTCTCTTCCAGCAAGTCCTTGGAGCGGTCAAAATTCACGTCGATGTTGAAGTCCCTCTTGATCTCCGCTTTGACGTTGGGCACCTGCTCGATCATCGAAAGTTCATAGACGGACTGCGCGTTGTCGGTAACCGGGCCATAGGAATCGACCGCGATCGTCACCGGCCCCATCCCGAGGAAGCCGAAGGCAACCAGGCCGAAGGCAAACACCGGCGCGGCAATCATGGTGGCCGCCACGCCCAAGCCCATCTGGCTGAAGAAGTAGGCAATCGACATCAAACTGACCATCGCCAGCCCCAGCCAATACGCGGAAAAGTTTCCGGCGACAAAACCGGAGAGGATTCCGAGCGATGCGCCGCCTTCTTTCGCCGAGGTCACCACTTCGTTGACGTGGCGGGAATCCACCGAGGTAAAGACTTTGACCAGTTCGGGAATCAGCGCTCCCGCCAGCGTTCCGCAGGAGATGATCGAAGCCAGCTTCCACCACTGCGTCGTGTCGCCACCCAGGTCGGGGATGATGAAATGGGACACAATGTAGGTGGCAACGATCGAAACAATCGAAGTGATCCAGACCAGCGAAGTAAGCGGCGTTTCAAAATTCATTTCGTCTGCGTGCGCGAACCGGGCTTTCGCGATGGCGCCATTGATGAAATATGCCAACGCGCTGGACACCAGCATCATGATGCGCATCACGAAAATCCACACCAGCAACTGCACCTGAATCGCCGGTTCCTTCACGCCCAGCAAAATGAAGGTAATCAGCGCGACGCCGGTCACGCCGTAGGTCTCGAAACCATCGGCCGACGGTCCAACCGAGTCGCCGGCATTGTCACCGGTGCAATCGGCAATCACGCCGGGGTTGCGGGCATCGTCTTCCTTGATCTTGAAGACGATCTTCATCAAATCGGACCCGATATCGGCAATCTTGGTGAAGATGCCGCCTGCGATACGCAGCGCCGCCGCGCCCAGCGACTCGCCAATCGCGAATCCGATGAAGCACGGGCCGGCATAGTCGCCCGGTACGAACAGCAGGATGAAGAGCATGATCAGCAGTTCGACCGAGATCAGCATCATGCCGATCGACATCCCGGCCTCAAGCGGGATCTGGTAAACCGGGTAAGGTTTGCCGGGCAGAGAAGCGAAGGCCGTCCGCGAATTCGCGAAGGTGTTTACACGAATCCCAAACCACGCCACCCCATAGCTGCCCGCGATTCCCACCAGGCTGAACGCCAAGATGATCAAAACGCGGGAAACTTCGAAATGCCGCAGCACACCAAAGTACACAGCAATAATGGTCGCGATAAAAACCCACAGCAGCAGCAGGAACTTGCCCTGCGTGATCAGGTAGGTCTTGCAGGTTTCGTAGATCAGTTCCGAAATCTCGCGCATGGCGCGATGCACGGGCAGATTCTTCAGTCGCATGTAGATGGCCATGCCGAAGCCGTATCCGAACACACAGAATAGAAGCCCGATCATCAGCAGGCGATGCCCGTTCACGCCGAGGAACGAAACCGAAGATAGGTCAGGCAGTTTAAGGGCTGCCTCGCCCCCTTCTTCGGCGGGTTGCGCCAGCGCGTAGCCGGCGGTCAAAAGCAGCAGAGTTGCAAAGGTTGCCGAAGTTTTCGCAAACCAGCGTCCCACGGACGCAAGATTGACGTTCCAAGTGCGCATCAAAATCCTCCTCAAAGATCGTATTCAGGGGTCACGACGTGTGATTTTGCTCCGGCAAGTTAACCGCCCGCTGCAGGATTCGATCCGCCACGGGTACGGCCGCCACCGGAGTTCCCAACACGCTCCGAACACGCTTCCACCGCCCGCATAACAGTAAAGAGGAGTGCCGATTTGGCCGCGTCGGAAAACTTGTCCCGTCGGCATATAGCCCTGATCAGACTACACACCTCCGCACAAAGCACTCGTTTATAGCACCTTGCCGGAAGTCGGGTCAATGACGCGTGTCACATGATCGGTACCACGATGACAGTCATCACCCGCACCGCGAACCCCACCTGGAGATAGCTCCGAGCCACGAGCTGCGGGCTTCGAGGATCCGATTCGTGTTCGGTCGTAACTCGTAGCCCGAAGCTCGTGCTCGAAGCAGAGATTCTGCCTGAATCGGGCTGCTTCCGTATAATTGACACTCTGCCATGCCAGCCTCCCTTGACTCCATTGTCGCCGCCACGCGCCAGCGCCTATCCCAGCGCATATCTCTGAGCCGGCGAAACTCCGGCCTGCGCGCGCTGGAACGCGCGGCTGCCGGACACACCCCGCGCGGATTTCGGAATCGGCTGCGCCGGGTGGCGCAAGACGGAATCGCGATCGCCGTTATTGCCGAACTGAAAAAAGCCTCGCCCTCGAAAGGTTTGATTCGCGCGGATTTCAGACCCTCCGAACTCGCGCGGGATCTCGAGCGGGCTGGCGCCGCCGCACTGTCGGTGTTGACCGACGAACAATTTTTCCAGGGCTCGCTGGACTATCTGCGCGAAGCCTCGTCCAGCAGTTCTCTTCCCTGCTTGCGCAAGGATTTCATCGTCGATGAATTCCAGATCGTGGAAGCCAGAGCGAACCGCGCCGACGCCATCCTGCTGATTGTCGCCGCACTCGATCAGAAAGAACTGGTATCGCTGGCCGGAATCGCCCGATCTCACAGCCTCGACGTTTTGTGCGAAGCTCATGACGAACCGGAACTGCAACGCGCGCTCGATGCAGGCTGTGACTTGATCGGCATCAACAGCCGTAATCTGCGCACCTTCGAAGTCAATCTCGAAACCGCATTCCGGCTTGTGGAAAAAATGCCCGCCGCATGCGTCCGCGTAGCCGAGAGCGGAATCCAATCCGGCGCAGACATAGCTCGTCTGCGAGCCGCCGGCTACGAAGCTTTCCTGATCGGCGAGTCGTTGATGAAAGCGGAAAGCCCAGGAGAAGCGCTGGCAAAGTTGATGGAAGAAGCAAAAGTTGTGGTCAACGGCTAGGAGCCATCTCATAATGAACCGAAGGAGTAAACCGTCGGCTCCCTCAGGGGCTAAAGCCCGCGTCTTTACTGGCTCTGGGCCACGGCTGAAGCGGTGCCCTACCCAAAACGATTTATGAGATCGCTTCTAGTTGATTTTACTGATAACTGACAACTGATAGCTGACAACTGTTTTTATGACTTGGATCAAAATCTGCGGCATCACAAACCTCGACGACGCGCTCGCCGCCACCGATGCTGGCGCGAACGCGTTAGGCTTCGTCTTCTATCAGAAGAGTTCGCGCCACGTCACTTTAGAGACCGCGCGCTCGATCGTCGCCAAGCTACCGCAGCGAATCGAAAAAGTCGGCGTTTTCGTCAACGAGACCGCGGACCACGTGCGTGACGCCGTCAAACAGGGTGGTCTTACAGCCGTGCAATTGCACGGCGACGAGAGCACGGAATTCAGCCGCGCTCTCTTCCAGGGACTCGCCAACGGATCCCCTCGCCCCATGATTTTCCGCACCTGGCCGGCGAAGATTTTCGACGCGCCCGCGGAACAAACCGTCGGATGGGATCCGGTCGCGGCCGGACTGGTAGAGCCCGACGAGGCCTACACGGGCAAACGCGTGCACAAGATCCACGTTGCCAAAAACGGCGACCTTTTCCTCGAAACCCACGGCTTCCGCCCGGGCGTGATCTCGGGCGTCCTGATCGATTCCTCTAACGACGAAAGACGCGGCGGCACGGGAAAAACTTTCGACTGGGAACGCGTCCAGCCCTGGGCCGGCATCATCAACAGCATCAGCAAGCTGATCGTCGCCGGCGGCTTGCGTCCCGGCAATGTGCAGGAGGCGATCCACCTCCTCCATCCCTGGGGCGTGGACGTTTCCTCCGGCGTCGAACGCGAACCCGGCAAAAAAGATCCCCGAAAAGTCCGCGCCTTTGTCCAAGCTGTGCGGGCCATGGAAGAGGCAACCTGACGATGGCGACCGCGACCGCAATAAAGAAAGGAGCCGGAAAACTCACTCCAAAAGCCACCACTGCCGGCCGTTTCGGCGCTTACGGTGGACGCTATGTTCCGGAAACGCTGATGGCCGCGCTCGAGGAACTGGAGCGCGAATACGAAAAAGCGAAGCGCGATCGCCGATTCCAGCAACGCCTCGACCAACTGCTGAAGACATACGCTGGACGGCCCACCCCGCTGTTCTTCGCCCGCCGCCTGACCGCCAAACTTGGCGGCGCGAAAATTTATCTTAAGCGCGAGGACCTTCTCCACACCGGCGCGCACAAAATCAACAACTGCCTCGGCCAGGCCTTGCTCGTCGAACGCATGGGCAAGCACCGCGTCATCGCGGAAACCGGCGCCGGTCAGCACGGCGTCGCGACCGCCACCGTCTGCGCCCTGTTTGGCTTCGATTGCGTGGTGTACATGGGCACCGAGGACATGCGCCGCCAGGAGCTCAACGTCTTCCGCATGCGTTTGCTGGGCGCCGAAGTTCGCGGCGTCGATTCCGGTTCGCGCACTCTCAAAGACGCCATCAATGAAGCCATGCGCGACTGGGTCACCAATGTGCGCACCACGCATTACCTGCTCGGCAGCGTGCTCGGAGCGCATCCCTATCCGACCATGGTGCGCGACTTCCATCGCGTCATCGGACGCGAAGCTCGCGCCCAGATTCGCAAAGCCGAAGGCAAACTTCCGAACGCGATCATCGCCTGCGTCGGCGGAGGATCGAACTCCATCGGGATCTTCTACGACTTCCTCAAAGATAAGAAAGTCGAACTCATCGGAGTCGAAGCTGGCGGCCGCGGCGAGGCGCTCGGTGACCACGCGGCGCGTTTTCGCGGTGGTTCACCGGGCGTTCTGCAGGGAACCTATTCCTACGTGCTGCAGGACAAGTCCGGCCAGATCGCAACCACGCACTCGGTCTCCGCCGGTCTCGACTACCCGTCGATCGGCCCTGAACACGCCATGCTCAAAGATACGGGGCGAGCCGAGTACGTTCCCGCCTCCGACGCAGAAGCGCTCGAGGCAACCATGGTGCTGGCTCGAACCGAAGGGATTATCCCGGCGCTCGAATCCGCACACGCCGTCGCTGAAGTGATCAAGCGCGCGCCGAAGATGAAGAAATCGGACGTGGTAATTGTCAACATCTCCGGGCGTGGAGACAAAGACGTTGGAATACTAAGAGAGAACCTGAAGTTAGATTAGGTGGGCTGGCTGTGACCAGAGGAGTCTTTTGGCGCGGTGGCGGAATTCAATGTTGTTGGGTCAGTACACCTCGTTCTTAGGAATGCTCATCTGAGCCGATCCAAACGCAAATGTTAGGCCGAGTTCGTGGACTGCGCCTTCTATCGGTGTCCACCTGCTAAGCATTTGGTACTTGCCGCCCTTGACGCCTTCGATAATCCACTCTGAACCATCGTTCCCCGTTCGTTGATCGACATCCTGCCGAAGATTCCAAAAGCTTAGCTTATCGAGCCGTCCGAGAAAACGCTGAGTCTGTTCCCGAGTCAACGGACGAGAGACTTTCTCGATGAGATACGGTTTCTTTTGGGGAAAGCCAGCTGATCCACTTGCCACTTTTGTAGTAAGTATCCCCACCCCGTCACTCCTCAGTTCAAGCCGAATAGCGATCGGATGATGGAAGGTGCGCAGCCACAGAAACCTGTACTCCTCGTCGAACGGGGCCTTTGACATCTGGAAGAGAGACGGTTCTCCAAGGATTCTTAATTCATCGGAGAACCAGGCCGACATGAACTGGTCAGCCCGAGAATCACTTTCAAAGGCGTTCTTCGGAAAAAACTCTTCTTGGGCACACAAAACTGAGCCGGCGAAAAGCAAAGCAATGCTTACGAACAAATTGCGCGTCATTAAGGGTCTCCCACATGTAAAGACACTGTATTAGCGGCGTTTGTGCCTACTTCCCAGAATTCGTAGGCGGTTGGCCCGGTCTAGCGTTCAAGATCGGTCATGATAGGTGCCCCGTCCAAGCTCCGCTTGGGGGGATCTTCGGGCATGCACTTTGTGAGAGCCGCTCGCTTCATTTCGACGCGCCGAGAGCCTGCTCCAGCGTCAACCGAATGAACCGTTGATAGGGCAGGCCCGCGCGGGCCGCCCGTTCGCGCACCGCGTCGTAAAGCTCCTCGGACAAACGCAGATTGATTGACTTGTCTTTGCGCTTGATCTCGAAGCGCATCAACTGCGCGCCCGAAAGGTCGTATTGCGATAGGTCAGCTTTATCGACGAAAGCCGACGCCGCACGGTCGCTCTTAAAGGTCGGGATTTTCTTTTTCATAAGCCTCAATCTCCTTCTTGTGCATGTACCGGGCGCTGATCGGCCGGATCAGAAGTTCATCGCCCTTGCGCCGAAGCGTGAAGATGATGAACACGCCGCGCCCTTTATCCGTTCGTCCGATCGCGCGGAAGCGCTTTTCCCGCTGCGAGTGGGCCGCGTCCGGGAGAATGGCCAGCGGATGCGTAAAAAGGCTTTCGATAGCGGCGATGGAAAGCCCATGTTTCTCGCACTTGGCTCGGTTGCCCCTGTCCCAGTCGAAGCCGTCCGCTTGTAAAACCACAATAGCACAAATGATATGCAATTGTATAGACAAATGTCAATCGCTAATTTCACCGGAATGGTTAAAATGAGTGCGCCACTATCCAAACGGCGCTTTGTGAGATATTTCTATTGACCTTCATGCCCTTTCACTTCGACCGCAAACCGTCTCTCATCGCCTACGTAACCTGCGGCGACCCCAATCTCGCCACCACGCGCGAGGTCGTTCTGGCCGCCATCGACGCGGGTGCGAGCGTGATTGAGCTGGGGGTCCCGTTCAGCGATCCGCTCGCCGATGGCCCGGTCATCCAGCGCGCCAGCGAGCGGGCGCTCAAAAAAGGCACGTCGTTACAGAACGTGCTCACGCTCTCCGCCGAAATCCGCGAGCATTCCCAATCCGTCGGCCTGGTGATCTTCTCTTACCTCAATCCCATCTTGCGCATGGGCCTCGCAAAATTCTGCCAGGTGGCGCGGCTGGCAGGGATTGACGGAACGCTCGTCACCGACCTGCCCGTCGAAGAATCCGCCGAGTATCTGCGCGAGGCTCGCCAGCATGAGCTCGCAACTATTTTTCTGGCTGCACCCACCTCGACCGACCAGCGTCTGAAGTTGATCGCCCAGGTTTCCACCGGCTTTATTTACGCGATCTCCCGCACCGGCGTCACCGGCGCGCGCCAACAGATGACCGGAGACGCCCAAGCTCTGGTCAAGCGCATCCGCCGTTTCACCAAGCTTCCCGTGGCTGTCGGCTTCGGAATCTCAACCCCGGCGCAATTCGCAGCCGTCGGCAAATTCGCCGATGGCGCAGTCGTCGGCAGTGCCATCGTGCAGTTGATCGAACAAAATCCGGGACGAGAAGCCGCGACTGTGGCAGAATTCGTAGGGCAGCTCTTAGCTCTTGGCTCTTAGCTTTTGGCCGGGAAATTCCTCAACTGTTATTAAGCACGCCATTGGTTCGGCGTGGGTCTTAGGATTTTGAGGCGTGAGCTAAGAGCCAAGAGCTAACGGCCAAGAGCTTCTATGGACATTTCCGATTGGCGCAAGAAAATCGACGACCTGGACCGCAAATTGGCGGCGCTGCTCAACGAGCGCGCTGCCGCCGTAGTCGAAATTGGACGATTGAAACGCAACACCAGCCTGCCCATTTACGAACCCGACCGCGAGCGCGAGGTGATCGCCAATGTGCAGCGCAGCAGCACCGGTCCCTTAGCCGAGCGCGATCTTGGGCAGATCTACGAACGAATTATGGACGTGATGCGCAGCATTCAAAAGCACGAAATCGTTCCCGACTCCGGGCACACGGCCCGCGGTGCGGAGACCGATTCAAAATTCAAGAACTGAGAAAGCACCCAGGTACGCCGCAGACGCTGAGCTTCGTTTCTTGTTCTATGCGTGCTCCGGCCGGGCAAACCGAGCGCACTCATGATCGTCGCCATGCAAGATTCGGCCAGTGAAGATCAGATCCAGCAGGTGATCGATCGACTGGTCCACTTCGGTTTTGAAGTCCACCGCTCCACCGGAGCGCGTCAGACCGTCCTCGGCGGAGTCGGAGCTCCCTCCGATTTCGACACTGGCGAACTCGAAATGATGCCGGGAGTGCAGGAAGTTCACCGCATCACTTCACCCTACAAGCTGGCCGGCCGCAGCTTCCGTCCCGAGGGCACCGTAGTCAAATTTGCGAACGGGGTTGAAATCGGCGGCAGGAAGATCGTCGTCATGGCCGGGCCCTGCTCGGTCGAATCGCGCGAACAACTGTTCACCGTCAGCGAACTGGTCGCCAAAGCCGGAGCGCGCGTTCTCCGCGGGGGCGCCTTCAAGCCCCGCTCCTCTCCCTATTCATTTCAAGGACTCGGCGTTGACGGCTTGAAATTGCTGCGCGAAGCGGGCGATCGGTTCAAACTGCTGGTGATCAGCGAAGTCATGGAGATCTCCCAGATCCCGCTGATGTTGCCTTATGTCGACATCTTCCAGGTGGGCGCGCGCAACATGCAGAACTTCAACCTGCTGCGCGAACTCGGCAAGATTCGCAAACCCGTGCTGCTCAAGCGCGGCATCGCCGCCACGCTCGAAGAACTCCTGCTCTCCGCGGAATACCTGCTCGCCGGCGGCAACTACGAAATCATTCTCTGCGAGCGCGGCATCCGCACCTTCGAAACTTACACTCGCAACACGATGGATATTTCCGCGATCCCGATTATTCATAAACTTTCGCACCTGCCCATGACCGCCGATCCATCGCACGGCACCGGACGCCGCGACAAGGTGGCTCCCATGGCGCGCGCCTCCGTTGCCGCTGGCGCCGATGCTATGCTCATCGAGGTTCATCACCAGCCGGACAAAGCGCTCTCCGATGGCGCGCAGTCGCTCTACCCGGAACAGTTTGCCAAGTTGATGGACGAGCTCCGCATGATCGCGCCTGCGGTTGGACGCGAGATTGCGTAAACTTCTTGCATCATGAATTGTCGTCCCTAGCGAAGCGAGGTTGCGCAGTTCGCCGCAAGATGCAAATCCCTCGGTTCGCTCGGGATGACAAAGTCGATTTTCAGCAAACCCATGGCCTTCAAGCAAGTCACCATCATCGGAACCGGCTTGATCGGAGGCTCGCTGGGCCTCGCCCTGAAGAAACACCGCCTCGCAGGACGAATCATCGGCTGCGATCGCGCTCCAGTTTTGGAGCGAGCCCAGGACTGCGGCGCCATCGAAGCTGGAACCACCAATCCCGCAGATGCCGTGCGCGGCAGCGATCTGGTGGTGCTGGCAACGCCCGTGATCCCGATCCTCGATCTGATCGGACGGCTCGGTCCAACCCTGCCGCCCAAGACACTCGTAACCGACGTCGGCAGCACGAAGGCAGAAATTGTCCGGCGCGCCGCGAAATCGCTCGGGAGAAACGCCGGTCAAAGATTTCTCGCCGGGCATCCCATGGCGGGCAAAGAACACGCCGGCGTGGAGTTTGCCGATGCCGATCTTTTCGAAGGCGCCGCCTGGCTCTTCACGCCACTCCCTGGCCAGAACGTTCACGCCGGACAATGCGGAGAATTTATTCACTGCGCGGAAAAGATGGGCGCCAAAATCGCGGTCGTCGATTCCTCCGATCATGATCGCTTCTGCGCCTGGATCAGCCATCTGCCCCAGATGATCTCCACCGCTCTGGCCGCAACGCTGGTCGACGAATTCGGGCCCGACGCGCCCGTGCTCGACATCGGCGGACGAGCCCTGCGCGAGATGACCCGCATCTCCGGCAGTCCCTATTCGATGTGGCGCGACATCGCCATCACCAATCGCAAGAACCTGAGCGACGCGCTGCAGAAGTTGGAACAACGCCTCGCCCACATCCGCGAGAATCTGGACTCGCGAGAACTGGCAGCGGAATTCGAGCGCGCGCACCAGTTGAGAAAAAAACCACCACGGAGACAGGGAGAAGATTTTTACTTGAGGCCATCTCATAATGAACCGAAGGAGTAGACCGCCGCGTCCCTCAGGGGCTAAAGCCCACGTCTTTATTGGCTCTGGGCGGCACGGCTGAAGCCGTGCCCTTCCCAAAACGTCCACGTGGGCGTTGCCATAGGACGCCTGTATAATCCCACCACTCGGATTTCGAGACAGACTCTGATGACAAAACATCAACTATCTTCTTCCATCGTACTCATTGGGTTGCTGTTCGCCAGCGTGACGGGTCGCGCACAACAACCCAGCTACGATTTTGTGATCACGGGAGCCCGCATCGTTGATGGCACTGGCGCTCCCTGGTTTATCGGCGATATCGGAATTCTCGGCGACCACATCGCTGTGATCGGAGATCTCCACAATGCCGCAGCGAAGAAGCGGATGGATGCCACCGGACTGGTGGCCTCACCCGGTTTCATTGATGTTCAGGGCCAGTCGGAATTCAATGTGCTGGTGGACAATCGCGCGGCCAGCAAAATCACACAAGGCGTGACTACAGAAATTACTGGCGAGGGGACTTCCATCGCGCCGCTTAATAATCGGCTGCTGGAGGACCTGCAAGACAGTGCTAAGAAGTATGGCGTGGCGCTGGATTGGCGCTCACTCGACGAATATTTGCGCCGCTTTGAGCGTGCCCGACCAACAATCAACCTGGGTACGTTTGTGGGCGGGGGCGGTTTGCGGGAGTACGTAATTGGCAAAGACGACCGTCCAGCAACACCCGCAGAACTCGAACAAATGCGCCAATTAGTCGCGCAGGCCATGGAGCAGGGCGCATTCGGGATAAGTTCAGCGCTCCAGTACGTGCCCGACTCCTTTGCCTCCACTGACGAAATTGTTGAGCTGGCCAAAGTTGCGCGGCGCTACGGCGGAGTTTACTTCACCCACCAGCGTTCAGAAGCCGACCAAATTTTCCAGTCGTTGGATGAAGTATTTGATATCGCGCAACGTGCGGGCATTTCCGCCACGATCTGGCACCTGAAAACCGCGTATCGCGAAAACTGGGGTAAAATGCCCGAAGTTCTGAGCAGGATCGAAGCCGCCCGTGCCCGCGGGATTGATGTGGCCGCGAGTGTTTATCCTTACACCCGCGGTTCCAACGGGTTGATCGCATGTTTTCCGAGCTGGATATCGGAAGGCGGTACAGACAAAATGATCCAGCGGTTGAAGGATCCCGCTCAGCGCGCACGCGCCCAGAAGGAGATGGACGAGCCGAGCGCTACGTGGCAGAACCAGTGGCGTGGATCCGGAGGCGGTCAGGGAGTGACGTTAATTCAAGTGCTGAACCCCGAGCTGCACAAGTATGAAGGTATGAACTTCGAAGAAATCGGCCGGCAGATGAGCAAAGATCCGAAAGACGCAGCCATGGACATCGCCATCGCCGATCGTGGCCAGAGCGAGGTCGTCATTTCCATAATGGAGGAGGCTGATGTCCGCGCTGCAGTCTCGAGTCCGTTGGTGACCTACGGTTCGGATTCTCCCGCGCAGGCGGAAGATGGACCGTTGAGCACGACCAAAGCCCATCCCAGAGCATTCGGAACCTTCCCTCGCATCGTGGCTGAGTATGTGCGCACCGAGCACACCATGCGCCTGGAAGAAGCCGTGCGCAAGATGACCTCGCTGGCCGCCAGCAGGGTCGGAATCATGGATCGCGGAATCCTGCGGCCGGGAATGATGGCTGATATTACGCTCTTTGACACCGTGGTGATTCAGGACCTTGCCACTTATAAAGATCCTCTTCGTTACTCGGTGGGAGTTAAAGATGTTTTCGTCAATGGCCGGCCGGTTGTGTTCGACGGCAAGATGACTGAGGAGCGTCCCGGAAGAGCCTTGCGCGGGCCGGGATACAAGCTGGCTCAATAGTTCCGACGTACATAGCGGACGCTTTGTCGCCCGCATGTAATGGCATGAATCACTTCCGGTTTGCCCGTCACTCGGGAACAATCTGCCAAGCGTGTGACCACGTTCAGGGGCCGACACGCCAAGCTAGGCCGCGGATTGACCGTCGGCTTGAAAGCCGTACTTGGGACGACGCCATGACTTCAGTTAACCGAGACGCCTGCCTTTGCCTCTTTATAACTCGTGATTACTCTTCAGTTCTCTTCCTGCGGACGCATCTTTCCGGTTCGCAGATAACGGTTGTGCCAGCCCAGTGATTCGGTTAGCAGGTGTGGCGTATGTTTGCCGTACGACAGCCGTTCGGACCGGCTGAGATAGTCGAGGAGCAAAGGTTTGTAGTCCGGACTGGAGCACTTCTCGATGATGAGGTGCGCACGCTGACGCGGCGAGAGTCCGCGTAAATCGGCCAGCCCGTGCTCGGTGACAATGACCTGCACGTCATGTTCGGTGTGGTCAACATGCGACACCATGGGAACGACGGTCGAGATGGTCCCGTGCTGCGCGGTCGACGGGGCCATGAAAATCGAGAGATATCCATTGCGGGCGAAGTCGCCGGACCCACCAATGCCGTTCTGGATGCGCGATCCCATGACATGCGTCGAGTTGACGTTGCCGTAAATGTCGGCTTCGATCATGGCGTTCATGGCGATGACGCCGAGGCGGCGAATGATCTCGGGATGATTGGAGATCTCCTGCGAGCGCAGAACGATGCGGTCACGGTAGCTGGCCATATCGGCATTCACTTCGGTCATTGTCTCGGGGCTGAGCGAGAATGCCGTGGCCGAGGCCGAAGTTAACTTGCCTGACTTCAGCAGACGAATCATGCCGTCTTGAATGACTTCCGTGTAGGAAGTCAGTCCTTCAAAGGGGCCTTCCTCAAGTCCAAAGAGAACCGCGTTGGCAATGTTGCCGACGCCGGATTGCAGCGGGAGCAGATTCGCAGGCATCCGGCCCTTTTGCACTTCCCAACTGAGAAATTCGAGGATGTGGCCGGCGATGCGCCGGGAAGATTCATCGGGCGCTTTGAAGGCGCTATTGCGGTCGGGAGAATCAGTGAGCACGATGGCAGCGACCTTCTCCGCGGGACATTCGAGGTACGGCGTGCCGATGCGCTGGCCGGGACGCACGAGTGGAATAGGTCCGCGATTCGGTGGCGGCTGCAGACCGTAGTAGATGTCGTGCATGCCCTCCAACGCAGCCGGCTGCCACGAGTTGACCTCGAGGATCACGCGCTCCGCTTGATCGATCCAAGTCTTGTTGTTGCCGACCGATGAACTCGGCACCAGCCGTCCGTCCTCCAGTACAGCGGTGACTTCGATGAGCGCGACATCGAGCTTGCCGAGGAATCCATATTCAACGAACTGCGCGACATGGCTGAGGTGAATGTCCATGTACTCCATTTCGCCCGCGTTGATGCGCTTGCGGGTTTCCGGATCGGACTGATAGGGAAGGCGCAGATGGATGCCTCCCGCCATGGCGAGCGCCCCATCCAGCTCAGGGCCGGTGGAAGCCCCGGTAAAAACACTGACCTGAAACTTCTGCCCGCGGAAGTTCGCATCGGCAATGAGGCGTGCCAGCTCAATCGGAACTACCTTGGGATAACCAGACCCGGTGAAACCACTCATGCCGACCTGGTCGCCGGACTTAATGAGAGCCGCAGCTTCGTCGGCGCTCATGATCCTCTGCGCCAGACTGGAATTCAAAACGCGCGTAGTGGTTGGGGAAACGATAGTAGCCATGCACCAAGCCCTTTCGTAGAGAATGAATGATTCGCTCTAACTGTACTGGCGCCACTTTCGCCCGTCTGTGAGCTTGATCACGGTGGGAGGAATATCTCTAAACGGTGGGCGCAGAATGGTATGACCTTTGTGGTTCTCGCAAGTCCCTCGAATACAAATCCGCATAATCGGCGAGTTTGGGGCATCGAAATCGGAGGGATTCCGCACTTGTATGGTTGGCGCACCGCAGAAGCGGCGTTCCAGAGTCCCCCCGAAGTCCGTTTGTAGAGGGACAAGCAGCCAAAGCCATGAGAAAAAAATGCCTTTTTCTGGGGACTTTGGACAGTCGAGCGCGGCTGTCGCTACGTGAGTTGGTTAGGACGCCTCCGACAGTTTCCTTAGCGATTCTGTATACGGCGCGCGGGCGATGCCGCGTTCGGTGATGATGGCGGCTACGTATTTTGCGGGAGTTACGTCGAAGGCGGGATTCTCGACCTGGACTCCGTCGGGCACCATCTGTTTGCCGGCAATGTGCGTGACTTCTCTTGCGTTGCGCTGCTCGATGGGTATCGTGCTGCCGTCGGGCGTTTCGAGATCGACGGTTGAAATCGGCGCTGCGACGTAGAACGGGATACCGTGCTCTTTGGCCAGGACGGCTACGGTGTAGGTGCCGATTTTGTTGGCCACGTCTCCGTTGGCGGCGATGCGGTCGGCGCCGACTACGATGGCTCCGATTTTGCCTTGCTGCATCATGGCTCCCGCCATGTTGTCGGAGATGACGGTGGTTGGGATGCCGTCTTTCATCAGTTCCCAGGCGGTGAGACGCGAGCCTTGCAGAAAGGGACGTGTCTCGTTGGCGTAGACGTGAATTTTTTTGCCTTGTTCGACGGCCGCACGGATGACGCCGAGCGCGGTGCCGTAGCCGGCGGTGGCGAGCGCTCCGGCATTGCAGTGGGTGAGCACGCCACCGCTTGACGGCATGAGGGTGGCGCCGTGGCGCCCCATGGCCTGGTTGGCAGCAATGTCTTCGGCGTGCATGCGCTGGGCTTCTTCGACAAGTTCCTGCTTGATTTGCGCGATGGGGCGAATGCGGAGGGTTTCAAATTTCTCCGTCATGCGGCGGATCGCCCAGCACAGGTTGACGGCGGTGGGGCGCGTCTGGCCGATGATTTCGCAGATATGGTTGAACTCTTTCTTTAGATCGGCGCCGTTCTCCGCTTTGGAATTTTTCACGCCCAGTGCGATGCCCATGGCGGCGGCAACGCCAATAGCGGGGGCTCCGCGGACAACCATGTTGCGGATCGCGTCGGCGACCTGCTGGTGCGTGGTGCAGGTTACATACACTTCTTCGGTGGGCAGCTTCGTCTGGTCGATGAAGACTACGCCGTGGGAGGTCCATTCGAGAGTTTGAATCATGCGTCAGTCGTTGGTCGTTGGTCGTTGGTCGTTCGCTGTTCGCGGCTAAAGGCTAAGTGCTAAATGCTCTTTTCGCACCTCATTCGCCGTGAAAATCGAAATGAACGGTGCGGGGGCGGCGGCTTTCTCTACACTGGGGCGGCCGTGGGCATCCTGGCGCTCGACCAGGCACATCACGCCGACCACTTCGAAGCCGAATTCGCGGGCGGCATTGATGGCTTGCACGGTGGAGGATCCCGTGGTGCAAACATCGTCCACAATCACGACTCGCGTGCCTTTTTCTCGGAAGCCTTCGATGCGCTGGCCGGTGCCGTGCTGCTTCTCAGCCTTGCGCACGAGGAAGCCGTGCAGAGTGCCACTGGTGACGGCCACGGCCACGACGATGGGGTCGGCGCCCATGGTGAGTCCGCCGATGGCGTCGGCGTGCCAGCCTTGGCCGCGCATTTCATCGAGGAAGACTTGGCCGACCAGTTGCGCGCCACGGGCGTCGAGCGTGGTGATGCGGCAGTCGATGTAATAGTCACTGGCGCCGCCGGAGGACAACTGAAACTCGCCCAGGCGAAATGACTTTTGCGCCAGCAGTTGCAAGAGCTCTTGTCGTGCAGTGGACATGAAAGTTCAGGTCTCAGGTCTTAGGTGTCAGGTCTCAGGGTATAGCGAACCGCTGACGACTGTCACCTCGCAGTTTCGGAAGCCAAGCGGCCAGTCGCTAAAACCTGAGACCTGACACCTAAGACCTGAGACCTTTTTCACTGGCTACTGAGTTTTTCCAGATGCCGGAATCCGTCGGTGGCGGCGAACATCGCTACGGTGATGGTTCCGTTGTAGGCCATGTGGATGAGGACACTGGCGGCAACGGAATTTTGTTTGGCTCGCACCATCGTCAGGACGATGCCGACCAGGAAAATCACTAGCACCGGTCCCCAGGCGAACGTCAGTTGGGCACCGTGCAGCAGGGCAAAGCCGAGCGCGGTAATCAAGACGGCGACCGGCAAACCGAGGCGGCGCGCGAGCACGGGATACAGAAAGCCGCGAAAAAAAAACTCTTCCATCAGAGGCGCGAGGGTAACGCTGAGGATGCTGAGCGCCCAGGCTTCGGCGGGCGTGCGGAAAAAGTTGTCGATCGGCAGCTCTTTCGGAATCGGCAACAGATGGGCCAGACCTTGCAAAGCCAGCGAAAGCGCGAAGCCCGTCAACACGTAGACGGCAATGCTGGAAGGCCAGTTCCAATGGATGGCGGCGAGAAAATCGGGACGGCGGCGCTCGCGCGTAACCAGAACATACATGTAGGCGAGGATGAGAAGGTACGCCACAGATTGTCCGGCCACCGAGACCAGCGGGAAACGAAGGATCTCGCCGAAGGCCGTGTGCGGGTACAACCAGACGCGCGCGATGAGCGCCACGGTAAGCACAAAGACGACGAGCGCAACGATGGTGAGGAATATGAGGCGGAGGACATCCCACCCATTCCACGCGGGATCATTCCACGTCGAATCAGCGGGCGCAGCGGGGACGAGTTCGGCGGGCTGGCCGTCAGAAAGGCGATTGCCCGAAAGCAGACCGTCGTCAGAAGCGGGCGCCGCATCAGCGGGCTTCACCGTTGGCGTTCGACTCTCGGGGAGATCGTCAGGAGAAAAGTTCACACGAGTTCCCCTGTACCCGTGGGCGCGAGCACGCTTGTTGCCGAGCCATTTCTTGCTGAACCATTTGTGGCTGAGCCATTGAAATACGCGGTCAGCGCCTGGCCAGTGTATGACTTCTTCACGCGTGCGACTTGCTCGGGCGTGCCCTGGGCGACGATGCGGCCGCCTTCTTCTCCGCCTTCGGGGCCCAGATCGAGGATCCAGTCGGCGTTGCGGATGACGTCCAGGTTGTGTTCGATGATGATGACCGTGTTTCCGAGATCGGTGAGACGGTGCAGGACGTCCAGCAACTTGCGCACATCGTCGAAGTGCAATCCGGTTGTCGGCTCATCCAGCAGATAAAGAGTTTTTCCGGTCTGGCGCTTGCCGAGTTCGCGGGCGAGCTTGATGCGCTGGGCTTCGCCGCCGGAGAGAGTGACGGCAGATTGACCAAGATGAATGTATCCGAGGCCAACGTCGACCAGGGTTTGCAGCTTTTGCTTGACCTGCGGGATGTTTTCGAGAATCTGGAGCACGTCCGACACGGGGGTTTCGAGCAGGTCGGCGATGGAAGAGCCGTTGTAGTGAACCGACAACGTTTCGTGGTTGTAGCGGCGTCCGCCGCAGAGTTCGCACTGCACGTAAACGTCGGGCAGGAAGTTCATTTCGATGCGGCGCTGGCCACCGCCCTGGCAGGCCTCGCAGCGTCCGCCGGAAACGTTGAAGGAGAAGCGTCCGGGTTTGTATCCGCGCTCGCGGGATTCGGGCAGCATGGCGTAGAGGTCGCGAACCTGCGCGAAGATGCCGGTATAGGTTGCGGGATTGGAGCGCGGGGTGCGTCCGATGGGAGACTGGTCGATGCGAATGACCTTGTCGATCAGCTCCGCTCCGGTGATGGCTTTGTGCGTGCCGGGTTCCTCGCGGGAACGATAGAGCTGCTTGGCGAGCGCGCGGTACAAGATGTCGTTGACAAGGGTCGATTTGCCGGAGCCAGAGACGCCGGTCACGACCGTCATCACGCCGAGCGGAAAGACGACATCGAGATTCTTGAGGTTGTTTGCGCGCGCGCCGAGGACGGTGAGAGCTTTGCCATTCGGGCTGCGGCGCTGGGGAAGCATGGCGATCTGCTGGCGTCCGGAGATGTAGGCGCCGGTGAGGGAGGCGGGCGAGTTCATGATTTCGGCAGGCGTTCCGCTGGCGACCAACTCGCCGCCATGACGACCGGCGCCGGGGCCGAGGTCGATAACATAGTCCGCGCGCCGGATGGTTTCTTCATCGTGCTCGACGACGAGGACGGTATTGCCGAGGTCGCGCAAGTTTTCGAGCGCGGCGAGAAGACGCCCGTTGTCGCGATGGTGCAGGCCGATGGAAGGTTCGTCGAGGACGTAGAGGACGCCGCGCAGCTTGGATCCGATTTGAGTCGCGAGGCGGATGCGCTGGCCTTCTCCACCCGAGAGTGTGGCGGCCGAGCGGCCGAGCGACAGGTAGCCTAGTCCAACGTCGTGTAGGAATTGCAGACGTTCGGTGATTTCGTGCGCGATGCGTCCGGCGATGGTCAGTTCCCTGCCGGTCAGTTTGATCGTGCGCGCGGCTCCGAGAGCGCGCGCAATCGGAAGGCTGGTGAAATCGGCAATGGACATGCCGTTCACTTTTACCGCCAAGCTCTCCGGACGCAGCCTCTTGCCGTGGCACACCGAACATTCGGTGGCCGACATGAAGTCGAGCAGATATTCGCGGTAAGTATCGGAAGTGGAGGCTTCGAGATTCTGCTTGAGGTGGCCGAGAACCCCCAGGAAACCTGTCTTGCCTCCGCGCTGCGGCTCGCCGTAGAGAAGGAGGTTCTGAATCTTGTCGGGAAATTTCTCGAAGGGCGTCGTCAAGTCGAAACCGTAGGCCAGGACAACCAACTGCAGGCTGCGAATAAGGTTCTGAGATGACGAACCGGGGCCCAGGCCGCCATCGAGCAGCGGCTTCGACCAATCGACAATCACCTTGCCAGGATCTAAGTCATAGCGGCTTCCGAGGCCGTGGCACTCAGGACAGGCTCCATAAGAACTGTTGAACGAGAACGATCGCGGCTCAAGTTGCGGAACGCTGATACCGCAGTCGGGGCAGGCGAGACGCGAGGAGTAGAGCGTTTCGTCTCCGTTGACGACGGCGACCAGGACGAGACCGCCGCCGAGTTTCATGGCCAGCCCGACCGAGAGTTCGAGGCGGTGTTCGATTCCGGGTTTCACCAGCAGGCGATCCACGACGACTTCGATGGTGTGGTTCTTGCGCTTGTCGAGGGCGAGGTCGTCCTCAAGGTTCACGAGTTCGCCATCCACGCGGGCGCGGGAGAAACCGTGCTGGACAAGCTTCTCCATTTCTTTCTTGAATTCGCCTTTGCGGCCGCGAACGATGGGCGCCATGATCATGACGCGGTCGTCGGGCGTGAGCGACATGACGCGCTGCACGATCTGCTCGGCAGATTGGCGGGTGATGGGCTTGCCGCAATTCGGGCAATGGGGCACACCGATTGAAGAGTAGAGCAGGCGCAGGTAATCGTAGATTTCGGTGATGGTGCCGACGGTGGAGCGCGGACTGCGGCTGGTCGTTTTCTGCTCGATGGAGATCGCTGGACTGAGGCCGTCGATGGAGTCGACGTCGGGGCGCTCCATCTGGTCGAGAAACTGGCGGGCATAGGCCGAAAGCGTTTCGACGTAGCGCCGCTGGCCTTCGGCGTAAATCGTATCGAAAGCGAGCGAGGATTTGCCGGAGCCGCTCAGACCCGTTATGACCGTCAAAGTATTGCGAGGGATCTCGACGTCAATATTCTTCAGGTTGTGCTGGCGCGCGCCGCGCACCGAAATCCTGGTGATGGCCATTTAGCGCAACACGTTATGGACTTCCGTAACGTGGACGGGTCCCAAGAAATGTTGGAGAGTGGAGATACGCAGTCCGATTCCCGTATCTTAGTTGTTAGCAGCGGCGGGGGTCAAATGCGGATAGAGTAAATTATTTGCAGCCGCGCGATTCATAGGGTGGCTGCCAGCAAGGGCCGGTAACGTGAACGCGATTTTCGTAGCTTTCTTAATCAGCAGCACCGCAATCTTGAGTGTGATTCTGGGTGTATTCGGCGCGTATTGCGCGATTAGCGGTGTATTGGCCGCTGTCAACTCCTCTCGACCGTCCAATGTCCTTCAGGCGTTGGTACCCCATCAAAGCCACGTAAGCGGCGACTAAGCGCAGTCCAGCAATCTTTCCGTCAAGCCCCTGGAATAGTGTTTCCCGTGGACGCCCTGAGATAGGACGCCCAGAGATACGCGGCTACTGCTGGGGCGGCTGCGGGGGAGTAATAACGGCCCCCCCGGGCTGCTGTTGTCTTTGGAGCATGTCCAGAATCTGCTCGGGGGTCTTCGGTCCCGCGTTGGGCTGATTTGGGTCCGGTTGCTGCTGCTGGTTCTGAACATTTGCGTCGGGCTGTGCAGGCTGTCCGGGCTGTGCAGGCTGTCCGGGCTGGGCCTGATCGTCGGCGCTGTCATCGGCGGCATCCTGATCCTCATCTTTAGTATCGTCGGCTTCGGCATTCGCCGGTTGTGCATTCCCCGGCTGCTGGGTCACAAGGTTCTGCTGGTTGAAGGGCTGAGGCGGAGTAAAGCGGTTCGGAGGCATCGCCCCTGGATTGCCCTGATACACGTTCGCGGCGGTCTGGGTGTCTCCCGGCGACAATGGCTTTGCCATAAGGATCACGCTGGAAACAGCCGCGGGATCCGAGCTTGAACCCACCATCACGTAGTTGAACGAGGAGCCGTTGAGCAATCCGGCGAGAACGTCGCGCGGCGCTCCTGGGCCGAGGTGCGTGACCACTCGCTCGTTTGCCGCGGCTGAGCCCGGAGGAATCTCAATCGAAGCCCCCGTAAGCTTGCGTACATCGCGCAGGATTTCACCCAAGCTCGCATTCTCAGCCGAGATCGTCAGCAACCCGCCTTGATAGCTGACTTTCGCTGGCGTTGGCGGAATTTGGTCCATCGGCAACTGACTCAGCGGACCGCTCGGCAACGGCGGAAGAACGAGTTGCTTCTGGGGCTTATGGGACTTGTGGTACCGGGTGGTCGGCGGGGTGGCGGTCGGCGCGGTGGCCGGGGTGGTGGCCGGCGCGGCGACCGGAGCGGGGACCGGAGCAGCACTCTGAGCAAGAAGGACGGGAGCTGCCAGCAAAAGCCCCAAAGCAATCCATCTGCGTGTGCGCGGCATCAGAATACCTCGGTTTCCGCGAGCGGCTATGGGTTCCGCAGCCACTGCGCCCTGCATGATTTTACCACCGCTTGTAGAACGCCGGACGGCCTTATTTGTTGCGTATTGATTACCAACGATCCATTGCAGGCATAGCCTTTGCAAGCATTTAGACTATCCTCGGCCTTGGCAGCGCGTAAAATGCCAGCGGAGGCTATCGATTTGGGTATCGCTTCGGGTGTTCGTTCGGAATTCGCGCTCCGCAATCGACGGCGCGGCCGACGATGGCTGTGGCTGCTGCTGTTGGGAGCATCGGTCTACGTCCAAGCGCAGACCTGCCAGAGTGCCGCGGACATGGATGCCTCGGTACGGACCGCGCTCGAAACCGCTGCGACGCGCTATTTCGAAATGTCGGCGCGCGGCGATACGGCTGCCCTGAAGCAGAACTCCATTGCATCCGTGGCAGCCAGCTTTGCCGGGATCGAAACCGCAGTCCAAGAGAACCAGGCCGCGTTTGCCGGCGCAAAAGCAACGGTTCGGCCGCCCTTTTTGCTGACTGCCGATGGCCCGGAAGCGCTCGCGCGCGCGGAGTTTCTGTGCGGAGTATTCGGGCCGTCGGGTCAGACGAAGGAGAGCGCGGTATTTATCCTGCCCAACCTGCCGCCCGGGAAGTACGGAGTAACCATTCTCGACGTGAACGGCGGCCATGATGCTAGGACGCTGAGTTTCGTCCTGCAGCAGGCAGGCGTCGACTGGAAACTGGCGGGTTTTTACGCCAGATCCTCGCAGGCATCCAGACACGATGCCGCATGGTTCGCCCAGCGCGCCCGCGATTTCAAAACTAAAGCACAGAATCACAACGCCTGGTTGTATTACCGCGAGGCGATCGCCCTGTCCGCCCCAGTGGACTTCATGAGCACGCTCGCCACCGACAAACTCTATGACGAAGCCCAGGCAACGCAACCCGCCGATATGCCCGCGAACGGCAACACCGTGGATATGAGCGCCGGCGGCAAGATCTATCATTTGACCGAAATCTTTCCACTGGCCGTGGGCGACGATTTTGACGTGGTAGTAAAGTACCAGGCCGCCGATGTATCGAATACTGGGCGCACGTTTCAGGAAAACACGGCCCTGATCAAGGCGCTGGTGGCGAAGTTTCCCGAATTTCGCGAAGCTTTTGCCGGAGTGGTGGCGCGAGCCGTCGAGCCCTCCGGCCACGACTACGGTTCGCTCATGGCGATGAAGGACATCAAATAGCGGGCAGTGACGGGCTTGCTCTTTTAGCAGCCTGTGGTGGAAGTGTTGTATCAGGGCATCGCGAGAATCCGCTGCCCGATCGACGTTCCCATTCCGTCAGTAGCGAAGGCATTTTTGGACACCATGAACGAAGACATGAAGGGCAAAGTCGTCGTTATCGCGGGCGCGACGTCCGGCATTGGCCAAGTGGCGGCGGAGAGCCTCGCCGGCATGGGAGCGCACGCATCGTCCAGGTGGCGCGTGATCGTGGGCGCGGCCAGGAGGCTCTGAACCGGCTCGGCGAGCGCGCTCCTGATGTTGCTCATAGCATCTACTACGCGGATCTCTCGCGGCTCAGCGAGATGAAAAATCCACGAGCGCTGACGGATAAACGAGATCTATGGAAAGGCCGCTGCCGGAATCAAGACAGCAGGCCGTGCTCGCGCAGTTTCCGGTACAAATTCCGCTCGCTGATTCCGAGAATCCTGGCTGCGTTTCCGCGGTGACCCTTGCTGGCCTCGATCGCCAATCGGATGTGCGTGAGCTCCGCTTCTTCCAGCGTCGGTAGCGGGGCGTCCTGCGTTAAAGGACCGGCCGGCGGAGCAGGCTTCGAATTCCGCAAGGATGCGGGGAGGTGCTCCGGCAGAACGAGCGAGCCCTCACAGAACACCAGGGCGGCTTCGACCACGTGCAGGAGTTCGCGCACGTTCCCGGGCCAGTTGTGCCGTCGCAGGAGTTGCAGGGCCGCTTCGCCGATCTGTTTGCTGGAGCCGAAGCGCTCATTGAGCACGGTCGCAAAGTGTTGTGCCAGCAAGTCCACGTCGGCCCCTCGGGCGCGCAGGGGCGGCACCTCCACCGTGATCGTGCTCAGGCGGTAAAACAGGTCCTCGCGGAAAAGGCCCTGCCGCACCATGGAGGGCACATCGCGATTGGTCGCGGTCAAAATCCGGACATCGACTCGAATTTCCCGGGTGCTGCCGACATGGCGGAACGTGGAGGTGTCGAGGACGCGCAGCAGCTTGGTCTGGGTCGCCGGGCTCACCTCCCCGATCTCGTCGAGGAAAATCGTTCCACCGTTGGCGACTTCGAACAATCCGGGCTTGGCGCGGTCCGCTCCGGTGAATGCGCCACGCTCGTGGCCGAACAGTTCGCTCTGGAGCAGGCTTTCCTGCAGCGCGGCGCACTCGACCACCACGAACGGCCGCGACCGGCGGGAACTGCGCGCGTGAATCAGCTTAGCCACCCATTCCTTTCCCGCGCCCGTCTCGCCGGTTATGAGCACGGTCGAATCGCTGGGGGCCACCCGATTGATCAGATTGAGCAGGCGGCGAAATTCCGGGCTGTCGCCGATGAAGGAATTGCCGAGATCCGGCGGAGTCAGACCACGCTCGAGAATATTCGCGCGCTGGCGCAGCGATCGCCGTTCGAGCGCCCTTTGAATGCGAATCTGGAGTTCGTCCAGCGGGCAAGGCTTCACCACGTAATCGAAGGCGCCGATACGGATCGATTCGATGGCGGTATCGATGGAACCGTGTCCGGTCAACATGATGACCTCGGTTGCCGGAGTGGCGGCTTGGATGGCCTTCAGAGTCTCGAGCCCGCCCATACCGGGCAAGCGCAGGTCGAGCAAGACGACTTCGGGTTCCGCCGCTGCGACTCGCTGGATTGCCTCCTCACCCGTGCCCACCGCGTCAACTTCGTAGCCGAGACGACTCAGTTCGCCCGCCATCACCTGCCGGAATGCGGTATCGTCATCGACCAGAAGGAGGAAGGGGGGCTTCATAGTCCGTCCTTCGGTTGCGGACCGGGATGGATTGCCGGAATCACGACTTCGAATATAGACCCCTTTCCAGGGGTGCTCTCGACCAGGATGTTGCCTCCCCAGCTCCGGACAGCGTTCAGCGACAGGAACAGACCGAGGCCAGTGCCGCCCTGGCGGAGGCTGAAAAAGGGCTCAAAGATCTTTTGACGGTATTCCGGGGCGATCCCGCATCCTTCATCGGTGACGCGAATGTGCACCGCATCACCGCCTTGGGTGGCAACGACGACCTTGCCGCCCGGCCTCGATGCCTGAATCGCGTTGAGCAGAAGATTGACCAGCAGGTTTTGCAGCTCGGCCTCGTCGGCCCGGACGTGCAGGGTGGTTGCGAACGGGCGCACCGCGACGTCCACGGAGTTGGCGCGGGCCGTCGGATCGACGAGCCTCTGGGCGCCCGCGATGGCCGCATCCAGGTCCACGATATCTCCGGCATGCCGCTGTCCGCGCGACAGGCACAGAAAGTGCTGGGTGATGCCGCGGCAGCGCAGGATCTGTTCGCGCGCGATCGTCGCATTCTCACGGATTCTGGCCTGATCCATTTGCCCGTCCTGCCCGGCGGGAGTTTCGCGGAGGATTCCCTCCACGCACATCAGGACCGTTGCCAGAGGGGTGTTCATCTCGTGCGAAAACCCGGAGGCCAGGACTCCGACCGACGCCAGGCGGTGGGTCTCGGCCAGCTTCGCTTCGGCCGCTCGCCGCTCGGAGATGTCGCGCCAGACCTCCACTACTTGAACCAGCCGCCCCGAGGCGTCCAGAATCGGTGAAGCGTGGATTTCCTCCCAAGCCACCGTGTCGTTGCCTGTTTTGCGCTCGCAGATCCGGACCTGGCGCGCACCCGACCGCAGGCAGGCGAGGGTGGGGCAGTCGGACAGGTTGCACGGCCGCGGTCCGAGTTCGTAGCAGCAGCAGCCCAGAACCTGCTCGCGGGAGTTGCCGGCTCGCTGCAGAAAGGCGTCGTTGGCCGCTATAATCTTTCGTTCCGCGTCGAGGACTACGATCCCGTCATCAATACTGTTGATCACCGTTTCCAGCCGCTCCCGCTGGTTGCGGACTTCCCCAACCAAGCCTGACACCGAGTCGGCCATGGCATTGAACTCGTTTGCCAGCCACGCCAGCGTGTCCGAGCCTTCCGCTGGCACACGCCGTTCGAGATCGCCCTGGGAAATCAGGCGCGCCGTGGTTTCAAGACGCTGCAAGCGGCGCAAGACCGACACGCGGATCACCAGCGCGATGGCCCCCACGATGACGAAGGTCAAGGCACCGGTGCCGGCTACCATCCAGCGCAGGTCCCGCGTCATCGCGGTGCGGACCTCTCCGGCGTTGTAGTCCAGAATCAGGATGCCATTGATTTTCTGGCGGGGATCGTGGCAGCGGTGGCACTCCTCGCGGTTACGAATCGGCACGACGGTTCTCAGAATCGTTCCGCCCCGGGTCTCGATCACGCGGCTGGATCCCCGGCGTTCCGGCGGATCGCGATGGCAGGCCTGGCAGGTGGGAGAGTCGATCCGGAAATCATTCCCCGCAGTCCCCGGCTTACTCGAGTAACGCTCCACGCCACTGCGGTCGAGCAGTACGAGTTGTTCGACGCGCGCCTGTTTACCGAAGCTCTCGACCATTTGCGCTATCAGGGTGCGGTCATTTTCTATCATCTCGTGCTCGAGCGCGGTGCGGATCAATTCGCCTTCGGCAAGCGCACTGGTGTGTACGGTTCCCATAAGGCTTTGAAAGTGATAGACCGAAAAGACGTAGGCGGCGACCGTGCAGGCCACAACCACCGCCGCAGTGACACCGAGCGCGAGGCCAACCGTCATGCTGGCAAAACGCAGCTTCATCATGATGGCACAGAGATGGCGGGATCATGGCATACATGCTGACAGCCGTCAACGACTGACGAATAGTCAGGCTCAACATGTCTTTCTGGCAGTCCGCTTGTTCGGCCATCCCCACTTCGTCTGAAGGAAAAGGAGTTAGGCCTCGGCCAACGCTGGCATACCACGTGCGATAAGAAATGTTGTAGGAGGGTTTCTGCCATGGAAATGTTTTTGATGGGCTTGTGCGTGTGCGTATTTGGGATGGGAGTCGCGGTTCTTGCGTTTGGAGCGGCGACGCGTTCGGAGTCATCCGATTCAGCTGTGCAGCCCGAGCTTCCGTTGGTCAAGGCGGTTGCCCCGGCCCGCTTTTTCTCGAACCGTGTCGCTGTACCGCCAACTGTGCCGCCAGTTGTCCGGCCCCGGCAGGTGCCCATTGAGGTCCTGTTGCTGCAAATTGAAAACCACGTTCGCATGGAGCAGGCTGCCGCGGAATCGTTCATAGCATTTCCCACGCACGCCCAGTTGCACAGCAAGACAACTTCGCCGTTTGTGAACTAAGAGAGTGGCTCATGGCGTATGAACTGCTGAACGGTCTCTCGTCCGCCGAGGTCGAGCAGGTTCTGGAGCTCGGCACCAGGCTGATCGTTCCCAGCGGAAGCTCCCTGTTCCGGCTGGGAGACCCAGCCGATCGCCTGTTCCTGACCGAACGCGGCCGAATTAGGCTTACCCTGCCGATGCAGGTCCGGGGCCGGGAAGAGGATATTTTCGTGGAAGAAAGCTCTCCCGGTCAGACCGTGGGCTGGTCGGCCCTAATTCCGCCCTACCGGTTCACCCTTACCGCCACCGCGCCGCTGTTTGAAGCGGAAGTTATCGCCCTGCCGCGGGAGGCGTTGCGCGCGTATTTTGCCGCTAATCCGGCGGCTGGGTATAAAATCGCTCTGAATCTGGCAGTCGTCATTGGACATCGCCTGCAACTGTTCCAGACGATGTGGCTGCGCGAGATGCAGCGTACCGTGGAAGTGCGTTCTGCTTGACCCGGGGAATCGGCCCATGAGACTGGCGATCCGGACCCTGAATGATTCCTGCGGGCAGGGGGCGCAGTGAATGACCGCTGACCAACTTTCCCAACCCGAACCTACGCGCCGCCGCGTCATTGGAATCTTCCTCGGTGGCGGCCTACTCGCCTCTTTTGCTTCTTTCATCTATCCCGTGCTGCGCTATCTTGTCCCTCCGGCGGTGGCAGATCTCGGCGGGGACGAGATCGTCGCCGCCAAGCTCACGGAGCTGAAGCCGAACAGCGGAAAGATTTTCCGTTTCGGCAGCCGTCCCGGCCTGTTGATCATGAACAGCGACGGCACTTATCGCGCGCTCTCCGCCACTTGTACCCACCTCGGCTGCACGGTGCAGTATCGCAGCGATCTGCGCGAGATCTGGTGCGCCTGCCACAACGGACTCTACGATCTCAATGGCCGCAACGTTTCCGGTCCTCCGCCAAGGCCGCTCGATGTGTTTGATGTCCACTTACGCGGCGATGAGATTGTCGTCAGCCGGAAGCGGGAGGCGTGACCTTGTTCGCCGCCCTCGGCCGCTGGCTTGATGAACGATTTGATTGGGACGACCTCACAGCTCCGCTCCGCCACAAGACCGTCCCCACTCATCGCCTGTCCTACTGGTATTTCCTCGGAGGCATCACCCTTTTTCTCTTCATGATCCAGGTGCTGACCGGGATCTTGCTGCTCCTGTATTACCGTCCGGGTGCCAACGAGGCGTTCGAAAGTGTCCAGTACATCATGACCCGGGTGCGGTTTGGCTGGCTGATTCGTTCCATCCACTCCTGGTCAGCCAATCTCATGATTTTTACTGCCTTTGCGCACATGTTCAGCGTGCTGTTTCTCAAGGCCTACCGCAAACCCAGGGAGCTGACATGGGTCAGCGGTGTGTTTCTTCTATTTCTTGTCATGGGATTTGGGTTCAGCGGGTATCTGCTGCCCTGGAACACGCTGGCCTTCTTCGCCACCAAGGTCGGCACCGCGATTACTGGGCAGGTTCCGATCGTCGGTAAGCCCCTGATGATCTTTCTCCGCGGTGGTGAAGAGGTGACTGGAGCCACGCTGACCAGGTTCTTTGGATTCCATGTCGCCGTTCTACCCGGATTGGCAACCGTGCTGATCCTGCTGCACCTGCTGCTGGTGCAACGCCTTGGCATGAGCATTCCCCCGAAACTGGAAGTGCAGTGGACCGCGAATCCGTCTGCGAAACGGGAAATGAAATTCTTTCCCAACTTCTTGCTGCGGGAATTGATAGCTTGGTACGTGGCCCTGGGAGTGCTGGGCGCGTTGGCAGCAGTCTTCCCGTGGAACCTCGGTGTCAAGGCGGATCCTTTTGTGTCTGCGCCAGCGGGAATCAAGCCCGAGTGGTACTTCCTCTTCATGTTCCAGACGCTCAAGCTCATCCCGTCCAAAGTGTGGTTCATCGACGGGGAGGTTCTGGGTGTACTTGCTTTCGGCCTAGTCGGATTGTTGTGGCTTCTGCTGCCCTTTTTTGAGAGTGACCAACCCTCACGCACCAAAGGGTGGATCACTGGGCTTGCAGTCTTTGCTCTTGCGTACATGGCAGGTATGAGTGTTTATGGCCTTCTTGCGAAATAAGCTCCGACCGTTCAGCGCAGCCCATGTCGGGCTGGCCGGCTTCGTCGTGCTCGCAGCGTGCCTGGGTTATGGGCAAACCACGAACTCCTGCCTGGATTGTCACTCCGCCTTGCCTGATCCCCTGGGAGTGAGCCAGGAGAAGTTCAGCCAGGACATACACGCACAAAAGGATTTGACTTGCGCCAGTTGCCACGGGGGCGACCCAACCAGCGACGATCCAGACAAGGCCATGAGCCGAAAGGCGGGCTGGAAAGGCAAGATCGATCGCAAGCAGGTCCCGCAGTTGTGCGGAAGTTGCCATTCGGATCCAGCCTATATTCGGCAGTTCAACCCGAGCTTGCGCACGGACCAGTTGGGCCAGTACCACACCAGTGTGCATGGCAAGCGCCTCGCGGCTGGAGACACGAAGGTTGCAGTGTGCACGGATTGTCATAGTGTCCACGATCTAAGGGCGCCCAGCGATCCCCGTTCCACGGTTAACCCGGTTAACGTGGCGAACACGTGCGCTCGCTGCCATTCTGACGCGGATTACATGAAGGGATACTCCATTCCCACGGATCAGTTCGCAAAGTACAGCAGGAGTGTGCACCACGAAGCGCTAGCGGTGCGAGGCGATCTGAGTGCGCCAACCTGTTCAACGTGTCATGGAAACCATGGCGCGGCGCCGCCAGGAGTAGACAAGGTTCAGAATGTGTGCTCGAACTGTCACGCTTTCCAAGCCCAGATGTACGAAAAAAGTTCGCACAAAAAGGCCTTTGAAGCGGCTTCTCTTCCAGGATGCGTCGTGTGTCACAGCAATCATGGCATCACCCATGCAACGGACGCGAAGCTTGGCACTGGTCCTGACGCGGTCTGCATGCGGTGTCATACCCCAGGGGACGCATGTGATCAAGCCAGGGCAGGATTACTGAGTAGCTTGAGTCGATTGGACAAGGCCATCAAAAGCGCAGACCAAGTTCTCCGTGTCGCCGAGTCTTCTGGCATGGAGGTGAGCGAGGCTCGGCTGGGACAGGATCAGGCACGGGATTCGCTGACCAAGGCTCGAGTCACGATCCATAGCTTCCGGACGGACTTGGTGGATCAGGATATTCAAGACGGCCTGAAAATCGCCGCCAAGAACCTGCAAGCTGGGAAGGAAGCCATGGTTGAGCGCAACTATCGCCGTCTCGGGTTCGGAATATCCCTCATCGCGATCGGGATAGTGTTGGCTGGGCTTCGGCTGTACATCAAGAAGATAGAGAGTTAGACCCACGGATGCGGATTTCCGTTCCTGTCGCCACATTCGTCGCGGTTGTATCGCTAAAGCTAGGGTTCTTCGGCGCTTTACTCTAATCCTTATAGAACTTTACGCTTTCCGTAACGCGGAAAATAACATCAGTAACTTCTTCGCCCTTCTGGTTGTATGTTTGCCATCGACGCCGAGGCTCGTCGCCAAAGACTGAGCCTGGAAGCACGCCATGCTGTGCGTCAGGAACAATCACGACCGCTGCTGGATGAGATCCTAAAGCAGATCGAAACCGCCCGTTCCGCGGCACTCCCTGAGGGCACGCTGGCCAAGGCCTGTAACTACACGCTGACCCTTTGGGACAAGCTCACGCGCTTCCTGGAATATCCCGAACTGGAGTTGAGCAATAACCTGGCGGGGAACTCGATGCGGCCGGTGGCAATCGGACGCAGGAACTGGATCCGGGTCGGCAGCCCACAAGCGGGGCCGAAGGTCGCAGCGATTCTTTCCGTTGTAGAAACTTGTCGGCGGTTGAAGCTCCCCGTGCGTGACTATCTGGCCGCGGTCCTTCCTGGGCTGGCTGATCTCCCCATATGCCGTGTTCCAGAACTCACTCCTTCTGCCTGGGGCCCCCAGCGTTCATAGTCGCCCAGAATTGTTCCAGCGTGTGGTATTCCTCGACCTTGTTCTTTCGCACTGACTTCCGACTCGCTATATGTCATTATGAACGGCTTATATCAGCGCAGGCGTGAGCGTTCCGGCTCGATGGTACGGACCAAGTTCACAGCGAAGATCCTTGGGGTTTCTTGTATGAAGCCAAAGAACTGCGTTCTGCTTCTTACCGCTCTTTTGCTTATGCCGGCGGCCGCCGTTCCCATGTACCCGCAGACACCTGCCTCGCCGCTCGTTACTAAGCTCATAGACGAGGCGAACCTGGTTACGCTGCACGGCAACGTGCATCCGCTGGCGCAGGCTCGCTACGACCGGGGCGCCGTTCCCGATGCGCTGCCAGCCGGCCGTGTGCTTTTGTTGCTCAATCGCCCGGCAGAGCGCGAGACTGCGCTTCGGCAATTCATGAATGACGTTTATCGGCGCGGCTCCGCCACCTATCACCAATGGTTGACGCCGCTGGAGTATGGACAGCGGTTCGGGCCCGCCGACTCCGATATTCAAACGGCGGAAGGCTGGCTGAGGTCGCACGGTTTCAACGTTGCCAGGGTGACGAAGAGCAAACAATTCATCGAGTTTTCCGGGACCGCCGGGCAGTTGCGCAACGCTTTCCACACGGAGATCCACCAGTACGACGTTGAGGGTGAAACGCATTACGCGAACGCCAGCGAAATCAGTACCCCGGCGGCTCTGGCGCAGCTGGTGCGCGGTGTTTCCCCGCTCAACGATTTTCGCCCTAAACCTCAGTTGCATGCGCTCGGCCGTGCCGCGTATTCGCGAGCCACAAACAAAACCACTCCGCAGTGGACCATTCCCAACGGCAACACGAACTTTTACGCGGTTGCTCCCGAGGATTTTGCCACGCAGTACGACTTAACGCCGCTTTACCAGGCCGGAGTGAATGGCATGGGGCAGACCATCGGCATTATCAACGACTCAAATATCGATATCAGTTTGGTCAATGCCTACCAGGCGTTATTCGGCCTTCCCAGCAATCCCACGCAGGTGGTGATTGATGGAGGCGATCCCGGCACAAACGGGGATGACATTGAAGCGTACCTCGACGTGGAAGTGAGCGGATCGGTTGCGCCGAAGGCCACGGTGAACCTGTACATCGCAAGTGGCCCGAACGTCGGAACTCTTCTTCAGGATCCGCTGGTTTTCGCGGCGATACGCGCCATTGAAGACAATCAGGCTTCGGTGTTGAGCTTGAGCTTTGGCGAGTGCGAAGCGGCTCTCGGAACCGCCGGCAACCAGCTCTGGTCGGGACTTTGGGAACAAGCAGCGGCGCAAGGCCAAACCGTGTTTGTGTCCGCGGGAGACAGCGGGCCAATATGTTATGTCCCCGAGGGCTCGGGCTTGGTCTTCGGCATCGCCGTGAGCGGCCTCGCTTCCACCCCGTGGAACGTAGCGGTGGGAGGCACGGACTTCTACTACTCCGATTATGCGAGCGGCGCTCCCAGCGCGGCCACGCTGTGGAACCAGACAAATGATTCCAACTTGGGATCTTTGAAGGCTCCTTTGCCGGAACAAGTATGGAACGATAACTTTGGCCTGGACGTCATAGCGCAACAAGGCGGCGAGGCTATCGCTGGAGGCGGCGGCGCGAGCAATTGCAGCACGGTCTCTTCGACTGGCCTCGACTGCATCAGCGGCTATGCCAAGCCAAGCTGGCAGACTGGCCCCGGCGTGCCCGCCGACGGCGTTCGCGACCTGCCCGATGTTTCCCTTTTTGCATCCAATGGCGTCAACCTTAGCGCCGTTCCCATTTGCGCTATAGAGGGAGAGTGCGCGCCGGGGACAAACAGCACAAGCGAATCGGAAATCTTCCTCGTCGGCGGCACGTCAGCCTCGTCTCCGGCCATGGCCGGGATCATGGCGCTGGTCAACCAGAAGTACGCACGGCAAGGCCAGGCTAACTTCACGCTCTATCCACTAGCGCAACAGATGCCGACAGCTTTTCACGACATCACCCTGGGCAGCAATGAGGTTTACTGTCCCGGTCCTCCCGTCGAGTGCGTCCAAAACGCGAACGGATACGAGTCCACGACCGTATACCCGGCAGGCCCCAATTATGATCAGGCCAGCGGCCTCGGATCGGTCGATGCCAATGTGCTGGTCAACAATTGGAACTCCATCACCTTTCTCCCCACCACCACCGCGCTTGGTCTCTCCTCCACGAAAATCACGCATGGGACTCCGATCACTGTAACAACCTCCGTCGCTCCCACTTCTGGTTCCGGAACGCCCACGGGCGATGTGGCGATTCTGACGACCTCGCCATTGCCTTCAAGCCAATCACAAGCGTTTCTTACTTTGAGCGGCGGCACGGCCAGCGGCAGCTTTGACTTCTTTCCGGGCGGAACCTACCAGGTGTCCGCCGGCTATCACGGAGATGGAGTCTTTGGGAGCAGCACCTCGTCGCCGGTGTCGCTTACGGTGACCCCGGAGAATTCGAATATAAATTTTTCGGTTCTAAGTTTCGCGCAAACGATCGGTAATGGGGGCAACGTCCCGTACAACGCGCTGCTGTCGCTCAATATCCAGCCGATCGGCGTCAGCGCTCCCGCCGGAACGACAAACGGCAAGGCAACCGGCAGCGCCACATTCACGCTGGATTCGACCACTACAACTGTCCCGCTGAATGCCGCCGGTGTCGCCAGTTGGACAACGCCCCCAGCACTGGCGGTCGGAACTCACATGGCAAGCGCGACCTACTCCGGCGACGCCACTTTCAATGCTTCCTCGGGGAGCCCCGTCACCTTCAGTGTTACGCGGGGAACTCCGTACATTTCTCCCGACATAGACGCACCACAACTCTTCCTAACTCCGGGAGGGCCGGCTTACTACTACACGAATGCAGGGGACAGTCTGACTGAAACAACCGTGGTAGGCCCAGGCTACTACCCAGCACCTCAAAGCCATTTTCCTTTGGGCACAGTGGCTCCGACTGGTACGGTCAAGGTATGCCTGGCACTTGTCAACGATGGCGTGTGCGTAAATCCAAGCTATTCTCAGACCGCTACCCTGGCTTCGCCGAGCGGGATCTACAGCTCGTTTTCCATGGCGACGGTGACATTCACGAATCTCGCTGCGGGCTTCTATTTCCCCTCAGTCACTTACAGCGGCGATGCAACCTGGCTGCTCACGGAATGGGAAAGTTTGGGCGCCCCGGAGATAATTGGTGTTACCGCAGTCCCACCACTAGCGGCCTCGACGACGACTCTTAGCATCGCGCCAGGCAGTATTTCCGGCACAGAACTCGCGACCTTCACCACCACGGTCACTGGAACGGCAGGCGTAGGGATCGCTCCTACGGGAAATGTCCAGTACTTCGACAACGGCATTTTCTTTCTCGGCACCGGACTGAACCCTGCGAATACAGGCATCACAGCTTCGCGTTCAGACCAGATCGATTCGTCGTTGTTCTGGAACAACGGGGCCAACCAGATTACGGCCATTTACCAGGGAGATGGCAACTACCTGCCCTCCACCAGCAACGTGGTGAACCTTGCGGTCACGCAAAGCGGTGCGGATTTCACGTTAACGCCGCAACTTCCGCAAATCACCGTGCAGTCCGGAAGCTCGGGGACGGTCGGCCTGAACCTGGGGTCGAGCGATTTCAACGGGGTCGTGTTCAACGGGGTCGTGACGCTGACGTGCACACCTTCTTCGAGCCAGATTACGTGCAGCGTGAACCCGTCCGCGCCGACGGTGAATCGAACCGCGACGGCAACGCTGACCGTCAACGCTTTTTCACAGACCGCCGGGCTGCCGGCTCATCTTTATCCGCGCAGCGGACTTGGTTGGCTCGGTAGTGGAGGCGGCTTCGTGCTCGCGTCTGTCGTTGTAGGTGGATTCACGAATCGCAAGCGCCGGCTCGCCATGCTGCTCAGTCTTGGCCTCTTCGCGGCGCTGTTCGCTCTGGCCGGCTGCGGCGGCAGCCAAAGTGGCCAGCAGCCACCACCCCCGGCGAATCCGGGCACTTACAGCGTGGTCGTGAGCGCGACGGCAAATGGAATTATTCACAACGCCAAGGTCATAGTAGTTGTGCAATAAGTGCGGCGTCCCGTTTGGAAGGAAGGTTCTCGCAGCGTCTCAGGGTCTCAGGCGGGACGAAATGCTCGCACGACTCCTGCGCCCGTCAACCATGTACTTCCTCTGACGCTTACATGTGTACATCAGAGGAAGCACACGGTTGACGAGTTGCTGAATGTACCAAGATTGCCGTCAGAAGCCTCGTTTGAATTAAGGCTTCAGCTTGTCGTGGTTGTCAACACGTCCCTGTGTGACCCCCGTACCATATACTGAACCCTCTCAGCGGGGATAATTTGCGCGAACTTCGTGCCCCGCCCGGACACTTCGAAGGCAAGGACAATCATGAAGCGCAAATTCAAGAGCAATGGGGCGAGCCGTAATGTGAGACCTGCCGGGCGAAAGGAATCTTATTGAGACCCATCAAGAGTGCCCCACAATTGAGCGGATTACTAAAGGGCCTGTTATCCTACGCAGTTATTGGAGACGCAAAGGAGTCCCTCTAATGAAATGGGGAACGTTGATACTGATTCTGGGGAGCGCGCTATCGATCCCCGCCACTGCCCAGAACCTGGCAACGCCACTTATTACCCAGGCGATTGATGGAACGAAGCTGGTTACGCTTCACGGCAGCGTGCATCCGCTGGCGCAGGCTCGCTACGACCGCGGCGCGGTTCCCGATTCTTTTCCCGCCGACCGCGTGCTCCTGTTATTAGGTCGCCCGGCAGACCGCGAAACCGCGCTTCAGGAATTCCTAGGTGACGTCCATCGACTTGGCTCCGCCAGCTATCACCAATGGCTCACGCCGCTGGAGTATGGGCGGCAGTTCGGCCCTGCTGACTCCGATATTCAAACGGCAGAAAGCTGGCTGAGGACGCAGGGTTTCAACGTTGCGAGGGTCACGAAGAGCAAGCAATTCATCGAATTTTCCGGGACTGCCGGCCAGTTGCGCAACGCCTTCCATACCGAGATCCATCAATACGACGTTGAGGGTGAAACGCACTATGCGAACGCCAGTGAGATCAGCATCCCGGCGGCTCTGGCACCGCTGGTGCGTGGGCTCTCGCCGCTCAACAATTTCCGCGCCAAGCCTCAGCTTCAGGTGCTGGGCCCAGCGGCGTACTCCCGAGCCAAGAACAAAACCACTCCGCAATGGACCATCCCCAACGGCAACATGAACTTTTACGCGGTCGCTCCCGAGGATTTTGCCACGCAGTACGATTTAACGCCGCTTTACCAGGCCGGAGTGAATGGCATGGGGCAGACCATCGGCATTATCAACGAGTCGAATATCGATATTAGTTTGGTGAATGCCTACCAGCAGCTATTCAGCCTTTCGAGCAACCCTACGCAGGTGGTGATTGATGGCGATGATCCCGGCTCAAACGAGGCTGACATCGAAGCGTATCTCGACGTGGAAGTGAGCGGTGCGGTCGCGCCGAAGGCCACGGTGAACCTGTACATTTCGAATGGCAGCGATTTCGAGGATCCAGTCGCTCTGTCGGCGATACGCGCCATTGAAGACAATCAGGCCTCGGTGTTGAGCGTGAGTTTTGGCGAGTGCGAACATTACCTCGAGAACGCCGGCAACCAGTTCTGGTCGGGACTGTGGGAGCAGGCAGCGGCGCAAGGACAAACCGTGTTCGTTTCCGCGGGAGACAGCGGTTCCGCTGGTTGTGATCCGGGGTGGGTCTTTCCTGCCATGGAAGGCCTCGCAGTCAATGGTTTGGCTTCCACACCGTGGAATGTTGCGGTCGGAGGGACCGACTTCTATTACAGCGATTACGCTTCCGGTGCTCCCAGCGCAGCCACGCTGTGGAACCAGACGAACGATTCCAACCTCGGCTCCCTGAAGGCTCCCTTACCGGAACAGCCTTGGAACGATTATCTGGGACTGAACGCGGTGAACCTATATCCCGGAAACAACGGCGATATCGCCGCCGGCGGCGGGGCCAGTGCTTGCGTTGTCCAAACATCCCCCTCGGAAACCTGTACCAGCGGCTACGCGAAACCAGCGTGGCAAACCGGTCCCGGCGTACCGGCGGATGGTGTTCGCGATTTGCCTGACGTTTCACTTTTTGCATCCAATGGCGCCAACCTTAGCGCTACTCCGATTTGCGCTTTCGAAGGAGAGTGCGCACCGGGGACGAATAGCGAAACGGAAATCTTGCTCGTCGGCGGAACCTCAGCTTCGTCTCCCGCCATGGCCGGTATCATGGCGCTGATCAATCAGAAGTACGGACGGCAGGGTCAGGCGAACTTCACTCTCTACCCGCTGGCACAGCAGAAGCCATCGGCCTTCCACGATATAACCCTGGGCAGCAATAACGTAAACTGCCTGCAAGGAAGTCTGGATTGCTCGCTCGATTCCAACGGCGACGGTCTGTACACCCTGCAGGAATACCCTGCGGGTGCAGGCTACGATCTGGCCAGCGGCATCGGATCGGTCGATGCCAACGTGCTGGTGAGCAACTGGAACTCCATCACCTTTCTGCCCACGACCACCACGCTTGGTCTCTCCTCGACGAAGATCACGCATGGTACGCCGATCACCGTAACGGCTTCTGTCGCTCCAGCATCCGGCTCCGGAACGCCCACCGGCGGTGTAGCGATTCTGACGAACTCGACATTGCCGACAGCCCAATCGCAAACGGTCGTTACTTTGAGCGGCGGAACCGCCAGCGACAGCATTAATTTCTTTCCGGGGGGCTACTACGACGTTTCCGCCAGCTATCACGGAGACGGCGTCTTTGGCAGCAGCACTTCATCCCCGATTGCGCTTACGGTGATCCCGGAAAATTCCAATATCAACTTTTCCGTCATAAACGACCAAACCCAAACCGCGCTCAGTAACGGGGGGACCATCGCGTACAACATGCCGTTGTCGCTCAGTGTCCAGCCGACCGGGGTCAGCGCTCCTGCCGGAAAGACAAACGGCAACGCAACCGGCACTGCTGCATTCACGGTGGATTCGATCACCGCAACCGTCCCGCTTAGTGGCGTCGGCGTCGCCAGTTGGACTCCTCCCGCGCTGGCGATCGGGAATCATACGGCAAGCGCGACTTACTCCGGCGACGCCAGTTTCAATGCATCTTCGGCGACCCCCGTCACCTTTAGCGTTACGAAGGGATATCCTTCGATCACTGGTTACGAAGACGCGTCCAACGTAAATGTGGGGGGCAGTTTGACTGTGGCTATCGTGGTGAGCCCCTACGCCGGTTTTACTGCTGCCTTGGGCACGGCGGCTCCGACAGGCACAGTCACCGTGTGCCTTGGTGGTGGACAGGTTTGCAGCAATCCAAACTATTCTCAGACCGCTACCCTCGCCTCGCCGAGCGGGAACAACGCTCTGGACTCCTCAGCGACGGTGACGTTCACGAATCTCGCCGCTGGCGAATATATCGTCACCGCCCTCTACAATGGCGACGCAAACTGGCTAACACAAGCGTACCTTAATAACAATATTATCGATGTTTTCTCCATCCCGCCGCTAGCGGACTCCACGACGGCTCTGAGCATTACGCCAGCCAGCATTTCCGGTTCAGAACTCGCGACCTTCATCATCACGGTCACAGGAACAGGGAACTCGGGGATCGCTCCGACGGGATTGGTCGTCTGCTATACCAACGGTATTCCCATCGTTTCCGACGGACTGAGCCCTGCGAATACTGGAGCCACAAGTTCGGCTTCATTCCAGATTGGTTCAGGGTGGTTTTGGAACAACGGAGCCAATCCGCTTACGGCAATTTACTATGGAGATAACAACTACCAGCCCTCCACCAGTAATGTGGCGAACCTTACGGTCACGCAAAGCGGCGGGGATTTCACGTTGACTCCACAACTCCCACAGATCACGGTGCAGTCCGGAAGCTCGGGAACCGTCGGCCTGAACCTGACCTCGCTGAGCAATTTCAACGGGGTTGTGACTATGACATGCGCACCGTCCTCGAGCAATGTTACTTGCGGGGTGAACCCGTCCACGCCAACGCTGAATGGAACTGCGACGGCAACGCTGACAATCAATGCTCCGGCGCAGGCAGCCGGGCTACGTGTTCATCCTTATCCGGGCAGCCGGCTTGGTTGGCTGGGCGCCGGAAGCGGCTTCATGCTTGCGTCTGTCCTTGTGGGTGGATTCGGGAATCGCAAGCGCCGGCTGGCTATGCTGCTCAGCCTCGGCCTCTTCGCGGCGCTGTTCGCTGTTGCTGGCTGCGGCAGCGGAGGCGGCCAAAATGTTCAGCCACCACCGGCGAACGCAGCCACTTACAGTGTGGTTGTGAGTGCGACGGCGAACGGAATCATTCATAACGCGAAAATTACCGTGGTCGTTCCTTGAGCCTTCGGTTCTGTGCGGAAACCACTGGCATCGAGTTGTTCCTTGGAGTCTCGGAACCTTATGCCTCCGACATACGCGCAGGCCGACGCCGCCCGCATCCGAGGCATTGGCAGACGCTGGCCAACTTGGCCGGGGCCGTGCCGTGAAAACCGAATCGTGCAAATGCCCTTAATTGGTTGCTGCTAGGCGGTGCGGCCCTCGCGTATTTGCAGCCCTGGGACAAAGGCTGGATTTACCACATAAACCAACCCCTGGGCTTCGAGCTTTCGAATAATCCCCATCAGTATTTGCATCAATTCAGGGAGTATCACTGCACTCGCGTGCAGGCGCCGGCGGAGAAGGTTTATCGCGGAGTCAGGTTTGTTACCGCTGACGACATCTTCCTTCTCCGTACACTGACTTGGATCCGGCGATTCGGCCGTTCTGGATCCAAAAGCATCCTGAACACGTCACGGCAATGTCGCGCTAGTGCTGATTGTCTTGGCAAAAATTCTGGCATATGGAATGTGCCACATAACCTGCCGCGGTGGCGAACGCACGTCCTGCGTAGTCCATTACCGCGGAATTGGGGTCAACGCCTTCTGAGACGATACCGCCGTCCCAGCCGCTGGCGCGGAGCACCTTCAGCGCCTGTTCTCGTCCCCGCTTCAGGGCCAGATGATCCGCGATACTCCAGGAAGTAGTGAAGGGCAGCCGGTAACTGCCCGGCAACCCGTAAGGGCGGTCAAAGTACGAGTACGTATAGTTCTTCGAATGCAGCCATTGGTATGTGCTGATAAACACGGGATCGTCCTCGGAGATGAAGCCGAGAGCCGGAAGTCTCATCAGTGAGCCCGGAGGAACATCCGCGAACAGTGGATTCTTGCCGTCGGTTGCACAGACGAAGATCGGGCCCGTGGCGCCGGGAGCCTGGTCGGAGATGCTGTTTTTCATGATCGTGCTGCGCAGGGCCGCGGCGAGTTGTGTCACCTCATGGGCGCTGGCAGTGTCCTTCAAGCGCTCGAAGAGCTCGGCAAGATCGAGCAGCGCTCTCCACGTCATGACATTGTCGTAGGTCAGAAATGGTCGTTTTTGGTATTCATCCTGCGAGTCTTGCAGCGTGGTGTAAAAGCCGCTTCCCGGATCGAACCGCTCAACCAGACGGTCGCGCAGAGTTAAGAGCGCCGCACGATGCGATGCGAGGAACGTATCATCGCTCGTGCGCTTTACGTATTGTGCGAGTGCAACAATCGGCGCTGCCGCCTCATCCAGTTCAAATCCGTCCTCCAGGACCACGCCATCAATGAACCGGCTGTGTATTCCCGTGTTTCGCAGTTGCGTCGTGAGGACATACTCCAGCGCTTCACGCGCCAAAGACGGGTCACCGTCCAGCAATCCAGGGAAACTCCACAACATCGCATCGCGATCCCAATACGCCGCGGAGACGTAGTAGCGCGGACTGCGCGAAGTGACCCCGACAAGCTGTTCGGTGTCAATCGTTCTTCCCCAGGCGTACAGAGCAGTGAAAAGAAAATTGCGGTTCATCAGCACGTCGAGGTCAGATTGGCCGGTCGTGCGCGTGCGGCGTTTGCACCAAGCCGCCGCTTGATCAATCATGAAGCTGGCCCCGTTTCGATCAATCAGTTCCCGGAGGGCTTTGGCGGAATGCGCGGCGCTGAATTCCTCGATACCTGCGCCTACCACAAAATTTGCCTCGGCCGTCTCGCCGGGCGCGAGCGAGACAGTGCGCTGGGCGTCGAGTGCGGGAGAGATCGAAAGTGGTGGCACGCTCGACTTAGCCAGCGAACCCTCATGGATCAACGACCAGGCAAATTGCGTGTCGTGGGTGATGAAACTGAAGACCTCAGCCGAGTCCACCCAGGGGGCCGCAGCGATGGTCTTTTCTCCGCGCAGTTCGACCGGGAGGTAAGTAACTCGACTTAGAGATCCCCACGAAGCCTTCATGCCAAGAGTTATCGCCGCGGTCTTGGGTCGACGATTGGTGAGTGTCATGTGGATGAAGGCCCCGCGCGATCCGGGAGGGGCGCAGTAAGTGATGGTGGCGTCGAGGCCATCGACTGTAAGGTGGGCCACGGGTATCCAATACTCGATCAACTCCCACGTTGGAAGGCGAAACTGAAGTTGCTTTCCGTTGAGGGTGAAATACGGCTGCAGCACGGGGGTCCCGCGTTCTCCCGTAACTTGCAGCAAGCCTCGGTCTCGCATTGAAAGCACATTCAAGCTCGCAAGGGCTCCATCCACAGCTCGGATCTCGGGCAAAGCGATCCACTCGTTGCCCGTGGGCAGCACGTCATCCGGGCCGAGGGAGAGCGGAATGTGGCGATAAACATCGGCGGCGAACACTACTGTCGTCGGCGCGCAGAGAATAGTAAGAACTAGAAGGGCGTAATAAGGTGCACGAGTGTGAGTAAACGAAGTAACTAGGAAACGGCATCTAGCTAATATCTGCTTCAACCTATCCCCCTGGAAATAACTTAGGCCGAACGTCCTCTACTGTGCTGTTACTTCGTCGAGTTTCTTGAGTGTCTCGCCGATTTCCGGGTTGGACATGAAATTCTTCCACACCAGACCGGTCCGGTAGTTCTCGATCATGACTACGATGGGCGCTTGATTCAGCCCCATGTAGATGGGTGAAATCCAGTCCGCATCCAGATTAAACGCGTCACGCGGGCCGTAGATGTCCCACAGCCGATCGCCAAGATCGCGATAGTAATGCTTGAACGCCGCCATCGAGGCCTCCGGTGTATAGGGGAAAGAAGAGAGTGCTCCTGTAGGCGTGAGGGTTCCACGATCGTGACCTTCGTCGGGAGCGTGCGGCACATAGCCATCAGGGCCGTCACTCGCAGTCAGTCCCCAGGCGTTGGAACCATAGCCGGCGAAGTGCTTGGGGTTCGCAATCGAATAGGCGCGATTAATGAGTGCGATGTTTCGGTTGTTGTCAAAGTAAGACTTCGTGAAGCGATCATGAAGGCTGTGCGGATCGAAACCCATGAATGAGTAGTGGGCGAAGAAGAGTGGGCCGCCAGATCCGACGCCGACATCAAGCTTGATCCCATAGTAAGTGTGCCCGTTGAAGTAATGGTCGCCGTCCGTGGTGCCGGACCATCCCTTGCGATACTGGATTGCGCTCTCGGACTGCGAGGACCATCCAGAGTAGTAGAGGGATGCCGGCATGGAGTGCGTGGGCGAAGCGGCGCCGAGGAGATACGTAATCATCACCTCGTTGAATCCGATGAGGGGATGATGAATCTGGAATGCCCACTGCGGCGACCAGTGCCAGTAAAGAAAGTCGCTGGCTGGCGTCTCGCGATACCAGTCCCATTCGACCGTTTCCCAGAGCTGCGAGATTCTGCGATAGAGGGATTGCTCGCTTTCGCCGGGCCCGTGGAAATACTGGCGCGCTGCAAGCAAACCTTGTACCAGAAATGAGGTCTCGACCAGGTCTCCGCCGTTGTCTAACATGCCAAACACGGGCATGGTGCGACCGGTACTGCCGTCCATGAAATGTGACCACGCGCCGTGATAGCGCTGGGCGTGTTCAAGGAAGTCCACGATGCGGGTCAACCGCTTCACACCTTGCTCGCGCGTGATGAAACCGCGATCGACGCCGACGATGAGCGCCATGATGCCAAAGCCGCTCGCGCCGGTTGCAACCATTCGCTCATCTCCGGGAATATTTTCGCGAGCCATGCCGGAGTGGGGATCTGCTCCCTCCCAGTAATAATGGAAGCAGGCTTTCTGCAGCATGGTGAGCAGCTCGTCATCGGACAGTTCGTGGGTAGACGCGCTCGCGACATTGGAAAATTCTGATTGCCGGTACTGCCAGTCCGAAGCGGCAACTTTATATTGCGCTTGAACGTCAGCTTTCCCCAGAAAATCCTCGTAGCGATGAACTCCGGGCAACTGGATTCCGACGGGAGAGAAGTTGTTGCCGTCGAGCGAGCGGTAGATCACGTACCGTGCGAGGGCTTGATGTTCAACCGCGTCGTCCCACTCGATCTCAACGTGGCGATCATAGCCGACGGCCCGCACGTTCGATGGCGCGGCCAAAGTGGTTGCGGCAGGTGGATCATTATCGACGCGAATCTCATCGACAATCAGCGTATGACGCGCGCCATCGGCGCGACCCTGATGGAAGATAACGTTCTGTAAGTATTCGGGCGGGAATCGATAGATCGACGCGGTGCGGCAGTCGGAGAGCGGGATGCGAACCTGGACCCACCGGCCCGCAGGCAAGTCGCCCGAATATTTTCCGAGATCAAGGGGATCGCTGAATCTACCAGGAAACTCGGCGACCTGAAGTCCTTCGTTCGCCGTGGAGAGCACGATCTGCGGCATATCGTCGGCAGATATCGGCTGCGGGGAAAAAATCCAGAAGTAGAGATTGTGACCGGAGAAACCGGGAGCGCGATTGCGACCTTCGGTTGTTTTGATCTCCGCTATCCAGGAGCCACCGGGTGCGGATTGCCACTGCAGACGAATCGCGTTCGGAGGCGTGAGAAAGATCTTGGTCTCGATCGGCAAGCGATGGTTTTTCTCTTCAAGAAAGCTTTGTCCAGAAGCCCGACCGGCGCTGTAGAAGAAATAATCCGAAGTCAAACTGTTATCGAAAATGACGTGGCTGTAGTAGTCGGAGCTTGCGTGCGAAAATGAACATAGCAGGCAAAAGAGTAGCGGGAGGATTCGAATACGTTGCCTACTCGAGCCGCGCGACCTGCCAGCAGCGAAGCTCATGGTTTTCGTCCCCATTTCCTGGCGCTTCCTTCAAGTGAGCAAAAGCTACTTGTTGAGTACCTCAAGCAAGAAGACGCCGTTCACTGGCAACTCCAGCTTGATTGAACCTTTCGAGAGTCTAAGACTTTGAGTAGTGTCAGCCTCTGCGACGCCATTCAATGCGCGAACCTGTGCTTGCGTGGGATACCGCGGACTTCCCATGCTCTTGTTAGCGGCAAGCGTATTCCCATGCTCGGAGTCCACGCGGCTCAAGCGTACGCGGCTGGTTGGAGGCACGCCGCGGATCTCAAATTCGACGCTCCGCCCGCTTCCTTTCTTGTCGGGATCCATCAGATTCCACGCAGCGATTGCGAGCGAACCGTCGGGGCGTCGAGTAACTAGAACCTCGGGGGAATCCTGCTCGATCCTTTCTTGCCCAAGCTTATGCAGCAGAGCAAAAGCCGAATAGCTGGGCTTCTTGATCCCGCCGAGTGCGATCAGGCCAAAGCTTCCGTCAAAAGGTTCGCGACCGGGTCCACCTTCTTCGAAGACGTCGCTGAACGTCCAGAACGACATCATATTCACCAGGCCATCGCATTGCCGGATGTCGTCGGCGAGCGCTGCGCCAACATATTCAGTGTCGCGGGCATTGAGCGGGCCGAAGGATGGGACATTCCATTCGGTCCACATCAAAGGAAGGCCGGGACGTGGCGAGGCCGTGATCTGATCGTGCACCTTCTTAATCGCGAGACAAACCCTACGATCCATGGGAATGTCGTCGTTCGTGCCAAACAGATCTTGCACGGTATCGTCGGCGTAGCCGTGGCTGGAAATGAAGTCGGTGGGAACATTCTGAGCTGCGGCGTGCTGAATGAACACGTCCACCCAGTGTGCGGATGAGGTTGCGGGCCCGCCAACTCGCAGACGCGGGCTCACCGATTTCAGAGCTCGCGCGGTGTGGTCATATAACTCGAAGTAAGTGGCTTGCTTGGGATCGCCGGTCCAGAAGTCGATGTTGGGTTCGTTCCAGACCTCGAAGTACCAGTCGGCCACTTCGTTGACACCATAGCGATCGACGAGATGCTGGGCAAAAGCGCGAATCAGGTCGTCCCATTTGTCGTAATCCTTCGGGGGCGAAACGATCTGCTTGTACCAGAAGGGATGCACATCCTGGCGCAGCGCAAGTTTCTTGGGCATGAAGCTGATTTCAACGAAGGGCCGCACACCGTTCCGCAGCAGACCGTCGTAGATCTGATCGACGTATGAGAAGTTATAGACGGGATGGCCCTGTTCGTCTTCGTCGTAGACGCCAACTTCGTCATGCAGGATGTTGTGAAAGCGGACGTAACTAAACTCGGTAACTTTCTTTACTTCGCGGAGATCGCTGCGGTAACTCTCACGTAAGCTGAGAATGGCGCGCCCCGACCCGAACATCTGTTCCCAGAAGTGGGGGAACGGGCGTGCCGGTGCGCGGGCGTCGATAACCACTTTTTCAGGCGAGTCCTGCGATTGACACAAGGCAGCGCAAGACGCCAACCCGAGCAGAACGCCGAGAGCGAAACGACACAGTCTCATACAGTTTCTCTTTTGTCGCAGATTCTCTAGGGTAAGATCTCCAGCTTTGCATCCGAACCGCTGGCGGAATCCGGACTGATCCAGACTGTGACCTTTGCGGGCTCAACCGCGAATTCGTTACGGTCATTCCAGATTGCAAATGCCTCCGGTTCCAGGTGGAACGTAACTTTCTTAGTTTCTCCCGGGGCCAGCGCGATCCGCTGAAACCCTTTCAGCGCACGAACCGGCTGAGCGGTGCTGGTGCCTTGCAGTCGTATATAGAGTTGAACCAGTTCTTCGCCTGCACGCGAGCCGGTGTTGGAGACAGCGGCCCCGACGGTCAGCGAGTCTCGCGTGCCCGCCTTGCCGCTCAAGCTTTGATTCAAGTCCGCGGCATTCAGTTGGGTCTTGCTGATCTCAGTCGGTCCATATGCGAAGGTGGTGTAAGAACCTCCGTAGCCGAAGGGAAACTGCGGGGTGTTTTGCTCATCGATGTAGCGCGATACATACTTCGACTCCACGTCGGTTGGTGGACGCGCAAGGCCGATCTTGCCAGGCGGCCTTCCGGTGCTCAGCGCATTGTAGTAAAGGGGTTCTTGTCCGACACTGCGCGGCCAGCTCACGACTAGCCTGCCGCTGGGATTGGATTCGCCGAAGAGCGTCCGAGCCAGCGCCGGGCCGGTTTCAGTTCCGGGAAACCACGCTGCCAGCACTGCCGGCACATGCTCAAAGGCCCACGGAATCGTGAGAGGGCGGCCGCTGAAGAGAATGAGTTCGACCGGCTTGCCAGTGTTGACGATGGCCTCGAGCAATTCCTGCTGGCGCCCAGGCAGACCGAGATTCGAACGAGAGGCTGCTTCTCCGCTCATCTCTGGGGATTCGCCGAGTGTCAGAATCACAAGATCAGCGCGCTTGGCCGTGGCGACCGCCGCCGCCATCTCCTCGTCGCTGCCTTTGAGAATCCCGACGCCTTTGGAGCGGAACACGTTGGTTTCCCCTAAGCGCCGCGCTAAGTCGGCAGGAAAAGATAGGACTCCGCTTTTGGGTGTCGTGGCTGCGTTCACGCCCTCCGGGTCGGAAGGATTGTCAGCGAGCGGGCCGATGACAGCCACAGTCTTCACGTCCTTCGAAATCGGAAGAAGAGGTTTGCCGCCAGCCACGGGAGCGTTCTTCAGGAGGACAAAGGAACGCTGCGCAATGGTTTGCGCCAACTGCAGGCTCTCCGGCAGAAAGAAGGCTTGTTTCGCGCGTCCTTCGTCAACGTATGGATGCTCGAAAAGGCCGAGCGCGAGCTTCACGCGTAAGACCCGGCGGACGCTTTCGTCGATGTTGGCCTCCGGCACCGCGCCCGAATGCACGAGTTGTGCAAGGTGATCGTGATACAGGCTGCTAGCCATATCCATATCGACACCGGCAAGAAGGGCCCTGCGCGCCGCGGTTGCGTCATCGGCGGCAATACCGTGTGCCACCAGTTCGCCGATTGAAGACCAATCACTGACGACCATCCCCTTAAATCCCCACTCTTTCCGCAAAATCTGAGTTAAGGTAAACGGATTCGCCGAAGACGGCACGCCGTTGAGGGAGTTAAAAGCGCTCATCAGAGTCGCTGTACCCGCATTGACCGCCGCGTGAAATGGAGGCAGATAAAACTCACGCAATGTGTGCTCCGAAATTTCGGTTGTGTTGTAATCCCGACCACCCTCCGCCGCACCGTAGCCCACAAAGTGCTTGGCACACGCCGCCATGGTGTCCGGGGTATCCAGATGCGAACCCTGATAGCCGCGCACATAAGCTGCGGCCATCGCTGAACCAAGATACGGGTCTTCTCCGGCGCCTTCTGCCATGCGTCCCCAGCGGGCATCGCGGGCGATGTCGACCATCGGGGAAAAGGTCCATCGAATGCCGATGGCGGAAGCTTCCGAGGCCGCTACATGAGACGCTTTCTCGACCGAAGAAGGATCCCAAGTGGAAGCCATTCCCAGCGGAATCGGGAACTCTGTCCGGAATCCGTGAATCACGTCGAGCCCGAAGAGCAGTGGAATGTGCAATCGCGACTTCTCGACTGCAATCCGCTGGTACTCGTTGATCAGCGAGGTATCGATGACATTCAGCAAGGAGCCGATCTGCCCCTGGGCAATCATGTCCTTGTAGTCGGTCCGCCCGGTGCCGGGGCCCGTCGGCTGGCCGGCGGAGTATTGCACTAGCTGTCCAATTTTTTCTTCCAAGGTCATGCTATGGAGAAGAGACTCCACCCGGGTGTCAAATCTCGGGTCCGCAATGCCAGTTTCGCTCGCGCTCCGCCGGGTTTCCGTCGCAGTGGGCGCCACCGCCTGAGCCGACAGCGGTGAACTGCCTAATAACGCACAAAGCACAGAGAAAAGCAGCGCGCACGCTTTTCGGCCCCACGGGTTCGGCCGGACACTATGGATCAGCGAACTAAAGACCAGCGAACCAGGAGCGCCTCGCACCGTGAACCCCATCCGTAAGCACCTCGAACAAATACGATCCTGTGCTTAACTAAATCGCGTTAGTACAGCAACGACGGTCTGTATGAAATACGTTTTTGTTGCCGATGTCAATAGGAGTAGAAGCAGTTGAGATCTTCGCTTGCCGCCGCGATTTCATTGTGCGAGACTGCGCTGCGTGAGATCCGGGCAAAACCAAAGCCTTAACTAACCTATCGCTTTTCATATCAATCTCCGCATTTCCATAGGCACGTGCCCAAGAATCGCTCTTCGTTTTGGTGCTTGACGGCCTAAATTCAGCCGTGCTATAAGCATGCGGCGAATGTTTACTAAATCTCTTTTCCAGAGATTCAGTAAAGATTTGGTCCACGGTTTGCAAGAGTAGCAAGACAGCGATTACAAAAGGCAACTTTTGACCCGAGGAGAATCTCATGAGGCGTTCTAGTTTAGCAGTCCGCGTCGTACTCCTGATCGTCAGCATCGTTGCATCGGCCGTGTTGGTCCAGGCGCAGTATCGAACCTCCATTCAGGGCGTGGTGACCGATCCCACGGGCGCAGTGATTCCAGGCGCCACCCTTACGCTGACGAATCCCGCAACCGGCGAGAAGTGGGTCAGGGTCAGCAATGAAGTCGGTGTATTCAACTTCAACGCACTGGCCGCCTCCGCAGTTTTCCGATTGGAAGCGGAGAAAACGGGCTTCCTGAGGAAAGCCCTCGACCACGTCGAACTGATTCCCGACCAAGCCAACGCTCTCAACGTGCAACTCGAGATCGGCGCCGCATCGACAACCGTCAACGTTGATGCCTCGTCGCTGCCCGCGCTGGGAACCGAAAGCGCTTCGCTCAACGGGGTCGTCACCGATAACGAGATCCAGCACATCCCATCCTTCGGCCGCGACGTCACCAAACTCGCGCAACTAGCTCCCGGCATGTTCAACGATGGTTCGCAAGCCGGCGGTGGCTCGGAATACACTCTTCCCGGCACGCAGAGTCAACCCACGTCTTCGGGTGGGTCGACTGGAATCTTCAGGACTGAAAACCTCGTCCAGGGTTATGCCAATGGCAACCAGGCTCAGAACACCGGTGTTTCTATCGACGGCATCAGTACCACCAGCGCCGTCTGGGGCGGTGCGACGGTCGTCACCCCGTCTGAAGATTCCGTCAGCGACGTAAAAGTTGTCACCAACAGTTATGATGCTGAGGATGGTCGTTTCACCGGCGCCCAGGTTCAGATCACCTCCAAGAGCGGCACCAACGACTTCCACGGCAGCCTCTTCTTCACCACCCACCAACCGAACTTGAACGCCTTCCAACCGTACTTCGGCCGACCCGGTGCCGAACTTAGAGACAATAGTAAGTTCAATCAGTTCGGTGGCAGCGTCGGCGGCCCCATCTGGAAGAATAAGATCTTCGCCTTCTTCAACTACGAAACTGTCCGCGAGCCCCACGCATCTCTCACCGGCACCGGGTGGTACGATACCCCGGCGTTCGACGCTCTGGCGCCCGCGGGAAGCATCGCGGCGCAATATCTTTCATTTCCCGGTAACTCTGTCATCGGAACCATCAATCCCAACGCCAACTGTGGAACCGCAGGTCTCATCGAGGGCGTAAACTGCGCCACTATCGCCGGCCAGGGTATCAACATCGGAACTCCTTTGACGGCGGGCCTGGGTACGCAGGACTTCGGCTGGACGAGCGAAAGCAATCCCGGCTGCGGCGGCGCCGGCACTGGCTGCGGGACTCCCGGAAGCCCCTTGGGTACTGTTGCCGACCTTGCCCAGTACAATACCGTCAATCCCACCACTCACACCGCCGTCCAATACAACGGCCGTCTTGATGCCGACGTTACCAGCAAAGATCGCATCGGCTTTGCTATCTACTGGGTTCCTCAGTCAACCAACGACTACAACGGCGACCGCCAATATGACATCTTCCATCACAGCCAAATCAACGATGCGTTCTCCGTAATCTGGAACCATACTTTCTCGCCAACCTTGCTGAATGAACTTCGTGCGAATGCTGCCGGATGGCGCTATAACGAAATCAAGTCCAATCCGCAAACACCGGTCGGACTTCCTTTGGACGAAATCGCTGGCCTCGGCAGCATCACGATCGGTAACTTTGGAGGCAACGTCGGTGCCGACCTGGACCAGTGGACTTATAGCTACAAAGACGTTGCCACCAAAATTTTCGGGCGTCACACCCTCAAGTTTGGTGGAGAGGCTACCCGGCTCTTTTACCTGAATGCGTGCTATCCCTGCGGAGTACCCAGCTATGGCTTCTTTAATACTTGGGACTTCCTCAACGATGCTCCGAACCGGGAAGGTTATCTCACCGCTAACCCTGCCACCGGTCTGCCCACAACACAGCGCCAGGACGAGCGCGAAAACCTTTTGGGCTTCTTTGCCCAGGACGATTGGAAAGTCCGTTCGAATCTGACCATCAACCTTGGCCTGCGATGGTCCTACTTTGGTCCGCTCTCTTCCAAACAAGACAACATGTATGTGGCCCACCCCGGCCCCGGGTCGGGTTACTTAACCGGCCTGACTGTCAGCAAGGGAGATTCCTGGAACGCCCAGAAAGATAACTTTGGCCCAGAAATCGGTTTCGCCTGGAGTCCAACCAGATTCGACAATAGGCTCGTTTTCCGCGGCGGTTTCGGCCTCAACTACAACCAGGAAGAAATCGCGATTTCCGCCAATATCAGCGGAAATCCCGGATTGGATATCGGGGAGTACATAGCCATGGCCTCGCCGACCTCGCCGAATCCGGGCATCCTGTATGCCCCTTCAACCAATCCGCACAGCATCTTTGGCTATCCTCCAAACCCTAACTTTACCTTACCCTTTGGTGCGAACGGACTGCCCACAGGTACTACGAACGGCATACCCAACTCGGCCGGCATAGACATCTTTCCCAATAACCTCCCCACCATGCGCACCTATCATTACTCGTTCGATATGCAATATGATATCGGTCACCAGTACATAATGAGCCTGGGATATCAGGGAAGTTTGTCGCGTGACATCTTCTTCAATGAGGGCCCGCTTGCCGTCCCCGTGACCCAGGGCGACGCTTTGAATCCGAATATCAATGGCGGCAACACCTATAATGTCAACGGCCGTGGCAACTACAACGCCATGCTCGCCGAGTTCAAGCATCAGTTCTCGCACCAGTTTATGGCCGATGCTCAATACACCTGGTCGAGGAGCATGGATACCAGCTCCGCGCCCTACTCGGAACAGCCCTATCCGTACGCACTCAACCTCGATTACGGACGATCCGATTACAACGTCACCAATGCCTTCAAACTTTTTGGCATGTGGCAACCGGTCCTCTTCCACAGTAACGGTTTGCTGGAAAAAGTTGTCGGCGGCTGGTCGCTGAGCGGAATCTGGAACTGGCACTCCGGATTCCCTTGGAACCCGTTTGTGAGTACCAAGGGCGGAAGCCTCTTCTGCGGACAATGCGGCTACTACAATCTCTTCCCTGCCGCTTACCTGGGTGGCGCGGGCCAGAGCACCAGCAACAAAGCATTCGAGGGTTCGGTAAGCTCCAACTTCCCCAATGGCGGCGCGGCCTACTTCTCGACGCCAACCTACACTCCCTACAACTGCAATACCTGCTACGGGACCGCCCTTCCTCAGCCGCCCGGCGTCAATCGCAATTCCCTTAACCTCCCCGGATACAGGGATGTCGATCTGACCCTGAGCAAAGGCTTTGGCCTGCCAAAGATGCCTGTACTCGGCGAAAGCGCGAGACTTGAGTTCCGGATTGATGCCTTCAACGTCTTCAATAACCTGAACCTCAACGACAATCAGATTTCGAACAACATTGGCAATTCAAACTTCGGCACAATAAGCAGTGCGCTTGCTGCCCGTGTCCTCACACTGGGGGCACGGTTCAGCTTCTAACACTTTCACCAAGGCGCACTCGGATTTCCGGGTGCGCCTTTTCCTTCTTTACTGTGTTCCTTTTAATTAAGTACGGAGTTCTGGGTACTCGGGTACCGAGAACTGGGAACTGGCAAGCCCGACCTTCTTTCTTTAAACTGGAATCGTGCGGACGGTTGTTCCTTCCCTTTTGATCGTCGCTCTCGGCCTGCTTCCCGGCTCAAGATTGAACGGAGGCCAATGCCGACAAACGTTAGTACGGAAACTCAATTGGAGACGTTTACGAAGGCGCCACCGACAGCTCATCGAGGGCCGCTAGCCATTGTAACCACGCTATTCTTCATGTGGGGCTCGCTCACCTCCCTGAACGACGTGCTGATCCCATATGCTCAACATGTCTTCAACCTCAGACTTGCCGCGAGCATGCTGATTCAGACAGCCTTTTTTTCCGCTTACTTTGTCTTTTCAATTCCATCGGCCAAAATCATCGACTGGCTCGGATACAAGCGGGCAATCGTCGTGGGATTGTTGACGATGGTCGTGGCATGCCTTGGATTCTATCCAGCAGCGAGAATCCCTTCGTTTCCGTTCTTCCTGACAGCCCTCATCGTGCTGGCAACTGGAATCACGATTCTCCAGGTGGCGGCGAACCCCTATGTCGCAGTACTGGGAAACCCGCAAACCGCCTCCAGTCGCCTGAATCTTACTCAGGCTTTCAATTCGCTAGGCACCGCGGTGTTCCCCTGGATCGGGGCGCGCGTCATTCTTGGAACAACATCGGCTGCGATTGCCCAGAGTACCTCGCAAGAAGCAAACGCCATTGTCAAGTTGTACGTGTACTTCTTCGCGGTGGCGTTATGCATTCTGGCGATCGGCATTGGCATGTCGAAACTCCCAAAAATCGAGTCCGCCGAACACCGCATCGGCGAAAAGGTAAACGACTCTCTCTGGAAACACCCGAATCTCGTCTTCGGGGCGATTGGGATCTTCGTGTACGTCGGCGGCGAAGTTGCGATTGGGAGCTCCATCGCCAACTACCTGGCCTTGCCCAGCATTGGCGGATTCGCGTCGAGCATCGCCGACCCGGCTCCCCGCTACCACGCAGCATTGGGAGAGGCGGCCAGGTACATATCTTTGTATTGGCTCGGCGCCATGATTGGGAGGTTTGTCGGGTCGGCAATCCTGCAGAAGGTCAAAGCAGGCAAACTGCTGGCGCTGTGCGCAGTAATGGCCGCTCTGCTGGTTAGCGTTTCGGTTCTGACAAGCGGGCATGTGGCCATGTGGTCCATCCTGGCGGTGGGCTTGTTCAACTCAGTTATGTTCCCTTGTATTTTCACCATGGGGATCGCAGAACTCGGACCGCTCACCGGAGACGGCTCCGGCATCTTGAACATGGCGATCGTGGGCGGCGCCATCATTCCATGGCTGGTCGGCAAGGCGGCGGATCTCATCAATCGTGCTTACTACCCGGCAATGGTGCAAGGCGCGACGAGTTGGGGTCAAGGCATTCACTACGCACTTGTCGCGGCCACGATTTGCTATCTCTACATTTTGTTCTTCGCAGTGAGCGGATCGAAACCGAACAGCGAGCGATACGCCAAGGCGTAGCTTTGTCGGACCAGTCACAGCGGGCGTCGCGCCGATCATTTCGATCAAGCTAGACGCGCGTAGATCAGCGCCTCGTATCGAGAACTTCCGCAGCCTCTTCGGATTGCCGGCGAAGGACCCACAGGTGATTTTGAACGGTCCGGACCCCGGAGTGGTGGGCGACGAGCCCGAAGCTGTGCTGGACACTTCCTGGTCGGGCGCGGTGGCCAGGAATGCCACCATCGACCTGGTGGTATCGGCCAGCACGGAGACCTCGCTGGGCGTGGATCTTTCCGCGCTCTACATTGTGGACAACAATGTGGCCCGGTGATGAGCGAAAGCTGCGGGACCTACAACGTGACTTATGCCGGCGATCCGACCTTTGGCGCCAGCGACTCGGCGCCGGTGCAGGTGACCGTGAGAAAGGAAAACAGCCAGACGAAGACGGCGCTGGTAGCGTACAACCCCACAAGCGGGAGCTTTTACTCGACCAGCACCATACCTTACCTTACGGTACGATATTTTTCCTGCGCAGCGACGTAACCAACCCAGCGGGCACACCCTGCGCGCCCAATCCGCAGCAGACGGAAGTTCCCTGTCCCACGGGGAGTGTGATTTTCACGAACAACGGCAACGAAGGAGCGATTGACGACAAACCGACAACCGACCTGAACGACGTCCCTGGCGCGACGAATTACGTCAGTCTCGCGCTGCAGCAGGCTATGGCCGGAAAGCAGGTGGAAACGTCGGCGACGCGTCCCCACGGCTGTTCGGTGAAGTATGCGGATGCGACGCACTAGGGCTCGCATGCCGCTGGTGTCTCGTCCTGACGCGCCCTGAACTCCGAGGAAGAGCACCTGACCGCCGGCAATCTAGATTGCTCCTCATGAAAAGCAGTGTCGCGGGAAACAAAAGACGAGGCTCTGGGCGAATTGTCGGCAACTCTTCCATAACCGGATTGGGGAAGAGTTGCCCGTCATCCGACCTCAATGGGCGGCCAGCACCATTCGATCTTCCGACTTTCCGAATTGGGCCTTGTGGCTTTGGGGAAGATCGTATTCTCCGAGTAGGCAGGCGTCCAGCCGAGTGTTCCTCGTCCCCTAAGATGTGTGTAACTTTCTTCGATCTGCAGCGCACTGCTTTATGAACGCCGAGAGGAACAAGGCAGAGGGAGTGCGGCGCCGCGAGGCCAAAGCCAAGCACATGGAGGCCTTGGGGGAGATCTATCGCCGCTATGTCAGGCGTGTATTCGGGTTGTGCCGTTCCATGTTCGAGCAGAGACTTGAACTGCGTGCTGTCATTCTCTCCAAACTGGTTTGACGTCATGGACGTCGCCTCCCCCTCCCGCCCGCAGGAAGCCTCCGCGTCGGGCCCACCATTGCAGCAGCAGGTGGGTGGGAAAGTACACGACCAACGGGACCACGACTAGGTATCCGAGCAGGTAAAGCAGGCCGGGCATAGCGTGTTGCTCGCGGAAGAAGGGGCCCCGGGCCCAGTTCACGTCGAACTGCGGACGCCAGAAATAATTGACAGGAACCACCACCCCGGCGGTCAGCGTCTGGTAGAGCCATCCTCGGCGGTCGTAACCCAGGCGCCGGATGGCCCACAGCAGCAGCGGAGGAGTGGCCACGTGAAACAAGCTGAGCAGGCGAATGAATAAAGGTAGGTTGGGATCGAACATGTATTCCGTGCCGCCGACGATGTGCGAGCCAGTGCTGAAAGCCCCAGCCAAGTCGATGGTGTAGAGGGTCTGGAACAGCAGCAGTCCGGTCGCCTGCCAGGAGAAAATCAGAGGGCTCTCCAACCACAGGGCGAGCATGAGGAAGAGGTTTCCCAGATCACAAAAGAACAGGAAGTTTTGCAGGCCGTATTGCCTCCAGTAGAACGGGACCCAGGCGATCACCCAGACGGTCCAGCCGATCTTGAGCCAGAGGGGCACCCTCATGGCCGCCATTGTAGTCGGCCGGGCGTCCATAACTGCGGCGCGGTGATGAATCTTGCATTCCGGAGGATGATGCCCCAAAATTTCTGCGATTCCCGTTACCTTGGCTCTGGGCCGGTACTACTCTCTGTTTCTGTGGCGGCTACTACTTTTCTTTTTGGCGCGTCGCCACCTGCGCGATCTGGTCCATTTCTGCGTCAGCAACATGGACGACTGGCACACCCGCGTGAAGATGGACGACTTGGTCAGTGCAGACTCAAAGTTCATGCTTCGGACGAGAAAGACTCGCGCCATTCTCGGCCGATGACATTTCGGCGAGACACACCCATTTGTTTGAGGACTCTGAGAGCCATCCTGGATGAATGTGACCATCGCATTTGCGTTGCCTGCCGTCGTTTTGCGCAAACGTCAGGCTGATGTTGCAGGCTGCTTCGGCGTCAAGACCAGATCAACAACTGTTTGTCTGAGCGAGATCAGACACGTCAGTCAACCCGTTGTAATTGTGTGTAACGTAGTCACAACGGAAATGGGCCCGCTCCTTGCCAAAAGGTGATCACTGGTCACCGCCAACCTGCTGCTCCAGAAACCGCTCCACCTCGTCTTTGTTGGGCATGGATGGCTGGGCGCCATGCCGAGTCACAGAGATTGCGGCTACTGCCGCAGCATAATCCGCGCTCTCCTTGGGGGACTTGCCACGGATCAGACTCACGGCAAACGCGCCATTGAAGGCATCCCCCGCCGCCGTGGTATCCACAGCTTCCACCCGATAGGCTGGGACAAAAAACCGGTCGCCGTTCTGCAGCGCCAGAAACACTCCACGCTCACCCAGTTTGAGTAGAACGTTGCGGGGTCCCCGCTGGAGGAGTTCTTCCGCAGCTCTGTGAGCGACATCCGGAATAGCTTCGCCCTCATCCAGGTCTAGCAAAACGCGTGTCTCTGATTCATTCGGCGTGATCCAATCCAGACATCGCAGAAGAGCGCTGGAAAGCGGCTGCGCGGGGCTGGGGTCTAGCATCAGGGGAACACCCACAGATTGCGTGATGTGTGCCAGTCGCTCGACGGCTGGCATTGGGATCTCAAGCTGTGTAAGGACAAGACCCGCATCCTCGATCAAAGAACGGTGTCTGTCCAGATCGGCTGCCTGCAGTTCTCCATTGGCGCCGGCTACCACAACGATGATGTTTTCTCCGTGGTTGCTGGTAAGGATTACTGCCACGCCAGAGGAGCCGGGAGCGGTTTCGACTGCGGTGGCGCTAACTCCGGCGATTTCGAGAGCATGACGTAACTGCGAACCGAAAGCATCGTCTCCGACCTTGCCCAGCATGTGAACTGGATATCCCAGTCGCGCAATCGCAACAGCTTGATTGGCTCCTTTGCCACCAAAAAAAGTTTGAAATGCTCTTCCAGCAACGGTCTCTCCAACGGCTGGCATTCGCTCTGTGGTTGCGACCAAATCCAGGTTGATGCTTCCAACGACAACTATCGGTTTCGACATAACGACGCAGTCTTTCTAGGATTCCTCGGGAGCCTGTTAACACTATCTGAGGGCCTGGACGATGAGGGCAAATAATTGTAACGAGGCACACAGCGAAGAAACCTTCCAGTCCTCTGTTGTAACCCCACCGGCTTGGACGCCCAACACCGTTAGTAAGCTATACAAATCGACTTGCACTCCGTGTACGCCTCGATCGCGCTGCGTCCATGTTCGCGCCCGATGCCAGACTGTTTGAAACCGCCGAAAGGCATATTAGGATCGACCACATTGTGCGAATTGATCCAGACTGTGCCCGCATCCAGGCGCTCCGCCACCCTGAGAGCTTTGCTGATGTTTGAGGTCCAGACGCTTGCGGCCAACCCGTAGACAGTGTTGTTCGCCTCGCGCACGACTTCTTCAAGATCGTCGTAGGGCTGAGCGATCAAGACTGGTCCGAACACCTCCTCGCGCGTCAGGGTCAGCGGGCGCCCGGTGGTGTTGGCGAACACGGTAGGCTGGACGAAGTAGCCATCCCGGTCCGCAGCTGTACCTCCGGCCACAAGTTGGGCGCCTTCTTTCACGCCCGTATCAATAAACCGCAATACGTTTTCCCGCTGGCGCTGGGAGACAAGTGGCCCAATCTGCGTTGCCGGGTCGAACCCTGAGCCGAGTACCGCGTTGCGGGCCGTGTCTGCAACGCTTTCGACTACGCGCTCGAACTGCTTCTTCTGCACATACAGACGGGATCCGGCCGTACAAACCTGGCCTTGGTTGAAAAAGATGGCCGCGCTGGCGCCCGCCGCCGCCACCGCCGGATCGCAATCGTCGAGCACGATAACGGGGCTTTTCCCGCCCAGTTCCAAGGCAACGCGCTTCACGGTATTAGCGCACTGCTGGCCGATCCAGACGCCGACCTCGGTGGAACCGGTTAAGGTGATCTTGTTGACGTCAGGATGTTGAACCAGGGCCGCGCCGGCAGTGCTGCCGCTGCCTACGATGACGTTAAGCACCCCCGGCGGAAAGCCCGCCTCCAGCGCAAGCTCGGCAAAGCGCAGGGCCGTCAGGGGCGTGTCTGACGCCGGCTTAAGTACAACCGTACAGCCGCAAGCCAGGGCCGGCGCAATTTTCCAGATCGCCATCAGAAGAGGGAAATTCCAGGGTACGATGGCGCCCACGACGCCAACCGGCTGCCGTCTCACGATCGCCTGATACTTGGTGCCGGGCGGCATCGGGAAAGAAATGTCGATAGAATCGCCATGGATTTTCGTTGCCCAGCCAGCCATGTAGCGCAACCACTGAACACTTGCACCCACGTCAACCGCCTGCGCCACACCCAGCAACATGCCCTGGTTGAGCGTTTCGAGCTTGGCCAGTTCGTCGGCATGTCGTTCAAGCAAATCGGCTAGCTTCTGCAAGAGCCGCTCGCGCGCCGCCGGCAACATTTCCCGCCAACTCACATTCTGCAGCGCCGTTCGTGCTGCTTGCACCGCGGCGTCAACATCGGCGTTCGTCGCCTGCGGCACGCGCGCAATCTCCTGGCCGGTCGCCGGATCATGGAGAGTGAATGTGCTGCCGCTGGAGGCGTTCCGCAACTCGCCGTTGATCAACATGCGAGTTTGCAACTCGGATAGATCGATTCCGGAAAAGGCAGTTGTACTTTTCATGGAGTTTTGTCCTCTGTACGAGATGCTCAGTGCCTCAAAACCGGGGCGATCGCCACCGCAACCAGTCCGACGATGAAGAAGAGAAACATCGGTAAGATCAGTTTGCGAGCGGAAACAGGCGCATCGGAGAATTCACGCCAGACAAATACACCCCATATAGCGGACACCATAGTTGCCCCTTGGCCAATTGCGTAAGAGACTGCTGGACCGATAATCTGAGCGTGGGAAGCCGTAAAGTTCAGCGTGGTTCCAGTGCACCAGATCGTTCCGCCGACAACTCCCCAGAAATGGTCCAGGCCCCGGGCATCGAAATAGCCCTTCATGTCCACCGGCGCACTGCCCGTCAGCGGCCGCCGCATAAGGAAGTAATTTACCGGGATAGTGCAAAAAGCGATGCCCAAAGCGAAGATGAAGGAAACAGCATAAGGCCCAAGAGAATGGTTGCCTGTAATCGCCTTCACTATAAATGGATAGGAGATCCCCATCAAAATGCCGCAGGCCACACTGATTTCGATCCCGAGCAAGCTCAGAGTCTTTCTCTGGATCTCTCGGCGCCGATAGGCAACTGCGTTCAGCACGATTGCCACGACTACCAGCGCTACGCCACCGAAGAGCAGAAGAGGATTTCCTTTTGGAGAGATCAGAAAATTCAACAACACACCCACCACGAGGGCCAGCCCGATGCCCACAGGAAAAGCAACTGCCAACCCGGCAAGATCAATGGCCGTCACCAGCAGAAGGTTCGCAACATTGAAAAGGACACCACCCGCCAGGGCCCATGCGATGTGGGCGGTGTCGGCCTGGTGAAGGTTAGGAAGGAATGACAGCTCCCCTCCGCGGGCGCTGCCCAACGTGAATGCCCAGAAAACGCTCGTCGCCAGGGCGCCAATGACATAGTCCCAGTAAAAGAGCTGGAAAGGGAATTTTGGTGTCAGCTTCATCGTGCTTGCCCACGATCCCCAGCACAGCATGGAAAGGATCATGAAAAGCAAGGCAACCCAGTAGGTTTCTGGCTGATACATGTGCGCCCCTTTCGAACGCTTCAAAATGGCGGCAGCACCCAGGTGCTTACAGAGTACACCGGGTTATTGACTCCGCCACGCTTTTCTCCCCGCGCGGGCTTGCGATACAAATCACCCCCGTTCCGGAAATCCGCCGCCCCGCGCTCACCGCCGCTGGTTCGCGGGGTGAGCGCTACTTTGTGGGCTGCGGAGGCCTTTAGAAGGTGATTCGCGCCGTGAATTCCACCATCCGCGGGCCTGCCCCCTCGGCAGTCTGTACCGCGCTAATCGTGCCAAAGCCACTGGTCCCGGGCGTTACGTACATGTTCGGCGGCGCATAGTTGGGGTGATTGAAGATGTTTGAGATTTCTGCGCCCACCTGCAACTTCGCTTTTTCCGCGAAGGAAACGGATTTGATGAAAGACATCGAAACGGCTTTGGTTCCCGGCCCCACCACGCTGCCCACTCCGGCATTGCCGAATCTTCCAATGGCGCTGCAGATACCTGTCCCGGTATTGTATCCGGGTACGGCAAAAGCCTGGGGATTCAGATAGAGCGGATTCGATCCGCTCATCGAGCTGTGTGGCGCGTAGAGTGAGGCTCCAGAGACAATGTCAGCGCGAGCCGCTCCCGTGACATTAATCAGGTTGGTACCGGAGGAGTCGCACGTGGTTTGAACCGGAGTCAAGAACGGGCCGCTTTGAAATAAGAATACGCCACCGGTTTCCCAGCCACCCACAATCCGGTCGAGGACGCCACTGGCATTCCCGAGAAATTTCTTGCCCTTTCCGATGGGAAGTTCATAGAGGTAGGTGGCCAGGAAACGGTGCCGGCGATCAAAGGTCACATTCCCATAATCGAGACTGGGATTGAACCGATCCGTCACCCAATTACTACCCCCTTCGGTCGCCAAGGCAGTGGGATTATCGCCGCCTGCGGTAGAGAGGTCCCGGGTGAACACATAGCTGCCCTCGAACTGAAGACCGTTGCCGAAACGTTTGTGCGCATCGGCAGTGAAGCTGTTGTAGTTGCTCCGCGCGCCGTTGGTGACACTCTCGAGAATCTGCCAGTCCTGGAAGGGGCGCCCCTGATAGGGGCCGTTGGAGTACCCCAGAGTGTTGGCGTGAACCTGGTTGAGGTCCTGCATCACTTCCAGATTGCTGCCGTGGTTCCCGATGTAGGAGAGGCGAAGGCCGGTCCCAAAGCCGAGTTCACGCTCCAGCGTGAAGTTCCACTGTTGGACATTCGGGTCTTTGTAGTGAACTGGAAATGCATAGTAGAAGCTGGCGGAGCCTGGTTGCGCTTGACCGATTGGATTCGGGAAGGGGGCAGGGAAGGAAAACGCCGGCGCCCCTGACGCGGCGTAGTAGTTTCCGTAGTAAGGGATGTAGCTCGACGTCGCTGCCCAACCGGCGACCAGGGCGAAGCCGAGCGGAGCCTGAATGAACCTGCCATAACCGCCGCGGACGACCGTCTTGTCATTATGGAATGGCCGCCACGCAAACCCGATGCGCGGACCGAAATCCTTCTTATATGTATAGCGCAGGGCGGATGGGATTCCCGCCTGCGCCGCAGTCAGCAGCGGTGTGTTCGGGACGGAGCCCAGCAGTCCGGGATTGGCCATCGCAATCGCCTGCTGATTCGGAACGACCAAAGCACCCGGCCCGTTTGGACCCACATAGTCGGGCAGGAATGCCCCTACATTCGAACTCCCCTCGGTCATCGGCGGATGGAGTTCGTAGCGAAGACCGAGGTTTAGTGTAAGGCTGGGAGTTACCTTCCAGTCATCCTGTGCGAAAACTCCCCATGAGTAACCCAGGCCGTTCATCTTGTCATTACTAATGAGGGTGATCGTTTCCCAGTCTGGATAGCCGAGTAGAAACGAGGCGAACGGGTCGCCGATGGTCTGCCCGACCGCGGACGAGCCATCGAAGCCGTATTGTCCGGAACGGAGACTTCCGAAAGCATTATCGTCGTGATCGCTCAAGCGCCGAAAGTCGAGGCCGAACTTGAACGTGTGGGTGTGTTTGATCCAGGTGACATTGTCGGAAATCTGGATGGTGGTGCTGATTTGCGTCGAGGGGTTCGCTCCCCCGGTCTGTTGGAAGTCGGCCGCGCCGCCAATCAGCGCACTCGGGACGGCGCCGTATGTACTCACATTGGGAATGCCGGTGATCCCGATGTTGTTCAGCATGGTTTGGGAGTTGACATCCAGGGTTGTCGCGCGATGATAACGGCTGAATCCACCTCGGAGTTCGTTGAGGAGCGCGGAAGAGATTGAGAGGGAGTGTGCCACCGTCAGCGCTGTGTCGTTTTCTGGCTGCGAGAACGGTCCGGTGGAGGGTGAACCTGCCGTCTCACAAAACCACGGACAATTCGGGAGAGGCGCAGTCACAACGGACCGCTTCTTGTAACTCACGCGGCCGAATACCTGCTGTTTCGACCCGAGGTTCTGGTCGACGCGCGCATCGAACTGGTTGCTGGAAATGGGCGTCGGCATATTGATCTGGTAATTGTTGGCATAGCTGTCCGCCGGTCCGTAATTGGGAGAGGGCAGCAGGTATTGCAGGAAGTTCGCAGCGACGGCGGAGATGGGCACCGCGGCGGGATTGATCGCAGTTCCATCCGGCTGAAATATCTGTTTGCTGGGGCCGTACGCCGCTGTCAAGTAGGAACTGAGATCGCCATTGCGCATCGCCGCGGACGGCACATTGGTGGTCATCGGCGTCTGCCTCGGCAAACGCAACCCTTCATAACTGGAAAAGAAGAAGGTTTTGTTGCGTATGATCGGGCCGCCCAGAAATCCGCCAAAGTCGTTCATGACCAGCGCTGGCTTGGTCCGGGCGAACGGATTCCCAGCATCCAACGCCGCACCCTCATAGTTCTCAAAGACTCCACCGTGAAAAGCATTCGTTCCGGCTTTGGATGTCGTCGTGACATCGGCCACGCCGCTGAACTCGGCGTTGTTGTTAGATCCGCTGACCTTCATCTCGGAAATGGAGTTGAAGGATGGAAAGAGTTCGGTGATTGGTGAAGCATACTCAATGGACATCGTGCTGATCCCGTCCAGCGTGACGGCAGTAAGGGCCGTGGTGGTGCCCGCGATGACTAGCGTGCTACCGTCGGTTTGCACGCCTGGCTGCGTGGTCAACGTCGAGATTGGACTGGTGGAACCGGTGGACCTCGAATAGATTGCCACCGGCAGATCGACCAGTTCCTGCCCGGTTCGATTGGCTTCGATGTTGGAGACATCCGTTGCAATGACACCGAGCGTGCCGCCTTGTACGTCCACGGTTTCGGTCGCAGCACCCGCCTTCAGACTCGCATTCACCCGCTTTGTCTCACGGGCTTGCAGTTCCAGATCGGTGAATTCGACTTTCTGGAAACTCTGCGCCTCTACCGTAAGCGAGTACTTGCCCGCCTCCACGTTGATGAAAGAAAATGAACCGGTTTCATCCGTGACCATTCTCTTCTGTGCAGAGGTTCCTACGTTGACGAGGGTAACGGACGCTCCTTTTACCAAGGCGCCAGACATGTCCGAGACGGTACCGATGACCGATCCGAACGTGGATTGGGCAAGAGCGGGCGTGCTCGAAGTCATGAGTGCCAGAAAAAGCAGAGGAAGAACCAACAGAGTTGACAGCTTGAACGCTGAGACGGAGTACATGAACGCCTCCCCGTAGAGCTAATGAGCTCTCGATCAGTGACAGGAAATCCCGGCCCACCAAATGAAAGCATTCATTTGCGCTGGGCGCATACAGCAGTCCCTGTCTTGGGACGGAGCTAAAATAATACGGCTCAGGCACCATTTCAGTAACTCTGGATACATTTTTTCCCAAATGAAAGCTTTTATATTGGCTCACGGTTTCAATCTTTCCCGGCGGGAGGTCTGGCGCTTGGCACCTTTTTTCGCTCGTTTGGCATGGATCGGTTTGCTGCTGATCGCATCCGCCGCCGCGGCCCAAGATACCGCATATCCCCCGGTGTGGGAACAAATCCCCGGTCCAGACTGTGCTCCGGTCCCGCAGTGGAATTCGACGGCAAAACCCAAGACCTGCAGCCGGGCTGAAATCGGTGCCTGGCTTGCGGACATCCGCCACTGGCGTTCGGAGCACCTCATCCGAATGGGGTACGACGGCTCGCAGTATGATCGGCCCGAGCTGAAGTGGACACAGACCGCCTTCGTCCAGCCCCAAATGATGGTCCATGACCTTTATTTTTATGATCGGGATGACCACCGCTACATTGTGGATCGCTATGTGGACGATCTCGAAAAGCGCTATGGGGGCATCGACAGTGTGCTCATCTGGCACACGTACCCCAACATGGGTATCGACAGCCGCAGCCAGTACGATCTGTTCCGTGATCTCCCTGGGGGCGAGGATGCCGTTCGCCAGATGTTGCGTGACTTCCACCGTCGCGGCATCCGCGTCCTGTTCCCGGTAATGGTTTGGGACCAGGGCACACACAATGAGGGCGTGCCCGATTCGGAAGCGATTGCCCGCGAGGTTGCCTCGGTGGATGCCGATGGAATCAACGGCGATACGCAGGAGGGGATGCCGGCATCATTTCGTCGCGCTTCCGACAAAACCAGTCACCCGCTGGCGCTGGAGCCGGAGGCGCCCCTTGCGGCCGACGAAATGCTGGCCTACAACAATTTCAGTTGGGGCTATTGGAAATATGATTTTGTTCCCTCCGTGAGCCGCTACAAGTGGCTGGAACCGCGGCACATGGTGAACATGTGCAATCGGTGGCAGCACGACCACCTCGATGACCTCCAACAAGCGTTCTTCAACGGCGTTGGTTTTGAGAGCTGGGAGAACATCTGGGGAATCTGGAACCAGATGACTCCGCGCGACGCAGAGGCCTTGCGCCGGATTGCAACCATCGAACGCGCCTTCGCCTCCTTGCTGGTCAGTCCGGATTGGGAGCCGCATATTTTCACCGAGAACTTTGGAGTCTTCGCCAGCAAATGGCCGGGAAAAGACGCGACTCTATGGACAATTGTGAACCGCAATCACTATGACGTTAAAGGACGTCAGTTGGTGCTGCCGTACAAGCAGGGCGCCCGTTACTTTGATTTGTGGCACGGAGCGCAACTCCAGCCCAAGCGCGAGGGCGACCAATTAGTACTCGAGTTCAATTTGGAAGCCGAAGGATACGGTGCCGTGCTGGAAACCTCGGCAGTGGACGATGCCGGGCTGACCAAGTTGCTGATGACAATGCAAAACCTCAGTCAGAAACCGCTCAGCGCATTCTCCCGGGAATGGCGTACTCTCCCGCAACAACTGGTCGAGATTCCACCCGCGCCAAGAACCGCCAAGGATCCGGCCGGCATGGTGAACATTCCCGAAGCTGACTTCACCTTTCGCGTAAACGGTATCGAGATTGAAGGCATGAACGACGAGGGAGTCGACGTTCAATATCCCTGGGAACCGTCGCCGCGCCGCTATCACACACAGCGAATTCACATTCGTTCGTTCTGGATCGACAAGTATCCGGTCACCAATGCTGAGTTCAAAAGCTTCCTCGATTTCACTCAGTATCGCCCAGCCGATGACCATAATTTTCTGAAGGACTGGAAGCACGGCTCTTTTCCGCAGGGATGGGAGCACAAGCCGGTGACCTGGGTTTCGCTGGGAGACGCTCGCGCCTATGCAAAGTGGGCCGGCAAGCGCCTGCCGCATGAATGGGAGTGGCAGTATGCCGCCCAAGGCACCGATGCGCGAGTGTATCCCTGGGGAGATGATTGGATCGAGGACGCTGTTCCGAAGCCTGATGTAGGACGCGATATGGCCCCACCGAGCGATGTCACAGCGCACCTGAAAGGAGCTAGTCCTTTTGGCGTGATGGATCTGGTCGGCAATGTATGGCAGTGGACAGACGAGTACATTGACGAACATACTCGCGCCGCGATTCTGCGTGGTGGCAGCCACTACCAGCCGCAAGGCTCGCGCTGGTACTTCCCGCAGGCATACCGGCTTTCAGAACACGGAAAGTATTTGCTGATGGCACCCAGCCTGGATCGCTCGGGAGCAATCGGGTTTCGGTGCGTAGTGGATTCGGAACCAGCGGGGCACTAAGAGTGTTGTGTTATATGCTCCTCACCATCACCTGTCGAGAATGGAAGCTCTTGCCGACTTTGCTCGGGAGACGTTGCGAGTTTACTTGTGGCGAATAACGGGAAGAACACGAACAGCACGCCGGCGCGGATCACGATGCACCAGATCGCTGAAACCGCGGGTGTGTCGATCGGTACCGTTTCTAACGTGATCAATGGAAGCCTGTCGGTGCGTGAGAAATTGCGCCAGCGCGTACTGGGTGCGATTCGAAACCTCGGGTACCAGCCCAACCAGTTATCGCGCGGACTGCGCCTGAATCGTACGAACATCATTGGTATGATCGTCCCCGACATTACAAATCCCTTTTTCCCGTCGGTGGTACGCGGCGTCGAGGACATCGCCTATGAGAATTCCTACAGGCTGATCCTCTGTAACACAGACGATGATCCGCAGAAAGAGATTTCGTACCTGAATGACCTATGGTCTTTCCTGCCCGCGGGACTTCTGATCATTCCCGCCGTGGGCAGTACCATTTCATCCAACTCCGGTCCCCCGATGGTTTGTCTGGATCGCGTGCCCGAGGGCTGGAAGGGCGACGTGGTCGTCGTGGCCAATTACAAAGGCGCGTACGAGGCTGCAAAACACATTATCCGGATGGGACACCGGCGGATCGCGATCATCTCCGGGCCTCTCCATCTGACGAATGCAGGGGACCGGCTCGAAGGCTTCCGCAGGGCATTGCGTGATGCCAGAATTTCGATCGACCCCGAATATGTGCAGAAAGGCCGGTTCGACCGGGCCAGTGGATACGCCTGTACGGTACGCCTGCTGCGCCTGGTTCCCCGCCCGACTGCAATCTTTGCCGCCAATGACTTGATGGCATTGGGGGCCCTTTCCGCGGTACGGGAATTCAAGCTTACCTGTCCCGACGATATTTCGATTGTCAGTTTCGATGGGCTCGACATCACTGAGTTTTCTGATCTAGCACTCACGGCCGTTTACCAGCCGGGATATCAGTTGGGGCGGACGGCAGCGCGTCTGTTATTAAGCCGCATCAGCGGTAACGAGGAACCGGCGCGGAAAATTGTGTTGGCCACTGAGCTCAAGATCAGAAACTCAGTCGCCGCCTTGAGACCCAGGCATCAACGCGGAAAATCAGTGCCCCGGAGACAAAATGCCCGGTCGAGGAAGAGGCATATTTTGCGAGCTTAGCTCTTGGCGCGATTTCCGATGCTCGTGCACTGAAGTTCGCGCTTTGAGCGGAAAGGTCCAAGAATGAGTCCAGGAAAGGAAATTCGGTTGAATCGGTTATTGGGTCAGGACGGCAAGACCGTCATTGTGGCTCTTGACCACGGGATCGCCGGCATTACACCCCTCGCGAAACTCGAGCGTCCGGAACCTCTGATTCGTGCCGTCACGGAAAATGGCGCCGACGCGCTGCTCATTACTCCCGGTCTGGCGCGAAGTTTTTCGGGCCTATTCGGCAGAGTCGGAATCATTGTTCGTGTTGACTGTGGTCCTACCGCCCTCACGGGCGAGTGGTCTGATAACAAACCTGCTTTGACGGTCGAGGATGCGGTACGGTTAGGTGCGGACGCCGTGGCCGCGATGGGAATTGTGGGCGCCCCCGGCGAATCGGCCAGCCTGCAAGCGCTGGCCAATCTTGCCAGTCATTGCGACCGCTGGGGCGTGGTTCTCCTGGCGGAAATGTTGCCTGGAGGATTTGCCGCGTCCGAAGTTTCCGTCGACCAGATCGCTGTGGCCGCGCGGGTCGGGGCAGAACTCGGAGCAGACCTAATCAAAATCCGGTACAGCGGCAGCGTCGAGAGCTTTCGAACGGTCACGAGCAGTTGCTACTGTCCGGTTGTGGTTCTCGGCGGGTCGAAACAGAGCTCGGAGCAACTTCTTTCCTCAACGCGCGAAGCTCTGACCGCTGGCGCCAAAGGGGTGGCAGTGGGCCGCAACGTCTGGCAGTCGGCGGACCCTGGCGGCATCACGGCATCGCTGGTGGAGGCGGTCCATGGCTGAGAAGTGGCGGCGCGTCGGGTCGATTGTGAACCCATCGGCGGGCAGCGGTGTTGAATTGGCCTTGCAGGCCATGAGAAACGCTCTCTCCAGCATCGGGGCGGAAGAAGTCTTGACCGGACCCGGGCAGACAGGTTCGGCAGCCCTGTCAGGCTGGAGCGGCCGGGTGGTGGTCCACGACGTCGGAGCGGCGAGCGGCCGAGATCAAACGCGTGCTCTGGCGCGGTGGATGGCCGGGCAGAACATCGCTGCTCTGGTCGTGGCGGGCGGCGATGGAACCCTCGCCGATGTTGCCCAAGTCTGCATCGAGGTGGGTTGCCGGACTCCAATCCTCGGAATCGGTGCTGGTTCCACCAATGTCGGGCGTCTGGTCACCTGCCGTGCCAGCGAAGCTTCGCAACTGCACCCGGACAAGCTCGAAACTTGGAACATGGATTGCCTCACCGCCAGCGTGAACGACGACTTGTTGGGGCGAGCGTTCAATGACGTGGTGATCGGCTATACGGTGGTTGGAACCATCGATGGGCAGGTCAGGGATATTGATGCCGCTGCATGCTTGCGTGGAAAACTCGAACTGGGCACGCCTCGACCGGTTGCGACTTCGAAAACCAGAGTGACGAGAAGCAGCAAAGACGGGGAGACCGTAGTTGCGGAGGGAGAATCCGTCGGCACCGTCGTGGCCGGATTCGCCGAGCCTGCCTTTTTCGGAAAGGCCGTTTCTGGTGGTATTTGTCTCGCCGCCCTCGCAGGTCTTCCTGCGGGATGCCTGGTCTGCAGCTTGCCACTGGTGCAGGTGCAAATGAGTGCCTCCGCCTTGCTGCGTGCAGCTCCTATGATTTCCAGTTACGTCACACTCTCTGAGGATGTCAGCATCGCGGTCGAGAAGGTACGCGACGGCGCCGCACTGTGCGTCGACGGCAATCCCTTGCGCCTCTTAAACCAGTCGGACCGCATCGTCATTTCTGTTCGCAAGGACGCAGTACGAGGGGTCCGCTTCCGAAAGAATCCGAGGTCAGCATGAAGGCGCTCAAGTATTACGGTCCTGGCAATATTCGTATCGAGGAAATCCCGGTACCTCAAGCCGAAAGCGGAGAAGTGGTGCTGGCGGTGGAAGCTTGCGGCATCTGCGCGACCGACATCAAGACGTTCCAGCGCGGCCACCCCAAGATTCGTCCCGGATCCGGATTGGGCCACGAAATCTCCGGAGTCATCGTCGAGGCGCCGGGGTCCGGCCAGTGGCAGCGTGGAGCACGGGTTGTCGTAGCACCCTACGTCCCCTGCGGTTCGTGCCCTCAGTGCTTGCGCGGGCGCTACAGCTTGTGTCCTCATCTTTTCGAGGAAGCCCTCGATCCCGGAGGTTTCAGCGAGTTTGTCCGGGTTCCTCGGCGTCTGGTTTCGCAAGGCATGATTGCCTTGCCGGAATCATCGAACTCGACTGCGATCTGTTTTGCGGAGCCTGTGGCCTGCTGTCTGCATGCTTTCTCTTCCATCGACGTGAAAGCGGGAGAGTCGCTGTTCATCATCGGAGACGGGGTGATGGGCTTGCTCCAGGCCGAAATCGGGCGGTGGATTGGAGCGCATCCCGTCATCGTAAGTGGAATTACGCCGGAAAGGCTGAAGGTGGCCTCCGCGCTCGCCGACGTGGTCGTCGATGCACGGAACGAAGACGCGGGAGACGCAGTTCGCCGGGCCACCGCGGGCGAAGGCGCCGACAAGGTGGTCGTGTCGGTTGCCGACGTGGCGGCCGCGCAGACCGCCTTGGCTGTTGTCCGCAAAGGGGGCGCGATCAACCTGTTCGCCGGTATGCCTGCGGGTTCCACCCTCCCTGTTGAGATCAATCGGATCCATTACGACGAAGTTCTACTCACCGGCTCGTTCGGATTCGGTCCCAACGACTTCCGCAAGGCCGTGGAGCTGATTTCCAGCGGCAAGCTCGACGTCATGCGCCTGGTGACTGCCTCGGTACCGTTAGAGGCAACTATCGACGCTATGGAAAAGCTTGTTCACCAGCAGGGCGTGAAGACGATCGTTCTCTGCAATCATCCGGCGGGGCAGTAGCTGAGAATAAATAGAGGCGAACGCCAGAGGGACGAGACACGACCGCGACAACCAATCGATGCGCGCCGATGGACGCGAAACCCGAAGCGGCATCTCACTCGTTGCGGGGAGTTCTCAAAAGAATATAACCGCCGAGAATGTCTATCTTGTTTGCTTCACGTAAGGCCCGCAAGGCGCGGGTCACGGTGACCCGCGACGTACTGGTCATGGCGCCGATCTGCTCATGAGTGAGACGCGTGACGAGGAGTTTCCCGCCCGGATGGTCGATCGCGAACATCTCCTGGAGTCGATGGAACAGATCCATAATCCGTTCCTCCGGTTCACGCGAGGCGAGATGCTCGAGTCTCACTGCCAGCACCCGCTGTTTGAGACTGATCACCCGCAACAACGCGGAGGCAAACTCCGGGTGCTGAGAGAACACCTTCTCCATCCGCGCCGCGTCGAACTCGATGGTGTCGGTTTCTTCCAGCGCGACCGCTCGGGAAAACCGCGGCAGCCGGTCGAACGCGTCCCCTTCGCCACAGATCGTCTCGGGCCCCATGAATTCGAGTACCACCTCCACTCCATCCTCCCGCACAATCGAAACCTGAACCAGTCCCGAAACCACGAAGTAGAACTTGGTTGATATGGTCCCTTGGTCGTAAATTACCTCGTTCTTGCGAAACCGGCGCGGCTGACCAGAGCTCGCCTGGCCCTTGATCTGACGGGCGAGTTCGGGATTGATGCGCCACGTTCCCGGCGTCTTCTTAGTTTTGTCCGTCTTTCGCGTCATCTGTGTCGGTGTCGAGGGCTCGTTCTCTCCATGGGAACGAAACAACAATTTGTGGCAGCCGGACCTGTAAGTCCAATTCCTCCGGGCTGTTCCTTCCAAATTATAGCTGCGTCAGGACTTAACGTGCAAAGCCCGGTACTCGTCCAGGAGATGAGTGACACTTTCATTCCTTTCGTTGGGATGAGTTCTGCCGCAGGAACTGCCGCGGGGTTAGTAGCCGAGCGCCTGATGAGGGGGGACGGTGTTGTAGATCTTTTCCCAATGCCGCAGCTCGCGATTGAGTGTTTTCATCTCCAGCGAACAGGCGGTAAC